>Ga0207641_10000017_pt1 | contig 299119 bp, 282 predicted proteins | sample KBSSwiS62_FD_184306 | JGI IMG/M metagenome (GOLD analysis project Ga0207641, IMG submission 184306) | Switchgrass rhizosphere microbial communities from Kellogg Biological Station, Michigan, USA - KBS Switchgrass S6-2 (SPAdes) (version 2) | ecosystem: Host-associated > Plants > Roots >... | reverse complement strand
GGCTGTTCGCCAATTAAAGTGGTACGTGAGCTGGGTTCAGAACGTCGCGAGACAGTTTGGTCCCTATCTGCCGTGGGCGTCGAAATTTGAGAGGAGTTGACCCTAGTACGAGAGGACCGGGTTGAACGTACCTCTGGTGGACCTGTCGTGGCGCCAGCCGCGCAGCAGGGTAGCTATGTACGGACGGGATAACCGCTGAAAGCATCTAAGCGGGAAGCCTCCCTCAAGATAAGATTTCATAGAGCCGTGAAAGACCATCACGTTGATAGGCCGGATGTGGAAGTGCGGTAACGCATGGAGCTAACCGGTCCTAATTGCTCTATTTGCGCTTGTAGAGTCCCACCATCAACGACAGTGCTGACAAGCTCTGCCGTTGTTAGTGACGGATAAAATAAGCTCAGCAAAATTGTGTGCACGATTTCTATAACCCGCTGTTTATGCGCTGGCCCCATAGCTTGGTGGCCATAGCGTCTGTGACCCACCCGATCCCATCCCGAACTCGGCCGTGAAACCAGACAGCGCCGATGGTACTATCGCTTAAGCGATGGAAGAGTAGGTCGTCGCCAGGCTTTGCGGCCAGCGCATCAAGCGGCACGGTTTAAACCCATTTATGATGTTTTTGAGGTGCTTTTGCACCGGCCGCATGAGGCTCTGGTTATTCTCGCGTCCTGTGAGGACGGCCGGCCCGTCTCTCAAGGCCCTCGTCCGGTGATTCATATCCTGGACAATTGGTTGGCGCGGGGTGGAGCAGCCCGGTAGCTCGTCAGGCTCATAACCTGAAGGTCACAGGTTCAAATCCTGTCCCCGCAACCAACGATACCGGCGATAAGAGCCCGGCCTCCGAAAGGATGTCGGGCCTTTTCTTGTTCGTCGCAAATGTCAGGATGGCAGCGAGATCTCCGCGCAGGACGATCGTCAGCTCGGCGCCCTCGGGGACAAGCTGCACCTCGTCGACCAGCGTCCGGAGTACCTCGACAGCCTCGTTCTTCCCGTCGTCGCTCGCCAGGCTCTCACACAGCGCGCTGACCCGCGTGCGGTATAGCTCGGCCATATTGGGGTGGAGCAGGAGGACTGGCTCATTGGCGCCTGAGACAAGCTCAACGAGCTCGCTCTTGCGTGCCTCGAGGCCGCCGATCCTGTCCTTCAGCTTCGACCCAGGCACGCCGTCCAAGATTGCCTGAACGGCCTTGTCGAGCTCTCGGTCTATCCGTTCGAGTTCACGCTTGTGGCTGATGACCTCAGCGTCCCTCTCGATGCGCAGGCGGTTCACTTCGCGGGTGAACTCGTCGCAGAACGCTTTGAAGAGCTCCGGCTCCATCAGATGCGCACGGAGCCCATTCAGCACCGACGCCTCCAGGGCATCGCGCCTTATGTTCAGGCGGTTATCGCAGATCCCTTTGTTGCGAGCCGTGGAGCAGCCGAGAAGGTCCTTCGAGATCATCGCGTAACCGCCGCCGGAGCAACCGCACTTTACGAGGCCGGTGAAAAGGTGCTTTGGCCGCCTGAGCGCGTTAAGCGTGTTCTCACCCGCCGTTGGCGGTACATATGCGAGCGTCTTCTGGCGTGATTTTACTCTGTCCCAGGTTTCCTGATCGACAATCCTGAGCGCAGGCACATCCTGTACGATCCACTCCTCCTCGGGATTGAGTCGCGACACGCGCCTGCCGCTGTCGGGATCCTTCACGTACCGAAGCCGGTTCCAGACCAAGCGTCCGACATACAACTCGTTGTTGAGGATGCCGACGCCGCGCGTCGGGTTTCCGTGGATTGTCGATGGTCCCCACGACGCTCCCTGGGGGCCGGAGACGCCCTCACGATTGAGCGTCATCGCGATCGTGCGAGACGATTTGCCTTCTAGATACTCGCGGAAGATGCGCCGAACGACGCCCGCTTCGGCTTCGTTGATCGCGCGATCGCCGCGGATCGGCTCTCCGGAGCGGTCGAGCTTTCGCACGACATCGTAACCAAAGCACAGTCCACCACCGGACTTGCCCTCCTCAATTCGGCCGCGAAGACCGCGCCGCGTCTTGTCCGCAAGATCCTTGAGGAAGAGGGCGTTCATCGTGCCCTTGAGCCCGACGTGGAGGTGTGTGACGTCTCGCAGCTCCTCATGCTGCACACCCTATCGCGCGAGATTGCCGGGCCGTTGGACCGATATCGCTCATCCGCGTTCGTAAACAATTTCGAGACGCTCGACATCGCCCACTACCTGATTGGCGAAGGCATTCGAGGACAACCAATTGAGACCAGGCGGGTGCCGATGAACGTGTCCGCTCTTGACCTCGCTCGACTGTCTGATGTTTCGGCCAGCCTATCGACGGAAGCTTTGACCACGAGCAGGATGAAGCGGCTGCAACCGCAGGTCACGCGCGCTCTTAACGCGATTGAGCGCGGCTACTTTCTGCATGTGAATCTCTCGTCGTCGTCGAAGGCTCAGAGCCGGCTGTACCGACGATTGGTCACAGCCCTTGACTGGTTCCGGCAGTCATTCAGCGCGAGGGCAAACGAGGCCGAGGCAATCGTGGCGCTGGCGGTGGCCTTCGAGACCTTGCTGACCGATCAATATGCATCGGGCATCGCAAAGCGCCTCCGCCGGCGGGTCGGCATCTGCATGAAGGGCGTGCCGGGCGTCTCGGCATATCAGGACAGCGTTGAAGCGATCTACTGTGCCCGAAGCTCGATTGTTCACAACGGTAAACCTAATCATGGGATAGAGATCCACCGCGGCCAGGTAGCCTTCACTAGATGCGTTTGCGCGATCGCGGAGCGCCTCAAGATTTGGATCCCGGTTCCCACCAACGCGATGGGCGACCTGCTCGGCGACGTTGGTGGGAGTTAACCTTCCGCAGTCACGGGGTCATGACGCGGTGGATGCTTACCGCCGGGCGCTCACTTCGGGTGAAGGCGCTTTGTTGAGCTGGCGGCGTCGGAATGCAGTGCGCAGATTGCGGCTTTTGGCGCGCTGAACGCGACTCAATGATGGGACTGAGGATGGTTGACGCAATTGGGAAAAAGAAACGCATTCTGGGTGTGAGTGACCGCGAGGTTCGGCGGTATCGCATCTTCAGCTTCGACTTTGATTCAACGCCGCGCGACTTGACCGAAACACCGGGTGAGGACTGGAGTGAAGAGGCAAAGCTCCAATGGCAGCAGCGGCGCGAACAGCGTGTCGCCGGGATCGCAAGCGACTACGGTGAAAGAAATCTCGATCAGAAAGTCGCCGACTTCGCGGCCTTCGGTGCCAAGCCCTTTTCGATTGTGGCACACCACAATGCGATGTTCGATCATGTACGCACCGCGTTTGTCAGTGGCGGCTATTATGCCGCCCTGACCGGCGCGTGCGCCCTGGGTGAGCGCATCCTCAGTCACCTGATGCTCGACCTGCGTGACCATTATAAAACCACCCCACAATACAAGCACGTCTACCGCAAGAACTCCTTTGACCGTTGGTCACTTGTCATCGATACACTCGGCTGCTGGCCTGTTGAGCCAGATAATTGAAAAGCAGTTCTGTGCGTTTGGTCTACAACCTTGGTTCATCGAGGGGACGCTGGGGGCGGGGTTCATCAAACGCGAGTGGGAGGGCGAACCGTTCGTCGCGCATTACTACTGCGCAAAGAATGTCTGTGTCGGACCGTTTCATTCGGTCGATTTCCATCCCAGCAATGGATGGCGATTCGTCGACCACCCTGATTACGGCGAATTCGACATCGAGACCTTGACTGACGAGCAGTTCAAAGAGTTATTCAACGATGCCGATCCGGAAACCCGCGCCTGCGTTGCACCTGATGATAGCAAATCCGCGACGATCGAAGATCCCGCGGCTTGATCTTGATGCCCTCAGTCTGCTGGCCGGGAATGATGCCCGAGCCTAGCCGCAGATTGGCGGTTATGCGGAAGGTGACGATGCCGAGCACCATCGGCAGACCCCCGCAATTCGATAGTTCGGTATTGGCCCCATCGGCGGAGACTCCTGCCACCTTCCGACCAAATCCGGGCCAATCTGGCCGGCCACAAGGTGTCTTTGATCCAGCTATTTGCCACGATTCTTAACTGGGGCCTGTGCACCACCTATGGTGCAATGCGCCGCGATTGGCCGTTCAGGATTGGGAACTTCCCAGGCGTGTTCCCGGGGTTCGCGACTCTACGCGCCATCCGGGACGGCGGCTCCTCACGACACACTGCCAAAAGCTGCCCAGCAGCTAAGTCCCAATTCCAGACGTTCGCCTAGGCTGAAGGCACGGTAGCTCCGTGAATCACCCGACCAGGTTGGAGTCCACGATATTGGAGCGCAAATCGGTCGCGATGTCAGTTCGGCGATGTGGCGGCGAGTGGCATTGCGATGAGCTGGCCATCGCCGGTGGAACAGAAGCGATCGGGAAACAGGCCCGAAAGGTGCGCTGTTCAGACAGTAGCGGTGATGATCTCCACACGTGCCGGCATCCAAACTGTGCCATCACGCAAGTTCGCGGCACAGACGGCAGCCAGCTGGTCGCGCGCTCTGGCCTGCTCGCGGGCGCCGGCGTCGGCTAACGGCGCGGCCGCCGACGAGGACGCAAGCAGGAATTCAGCTGCCGTGTCCGGAACCATGCCGCCTCCGACTTGCAGGTCGCCGCGCCAGGTCCGGGCAGCGCAATCGCGAAATCCAGCGGCTTCCAGCAGCGCGAGCAGCCGGGACGGATCGCCGTATCGGCACGGACCGGGCGCGTCTGGATCGGGCTGTGGCAGATCGATCACCGCTGCCACTGCTTCTCTGACACTCGCCATGAACGCGACATCCTTGCCCGGACCCCAGACCGCGAAGGCCAGCGTCCCGCCCGGCGGCAGCCATTGACGCAGGTTGGCGAACGCTTGTTCCGGCGCCTCGAAGAACATCACGCCAAAGCGTGAGGCAAGGCGATCGAACCGCTCCGCAGGACGGAAAACGGCGACATCGGCGAGCGTGAAGCGCGCGACATCGCCTATGCGGGCCTTGGCGGCTTCGATCAGGTCGGGGGAAATGTCGAAGCCCTCGATGGTGCTTCCCGGCGCCGCGGCCGCAGCAATTGCACGCGTGGTCGCGCCACCGCCGGCGCCGATCTCCGCGATCCGCAAGGGACCCGTGAGGTTCAGCGCAGTGATCAGCGGAGCATCGATCGGCGCCAGCATCGCCTCCATCGGATTGAGCTGTTCGCGCCATTGCGCGCCGCGCGTCTCGGCCCAGGTCTGACTGGATGGAGATTGGGTAGACGCCATCGAATCAGCTCCTCAGTGTAAACCTGAGTGATATGTCCAGGCCGGCGGTCAGTCCATGACAGTGCTCGCCTGGCGACAAGAGGCGGTGAGAAGCCTGCCAGACTTCCTGAGCTAGCTAACGTATCCCGGCCTTCGGCGCACTCCGCACCAGCCATTTCACTAATGAAGTCTGGCTGCGTCGATATCTTGCATCACCACCGGACTGGTTCCACGCTATGATCCGCATGCATCCCCGTCGACCGCAAAGCCACTTCCCGCTCTTGGAGGCGCTAGTCCTTCCCGGACCCGCGACCTTGTAACGATCAACCCGCAAGGGGTCCGCTATGCTTCGCATGCGGCCGCTTGGGCTTCGCCCGGCACGGTGATCGCGGTCGCGCGCCCGGATGCGTCGGCGCCTGTCGAGCGGGGAGCGGCCCCGCTCCTACGACAGGAGCCCGTCATGAGCCTCGAAGCTGCACAACGCTACGCCTGGAACTTGGCCTGCACGCTCAAGGTGATCGTCATCCTTATCCAAACAGACGACGGATATGCAGCGATGGCTAGCGACGACTATGATGGCGATGCCGACCATGTTGTCCGAGATTATGACCCCTGGGAGATTATGTAGACTCCGCTGGGTATTGCCCATCCGGCCGGGCGTCTGGCCCGGCCGGACTGCACATAATCAAAGCGACTATACCCGCCCGAGCAATGGCATGTACCGACCAGATCTGGTCGTTCAGATCAGGCACCGTTGACGTCCGCTTCTGCCAAAACCTGCCAAGGTTATCTCTAAGCGGACTGTCAAAGGCGCTTAATACTGGCCGTTCCCGCCGCCGATTGGTCCTGTTTTCAAAGCCGGATCGTGAGTTCCACCTCGTCCGAGAACGGCATCGTCATGTAGCCGTTCGCCGGGTCACGCACGTGGTCGAGATAATCCGGGCTATGGTCGGCATTGTCGGCGATGATAATCGCGCCGGTCCGCAGCCTGGGCCCGACGCGGTCGAGCACGTCCCGATAGAGCGACTTCGCGCCGTCGAGCAGCAGTAGGTCGATCGTTTCCGGCAGGTCGGATGCCAACGTCTCCAGCGCGTCACCCTCGCGGATCTCAACCAGGTCGGCGAGACCACCGGCAGTCAGATTTTCGCGCGCACGCGTGACCTTCGAGGGTTCGAACTCGCTGGTGATCAGCCGGCCGCCGCCATTGTCGCGCAGCGCGGACGCGAGATGCAAGGTCGAAAGACCGAACGAGAGGCCGAACTCGACGATCGTGCGAGCATTGGTGGCGCGCGCCAGCATGTAGAGCAGCCGGCCGGTGTCGCGCGAAACCGGCAGCGCATAGTCCTTCAGCGCGGCGTAGAAACCGCGATAGTCGGCCTTGCTGCGCATTAGCCGAACGCGCTCCTCGTCAGAGATCGACGCGAAGGCCGGATCGGTCATGGGATGCGCGGCTTCGGACTCCGCGAAGAGACGGTCGAGCAGCGGCGCTACAGGGACGGTGGTCAGCGTATTCATGGGGTTCTCCTTGGGCGATTGCCTGTTGAAGAGAATACGACTAATTCGTCAGGTTCACCTATTCGCATTGCCAGTAAGAGGAACGAGCGTGGCGCGAAACACCGGGGTTTCCTCGCGAAAACAGCCGAGCCAGGCTCGCTCGAACGACCTCGTCGCGGCGGTGCTCGATGCCGCTGTTCAGGTTTTGACAACTGAAGGCGAGCGTCGATTCACGACCGCGCGCGTCGCCGAGCGCGCCGGTGTCAGCGTCGGCTCGCTCTATCAATATTTTCCCAACAAGGCGGCGATCCTGTTCCGGCTGCAAAGCGACGAATGGCGGCGGACAATCGCGCTGCTGATATCCATCATGCAGGATCAGTCGCAGCCGCCGATCGAGCGGCTGCGTAGGCTAGTCCACGGCTTCCTCGTTTCAGAATGCGAAGAGGCCGCGGTCCGCCGTGCGCTCGCCGACGCGGCACCTTTATACCGCGACGCGCCCGAGGCGATCGCGGCGAAGGCGGGCAGTGAGCGCATCTTCCGGGATTTCTTGATCGAGGCCCTGCCGGACGCCAGCGAGGCGCAGCGGTCGCTCGCCGGCGACCTGATGAAGCGCACGCTCAGCGAGGTCTGCGCCTCTTATTCGGAAACGCCGCGCGAACCGGCCGAGATCGAGGCCTACGGAGAGGCGATGGCGGACATGCTGTGCGGCTATCTTGAACGGCTGCGCTAGACGCCGCTATCCCACCGCCGATACTTATGCCGCGTGCCGCGTCGACATTGCGTCCATCTCAATATGATGATGTTCGGCCCGGCGCGGCGTACCGCTCTCCCATGTAGCGCGCGGGCGCGGTGCCGAGCACCTTCCTGAACATCGTGACGAAGCTCGGGACGCTCTCATAGCCGAGATCGGCCGCCACATTGGCCGAACGCGACCGGATCCTGAGTGCTGGCACGCTGGACCTCTGAACGCGTCGCAGGATTTGGCGGACGCGGCAGAAGCGGCCGGTCTCGCCCCCGAGCTTCCGGCTGCCTCCGACCAAGATGCGTCGTTCGCGGTCGGGCTTTGAACGGCAGCTTCTGCCAGAACCTGCCGTTCGGTCAGCGCGAAGCCGTCTGGCAGCAACCGCTAACATAGCAGTCGTTCCCACACTTGAATCAATTTGCTGATAGCTACCGTCCGTTCACATGTCCGGGCCGGCTTCCCGAGCGGATCGAGGAGCCGGCGAGTATTTAGATTTCAGTTCTCTCGGACAATGTCAGTGCATCGTCGATATCGACACCGAGATACCGCACAGTGTTTTCGATGTTGGGGTGGCCGAGCAATATCTGGACGGCTCGCAGATTTCTAGTTGCCTTGTAGATCAGGGAAGCCTTCGTTCGGCGCAGCGAATGGGTGTCGTATTCGCGCTGATCCAGACGATAGTCGAAACCCATTCATCGGCAAGCCGAGCATACTGGCGGGTGCTCAAGTGGCCGAGGTAGTCCACGCGGCTAGGAAAGAGGAAGTCATGGTTGTTCCCGCGGCGTCGCTCCAGCCCTGCCGCTAGGCTCTTTCGCGCTTCCGGCATGATCTCAAACTGAACGGGTTTGCTCGTCTTCTACTGGATGACGGTTGACCGATTACGGATGTCTCTGCCACTAGTCACGTTGCCGATCTTCTTAGCGAGGTCGCAGCCACGAAGCTTGCTGGATTGAGGCGGGTGGTTCAGGTCCAGTCGATGCCGAGCTTGGTGGTGTCTACCTAAAGAATATTCTCATAAGGGAATAAATCCGTCCTTCAGTCGGTCTCCTCGTGCAGCGTGTGCCAATCGGCCAGTGCTTGCACAGAAGTAGGAGAGACTCGTGTATTCCACGATGGTAGACCGAATTTACACCGATGATGTGATCGAACCGGATCGATATGACTTTCTGTCCATCGTCTTTCACTGGGCTACACTGCTTCTTATCGGCTTGCTGTTCTGGAGCGCATCGGCGCATGAAGGTGCCCAGGATGGCGACACGGCCGCGCGGCTGCTTGAACTGCACCGATCGGTTGGCGTCATAATCTGGCTGCTCACGCTGCTCCGGCTGGCCTGGAAGGCGAGCGGAGGTCACGTCCCTGCACTCCCTGCGACAACAGGGAAGCTTCAGGCGATAGGTGCGCGCGGAACCCAGTGGGCAATGTACGCGCTACTGATCGCGCAGCCCCTCTCCGGCCTGCTGCAAAGCATCTGGCGAGGCAAGGCGTTCCCCTTGCTGCTGGGCGAATTGCCCCCGCTGGTGCCCCGTGACAAAGCGCTGATGCATCTGGCGCACGACATGCACGAATGGGGGGCGCAGCTCTTCATCGCGTTCATCGCCGTCCATGTGCTGGCAGGCCTCTTTCACGGACTGGTTCGCCGGGACGGCGTTCTTGGCAGCATGCTGCCATTCCCGCCCACCGCGCGTTGCAGAAACCAGGGCTGAAAATAAAATCTTCGGACCGGGAATAAATTCCGGGCCTGTCCGGTCTTCTTTTTCAAACAGCTCACAAACAGGAACACCGACATGGATCACGATCTTATCGACCCGCCAGGTGCGGGCCTGAATCGCCGCGGCATGTTGATGCGGTGCGCAGGCTGGGCCGGCACCGCCGCGCTCTACACCATGACGGCAGGCGTCGCTTCCTCGATCAGCCTCGATGCGGCGCTTGCGGCCAACGGATACGGGGGGCGAACGAAGCCTTTCACCTTCCTCCAGATCAGCGACACCCATATCGGTTTCGACAAGGCGGCCAACCCCAATGCGCGCGGTACGGCTCTCCAGGCGGTCGAGAAGATCAAGGCTCTTCCCCAGAAGCCTGATCTGATCATTCACACCGGCGATATCACCCATCTGTCAAAGGACGAGCAGTTCGATGACGCCAGGCAGATCCTGTCGGAGCTCGGCGCCCCCATCTTCTATGTGCCCGGCGAGCATGATTTTCTCGACGAGGGACAGGGCAAGGCGTTTCTTGCGCATCATGGACAGGGCACGATCGGCACCGGCTGGTACAGCTTCGATCATGACGGCGTGCATTTCGTCGCGCTCAACAATGTCGCCAATCTGAAGCCAGGCGGCATGGCGCATCTTGGCGACGATCAGCTCGCCTGGCTCTCCAAGGATCTCGCCGGCCTGGCCTCGAGTACGCCCGTGGTCGTGTTCGGGCATATCCCGCTCTGGACGGTCTACGAACAATGGGGCTGGGGCACGGATGACAGCGCACAGGCGTTGGCCCTGTTGCAGCGCTTCGGATCGGTCACCGTCCTCAACGGCTACATCCATCAGATCATCCAGAAGGTGGAAGGCAACGTCACCTTCCATTCCGCGCGATCGACCGCTTATCCGCAACCCGCACCCGGCGCTGCGCCATCCCCCGGCCCGCTCAAGGTGCCTGCTGAGCAATTGCCGCACATGCTGGGCATCCGCACCGCGCACTTCATGCGCGGCACGCAGCCGATCGCGCTGATCGACCAATCCCTTTCCTGATTCCGGAGTGAAATCATGACCGCTTTTCCGTTCAGTATCCGTCGCGTTGCTTTATGTTTGAGTGCAGTGGTTCCGGCGATGGGGTTTGGGTTGATGGCAGCGGCCGCGCCTTCCGCTGTCGCGCCTCGGGAGGTCGCGATCAAGGGCTTCGCATTCGTGCCACAAGTAATCATGGTCAAGCCCGGCGCTGTCGTGACCTGGACCAATGCGGATGAGGATCCCCACACCGTCGTCGCCAACGACAAGAGCTTTCATAGCGCGGCATTGGATACCGACGACAAGTACAGCTTCACGTTCACGAAGCCGGGCGAATATGCCTATTTCTGTTCGCTCCATCCGCATATGACGGGCAAAATCATTGTGAAGGGCTGAAGCCAGATGGCGCCGGGCGGGATCAGCGAAGCATGACGCGGGGAGGCTTTTGGCCACGGCTGGCATATTCCCGCCAGCAGCGCGTGGAAACGCCCGAGCCGCGTAGCGATGCCGAGCGCTTCCGCCTCGTCATGCTGCCCCACATGGACGCCGCCTACAGCTTCGCGCGCTACCTCTCGAGGAATCCGACCACCGCCGAAGATATCGTTCAGGAAGCCTTCCTGCGGGCTTATCGCAGCTTCGGCAGTTGGCGCGGCGACGCGCCCAAGGCCTGGCTGCTGGCAATCGTGCGCAATTGCTTTCTCGACAGCCTCGACGCCTCCGGCCCCGGCGGCGGGCGGCCTGTCGATGCCTGGGAGGGCGAAGAGCCCCACGAACTGATCGATCGGCACGACCCCGAATCCCTGCTGGCGGACAAGAGCGACGCGGCCATGCTCCGCGCGACGATCGAACAACTGCCTGAACCTTTCCGCGAAACCCTGATCCTGCGCGAGTTGGAAGAACTGAGTTACAAGGAGATCGCCGCCATCGCCCGCGTTCCCGTCGGCACCGTCATGTCACGCCTCGCCCGCGCCAGACGGATGCTGGCCGATCTGCTGATGCCTTATTCCGGCCGTGGGGAGGCGCAGGCATGAGCCTTCATCCCGACAAGATTCCCCTGATCCATGGTCTGGTAGACGGTGAACTCGACGCGGCCAACACGCTTGCCATCGAGGCTCATCTCAAGAGCTGCGGAGATTGCCGGTCCGAACTTGAGCGCATTGAGGAGATCCGCACGCTTCTTTCCGGGACGCAGCTTGGCGACCGCGCGCCGGCCCGCCTCCGGGCGAACATTAGCGCCATGCTCGGTGCCGAGGCCCCTGACGCGGCGCCAGTCCGCGGCCAGCGCGCACCTGCCATGCGCGCTGCGCCATCCCGGACCTTCGCCCCGGCCGGTGTCGGCATCGCCGCGCATGTTCTGAGCCGCCGCTGGGCCTCCGGCGCGATCGCCGGCGCGCTGGCGGCGAGCCTCGCGCTGATGATCGCGGTGCCGCAACTGACGTACACTGATACCGAAGATCAGCTCGTTCAAAGCCACATCCGATCCCTGCTGGTCGGCCATGTCGTCGACATCCACACCTCGAACCGGCACGTCGTAAAACCCTGGTTCAACGGCAAGGTCGATTTCGCACCGCCTGTGCCCGAGCTGGCCGAAGAAGGTTTCCCGCTGGTCGGTGGCCGGCTGGACTATATCGATGATCATGAGGTGGCCGCGATCGTCTATCGACGCCGGCTGCACTATATTAATCTGTTCGTCCGGCCCGCGAAAACGCTGTCACTTCCCACCGGCATTACCGCCCGGCACGAGGGATATAGCCTCACGCGCTGGACGGCAGGCGGCCTCGAATATTGGGCGGTATCCGATGTCGACCAGGCAGACCTGGCTTTGTTTCGTCAGGCCTACACAGCGCGAGCCAAGAGCTGATCAAGCCGAGGCCTCGGAAATGGTGCACTGGGCCGTCCTGGCGATGCTAATCGAACATCATATGGAGCAGCGGATAGGGTCGCCCGTCCCGGTCAAAGGGAGACCGCCCCGTTTGCCGGAAACCCATGTGCCGGTAGAACCCCACGGCCTGTCCGTTCTGCTCGTTCACATCGGTCTTCAACACCGAATGGATCGCCAATCCATGCATTACCAGTGCCTTGCCGACACCAGTCCCGCGATGAAGAGCATCTATGAACAGCGCCTCGATGTGACCCTGATCGAGCAGCATGAAGCCGATCGGCCAATCCAGGGCGTCGACCGCCAGCAAGAGCGGTGCGCTCGGCAGAAAAGCCTGGACGAGCGTGTCGATCTCAACACGATCGATCGGCGCGAGGAAATCGTGCGTCGCGTCGACCGCGCCGCGCCAGATGTCGATGGCGCGATTGCCGTCGGCAACACGTGAAGGCCGTATCCGGATTTCCATGGCTCAGTCCGGCGCCGGCTCAAGGTTCAGCCGCATCACGCAACGATATTCGGCAGGTAATCCGCGCAGGCTTTCCTCCGCGACCACGCCGTGAAGGCGTTGGCTCACCTTATCGGGCTCCAATATCTGGAAGCCGAGGCGACGATAGAACGGCGCGTTCCACGGGACGTCTGGGAAGGTCGTGAGCGTGACGACTCGAAAACCACCTTGGCGCGCCGCGGCGATGCTGGTTTCCATCAAGGTGCGGCCAATACCGCGTCCTTGCCGCTCACGCTGGACCGCCAGTTCCCACACATGGAAATCGCTGCCCTCCGGCGTGCAGCAAACGAAGCCGATGCATCGACCCGCGGGGTCGACCGCGCACCAGCTCCAGCCGTAGGCAACGATCTCGCGATAGAGATCAACCGGCAGATCATCGATGCCAGTGAGCTAGGCGAGATGAGGGATGGCGTTGAACAGCATTCCGGCGCTGTTTTCGATCTGACGGAATGCCACTGCATCGTGCGCCGATGCGCGTCGGATCGTCGCGGCGTCTTCCATGTTCTCTCCTCCGGCGGTGACTGATTATTCGGCCCGGGCTGGAGAAAAGTTACGCGAGGGCGCAGGAAAGAGGGCATCGCGCTCGCCTGCTCGCGTAACCGAAGTGCGTTCCGCTGCGAATATCGGGTAAACGTGCGCGTAGGAGCTTCATCACGTGGCCACGCCTCTAAGTCTTGATCGACGCTCAATGCTTGCCCTTTCCATGGTCAGTGGTGCGCTCGTCGCAGCCCCCGCGCTGGCAGCTGGTGGATGGTCAATTCGCGCGATCGCGTTCGATGCGTTCGCGGTCTTCGATCACCGCGCGATCACGGCGGCTGTGGTGGCAACGGTCGGGGAGCGCGGTGCCGCACTTACGGGGGCTTGGCTGGGGAGAATCTTCACGCTTTCGTGGTTAGAGACCGCAGCTGGCCGCTACAGCGGATTTGCTGCTCTCGCCGACGTGGCGCTGGCGCAGAGCGCCGCGCCACTTGGCATCGACATGCGGCCCACCCAACGGCGCGACATCGCTGCGGTGTTTGAGGCCCTTCCAGCGTGGCCCGATGCCGGAACAGTGTTTGAAGCCCTCCGCAGCGCTGGCGTGCGACTCGCCTTTCTGTCCAACCTCGGCGATACGGTGCTCGCCGCGAACATGCGGCGCAACCATCTCGATTCACTGATGGAACGCCCTCTCAGCACCGACCGGGTTCGCGCTTTCAAGCCATCGCCACGCGCCTATGCCATGGGGACGCACCATTTCGCGCTGCCCCCCGAAGAGATCGGCTTCGCCGCGTTCGGCGGCTGGGATGCGCTCGGCGCAAAATGGTTCGGTTACCCCACCGCCTGGATCAACAGACAGAACGCCGCCGCCGAAGCGCTGGGCCCCGAGCCGAACATCACGGGCCGCGATCTTTCGGCGGTTTTGAGACTGGCTTCAATAGACATTTAAGAAACGAGCAGTTCAACGGCCGGGAAGGGGTTCATTGGCTTCGATCATCCCTTCCAGCTCATCGGGAATATCCGTTTCACGCTTCCACCTTGGGCCGATCATTCACCACGATATAGGGATAGGTCGGGTTCCGGGCCAGGAAGTCCTGATGATGGGCTTCGGCCGGATAGAAGGCGCGCGTATGTTCGATGCGCGTGACGATTGGACGGAGGTAGATACGGGCGGCAGAAAGTTGATTGATATAGGCGCGCGCCACCTCCTCCTGCGAAGGAGACAGCGGGAACAGCGCGGAGCGATATTGCGAGCAGGTGTCCGGTCCCTGACGATTGAGCTGCGTCGGATCAGCGACGGCTGAGAAGTAAATGCGCAGCAGATCGGCATAATTGACCTGAGCAGGATCGAAGACGACCTTGACGGATTCGGCATGCCCCGTCGTCCCCGTCGAAACGGTTCCATAGCCGGCAGTCGCTGCTGTCCCGCCGACATAGCCCGAAGTGGTGCTGATCACGCCCATCACATGCGAAAATACGCCCTCGACACCCCAGAAACAGCCGCCGGCGAAGATTGCTGTTTCATGATGGCCCTTGGCGGGAACCACTATGGCGGGCGCGGGCGCGTTTACAGCCTGCTCGGCGCTGGCGGGAACCGCCGGCGCGAACATCGCGGCTCCGGCAAGAAGCAACGCGGCAAGGGAGGCGAAACGGGGTATTGCAAGCATCTCCTGTGAAACTCTATCCTTCCCATTCGCTTGAAATCGCCGGGTGGTTACAAATTGCGGCAGCAAGGCCGGGAGGATCATACGCATTACCCATCCTTTGTTTTGACGGCGGCAATCAACCCATCGCCGATCCATTGGCCGAGCAGCGCGCCAGCTTGCGTTACGCCCGCATCCTCGCCGGAGCGTTCGATCAGGATCGAACATAATGCCCCAAAGCTTTCGCCCGCTTCGATCAAACGAAGGGCGTCGCGTTCGATGGCTTCGATCGTGCGGAAGCAAGGCGTGAACTCCTGCCGCCACACCAGCATTGCGCCGGGTTCGGGCAGCATGGCGGCGGCGGGAACGTCGCTTTCTGCCGAAAGCGCCGACCAGATCGCGCCTGCATTGGTGCAGGCGCTGCGCAGCCGGAAGGTGGGAACGAGCTTCAACACCGCATTGTCCCAATCGGCATCTTGCAGTGTTACCGGATCAAGAGGTGGGGCATCCTGACCCTCGAACGCCCTGCTGAGTGCCCAATCGAGCCAGGCCAGTTCGGCTACCTCCGGATCGTCGGGATAGAGCGCTGCCAACGTGCGTTCAAATCCCTCGCCATAGATGCCTAGCGTCCAGCCATGCGGCGGCGCGCTTTCGATATGAGTCCGTGCTGCCTCGGTGAAAGCGTCATCGCCCAGCCAGAGATGCGTTTTTTCGAACGTCTCGCGCAGGCAATCGACCAGCTGCACGCGATAGGCGTTGTGATAGATGGCGAGGCCTGGTCGCGCGCCTTCGTCCACCCATTGACCCATCCCGGCCGGTTCATCGATCAGGCTGTTGCGAAAGTCGCGCTGGAGTGCCGCGAGCGTCATGCGGCTTGCCTCCGATCGTCAGCGGCGATGGCGCGCGCCATGTCCAGTTCGGCGAGCAATTCGGCGAGCGGCGGGATAGCGTCATCGCGCTCGATCATGGCCGCGACCGGTCCCACCCGCTGGCATGCTTCGCCGTAGACTGCCCATACTGGCGGAGGCACGGGCTTATCATGCGTATCGATCAGCCTGTCATGGCCCTGGCTGTGGCCCGCGAGGTGGATCTGGCGGACGCGATCAGCGGGCACGCCGTCGAGATAATCGACAGGATCAAAGCCGTGATTGGTCGCGCTGACGAAGATGTTGTTGACGTCGAGCAGCAGCGAACAGCCGGTGCGTTCGCACAGCGCATCGAGAAACTGCCATTCGCTCATGCTGTCGCACATGAACTGCAGATAGGAGGACGGATTCTCGATAAGCATGGTCCGCCCGAGCACATCCTGCGCCTGCCGGACATTGGCGCAGACGATATCGAGCGCTTCCTCAGTATAAGGCAGCGGCAATAGATCATGCGAATTGAAACCCTCTATCCGTGTCCAGCACAGATGATCGGACACGAACAGCGGATCGATATGATCGGCGAGTGCCTTCAGGCGGCGCAGATAGCCCAAGTTCAAACCATCGGCTGATCCGATGGACATCGAGACGCCATGCAAGGCGACCGGATGCCGCTCGCGGATTTGATTGAGGATATAGCGTGGTCGCCCACCATCGATCATGAAATTCTCGGAAATCACCTCGACGAAATCGACCGGCACCGAGCTTTCCAGAAAATCCGGATAATGCTGCGCGCGAAGGCCAAGGCCAAAACCATGGAAAGCCGTTGTTTGCATGGGCAAAGTCCGTTTCGAAAGGGCGGCCCGGCCTTGAAAGACCGGGCCACAGAGCAGACGATCCCGGTTATTTCGGCATCGTCAGGCTACCGCCTGCGGCGGTGCAGTCCTTGGTAGTCATTTCCTTGAAACCTTGGCCTTTGCACGTGTTCTGGCCCTTGCAATCATTGTGCGCCGTCTTGCAGTCGGACGTCCCCTTGCAGCCATTGACGCCGTAACAATGCACCAGCTTTGCGCCATGCTCGGCATAGGCAGGGGCGCTGGCTGTAGCGCCCGCAAGTGCGAGCAGGGCGGCGGCAGTGGCGACGCTGACGCTCGATTTTACAGTGATCATGGATGGTCTCCGAAGTCTGTTGCCAGAATGGCAACAGCTAGTTCGGCGAGCGGGCGGAAACGGTTACAAAGTTTCTCACCACCGCATGAAACGTGGCCCCAGCAGCGTTCCGACCAGCACCGCCAGCCCCATGCCGAGCGTGTACCAAACCAGCACGAAGGTTGCCGAGGCTTCGGGGCAGTGCAGGCAATAGAGCGTAGCTGCGCTCGCGCCCGAGGCGAGGCCGGCCGCCGCGCCAGCAAGACACAGGCTGGGGGGTGCGAGCCTGCGAAACGACCATAGCAGGCCCAGCAAGATCGGTATCGACAGCAGCAGGACAAGCAGCGGGCAGACGCGCCAGCTTTCCCCCTGCAACAGCGCCAGCCACTCGCTGCGCGGCGTTCGGATCAGTTCGCTTGCCGAAAGCATTGCAAGCAGCGCGAATGGAATGAGCAGCAGCCAAGGCCAGCGGACGCGCCGGGCATCAGGGCGCGACAGGTGGACGGTCGCCGCAATCGCCCCCACACCAAGCGAAATTGTGTAGCCCCACTTTATCCAGAAGGACGACCCGAGGATCGCGGCGGCAAGATCGGGGCGCAAACCGAGACCCAAGAGGATCATCGCCAAGGTAATTACGCCCCCGCCAATGATGCCGAGGGTGATCCGGCGGCCGACCGTGTTGCGCTCCACAGGCGTGAGATCGACAGTCAGCGAGCGGATGAGATCGTCTGTCTGCATCAGCCTTCGCCCTTCAATCGGGCTGCCAGCGCCTTGAGGCCGCGATGGACGGAGACCTTCACGTCAGCCTCGCTCATGCCCCCGCGCGTCGCCGCTTCCGCGACGCTCAGCCCATCGATCCGGGTGTCGCGGATCAACTGCGCTTGTTTTGCCGATATGCCGCCGAGCAAGCGTTTCACATCCATCCGCGCATTGCAGGCATCTTCGAAACCTTCGGCCATCAATATGTCTTCAAGCCCCTCGATCGGAACATGCTGTCGCGTCCGCCGGAAATGATCGATCATCTTGTAACGGGCGACGGCATAAGCCCAGGCGGTGAATGGGCGATCCCGATCATAGGTTGCGCGGCGGGTGTGAACGGCCATCAGCGTTTCTTGCACCAGATCCTCGACGTCATCGTCGGCACCGCGAAGTCGGCATCCGAAAAAGGATCGTAGCAGGGGCACGAGCGCGGCAAGCAAGGCGGAATAGGCGCCGGCGTCTCCATCGAGACCTCCGATCATCATGATCCGAAGCTGATCTTCGCTCGCCCGCACATGCACTCCCGAAGGGATCATTCGTGATGCGTCGGCGAATGGTTACACCTTCTGTGCGGCAACCGGGAAAAAATAAGTTCGCTGTGGCGCTGTAACGTCTTCGAGATTCCGCCCGAAATAGCTTCCGTGATCCGGCCCGCTAGGCCTCCCAGGATCACCGTGCGGCGGGCCGCCCCCCGGGATCCCGCCGCACGAGAGGCCGCATTTTTAAGGACCATGATCCATGTCGACCACCCATGCGGCGATTGCCGCCACCCTAGCACTCGCCTTTGCGACAGGCATCGCCCACGCCGCGGACGGCGCGAAGAAGCCGATGGAGAAATGCTATGGCATCGCCCAGGCCGGCAAGAATGATTGCAAGGCCGGCGCAGGTACCACGTGCGCCGGCACCTCGCGTGTCGCCTATCAGGGCGATGCCTGGAAGCTCGTGCCAGCCGGCACTTGCGTCAAGACCAAGACGCCCAAGGGTTTCGGCTCACTGACACCAAAAGCGTGACGCCGCATGTCCGGCCCGAAGGGAGAAGATCGATGAACATCGTTGTAGGGACTTATGCCCGTATCGCGCATTGGCTCGATGGAGCGATTTCGAAAAATCTGCTGCTGCTCGTCGCACGATTGGGCATTGCCACGATCTTCTTCCTTTCGGGGCGGACCAAGGTGGACGGCCTGCTCACGATCACGGATTCCACCTATGAACTGTTCCGAACCGATTATGCCTTGCCGCTGGTGCCGCCCGAGATTGCCGCGCATGCCGCGACCTATTCGGAGCATCTGTTTCCGATCCTTCTCGTCCTCGGCCTGTTCACGCGCCCGGCGGCGGCAGCCCTGCTCGGCATGACGCTGGTCATCGAGATCTTCGTCTATCCCGATGCCTGGCCGACGCATCTCAGCTGGGCGGGCTTGTTGTTGCCGTTGATCGCGCGCGGCAGCGGCAGTTGGTCGCTGGATCGGCTGCTGGGAATGGAACTGCCAAGTTCACATTAGGGTCAGGACCTACTGATCAGAGCCAGAAGATGACGGTGGCTGCAAGGGCGAGCGACCGGGCTCAGGTTCAAGGCGGTCAGTCTGCTGACGGCCCCAACCCACCTCAAATGTCGCAGCTCGCACCCCCTCTGTGTACACGACGTACACACAGCACTGAGAAACAACCGACCAAATATCCCACAGATTTTAGAAAATGGCGTTTATTCGCGGTTTCGATAGTCGGGGAGACAGGATTCGAACCTGCACCCCTGGTCCCAAAGTAGATGTGCTAGCAAGCTGAACGAAGGGCTGCTTCGCGAGTTGGCTTGTCCGAAGCCGACCTTCCGGAAGGTCCAACGGTCCGGACCAAGCGGGCAGAGCCCGCGCAGCCATGCGAAGGTCCGTTTTCAGCAAGACCGGGCATTGCAGATCCAAGCGCGAACGACCGTTTTGTCCCAGGACGTTCCCGCAGGTATCTACCCAGCATGCGCGATCGAAGTCTGCTTAGACTGGCCTCGCTCCTTTAGACACGCGTGCGAGGGCTCAGGCAAAACCCGTCACCAACGCAAACGCCGCCAGGATCATCAGAACCGCCGTGAAGCCATGGATGCCGACCGCTCTTATGGTCGAACCCCTGGCGGCGAAAATGAGCGACATATCGCCTACGGGAATCATCGCTTCGATCGACAGGATGATGCCCAGCATTCGAGACTGACCCCACAGCATCAAGGCAAGCACGACCAGCCCAGCAACGATGTCGCGCACGCCCTTGAGGCGAAGCCACCAGGCGATGTTCGTGCCTTGCTCGGGCAGCGGCAGCCCAAAGCTCCGCGTCGCCGCCCTCGGGTTGGAAAGATACATTACGCCGATCGCGATGATCCCGAGCGCCGCCAGCAGCGCAATCCCCATTGAAAACCAGTACATGAGCGCCTCCAGGCTGAAGACACAGATAATATATCATTGCTAGATTTTCAAGCGATGATATGAATTGCGTGCAGTGTGGGTGTCGGAGGTGAAATTGGGCATCGCGGAACGAAAGGGTCGGGACCGAGCAGAACGAGAGCGTCGCATCACCGCGGCGGCGCGGGCGATCGCCGAAAGCGAGGGATGGAATGCGGTCACGATCCGCCGCCTCGCGGAGGAGATCGAACATAGTCAGCCGGTCCTCTATTCGCACTTCGAGAACCGGGACGCGATCGTGACGGCGGTCGCCGTCGAGGGTTTTAGGGATTTGGCATCGACGCTTCGGCAGGCGGCCAAGGGGGCGACCAGTCGTCAGACTGCACGCATGAATGTGGCTTCGGCATATCTCGCCTTCGCCCGCGAGCATCTCGCCCTCTACGAAGCGATGTTCACGCTGCCGACGGGCCTGCGCTTCGCGGAAGCCGGTACCGCGCCGGAACTAAGGGACGCCTTTGCGGCATTGGCAGCCGTCATCGATGCCGCGCCCGATGCTGCCGAACTTGTGGTCGAAACATTCTGGGCGACCCTTCACGGCCTGGCCCAGCTGGAGCATGCGGGCCGAATTCGGGAAAGCACACGCGATGCGCGCATAAGGCTGGTCGTCCTTGCCCTCGGCGAGTGCTCAGCTGACCTATGACCTATGCGGTTGCTAGGCCGACGCGCCCAGGCGGGCGTGATCACGGGGCGTCCGTCCGGTCACGCGCTTGAACGCAGTCCGGAATGCGCTTTCGGACTCGTAGCCAAGGGCGCAAGCGATCTTGCTGACGGGTTCGCCGCGCGAGAGGCCTCGTCCGGCGAGCAGCATGCGCCAGCGCGTGAGATATTCGATCGGTCCATCGCCAACCCGGGCCCGGAACCGGGCCGCGAAGCTCGATCGCGACATGCCGACCAGGTGTGCCAGCGCGGCCACGGTCCAGCGCCTCGACGGCTGGCGATGCATCGCCGCGATGGCCGCCCCCACATGCTTGTCGGACAGCGCGAACAACCAGCCTCGGCCGTCGCACTCGCCGAGATAGAGGCGCAGCACCTGTACGAAGATCATGCACGCGAGCTGCTGGGCGATCAGAATACCGCCCGGCTGGCAATCGGTCAGTTCCTCACGCAGCCGATCAAACGCCCACCCCAATCTCGCGAGGCTGGTTTCCGCCTGGAGGTGGAGGATGGGCGGCAACACGTCGAGCAGTAGCTCGGCCTGCCAGCCCGCGAGCTGAAAGTGACTGCCGAGCATGGTCACCCCGCCGTTTTCGTTCAGCTTGACGACCGCGCCCTCGCCGGCATCGAGGAAGTGACTTCGCCAATTGTCTGGGGGCAACGCAAGGTCGCTCGCGATCCGGAACGGTCGCCCGTGCGGCAGCAACACGCAATCACCCTCGAGGACACGCTTGGGCTTACCGGCGCCCTCGACAGCGATCCAGCAAGCGCCTTGGGTCACGGCATAGCATTTGATGGCCGCGTACGCTTCGAACCCGACCGACCAGTCTCCGCCGGCTTCGAAGCCACCAACACGGTAGCTGCGCAGTTGCAGGAACGAGATAACGTAGGACAAAGGGTCCATCTGGACGATCCCCAACAAACCTTAGACGCAGGAACATAGATCGTCTGAAAGGAAGTGCCTAGCGTCAAGGGCAACGAAGATGGGCGCGGTCTAGGGTGCGCGCGCCGCCATGAAAGCTCCCGTATGAACATACTTCTCGTCGCGCGATGCCTCTTCACCATCAATGCCATCGGTATCGCCGCGGATTGGAACCACACTCACATCTTCAATCCTGACTGGCCGCCGCACGCCAAATTCCACAATGGGCAGACATTGGCATTCGGCGTCCTATGCGCTGCAGCCACATTGTTTTTCGCCTGGCGTCGATCCGGTGACAGGCGGACCAATATCCTGGCGGCGGCCATAACAGGCGGCCTTACCTTATGGGCGCAGGCGGCTGCATATACCGTGCCGGGCATCGCGTGGACTGACCCCAAATTCCTGAGGCCTGACCAGAGCCTCGATGACTTTGGCCCGCAAATCTATTTCGAGATGGCGGTGACGTTCGTGGTCCTTCTCGCTGCCTGGCTCGCCTGGCCGTCAGCGACGGACGGACATCGCCACCCAGCTGATCGGCGGCCATGATCCTGGCGAGGAAAAGCCGCACCTGTTGCTGTAAAGACGGGCTCCAACGCTGATGAAGAAGATCCAATATTCGCGATATGGCGGCCCTGAAGAATTGCGACTCGACGACGTGCCGCTGCCCGAGCCGGGGAAGGGGCAGGTCCGTGTTCGGGTCAGGGCTGCTTCGTTCAACCCGATGGATGGGAAGATCCGGCGCGGCGAGATGAAGATGCTCTCGGGGTCTCGCTTCCCGCGCGGCCTGGGCCATGATTTCGCGGGTGTCGTCGTATCTGTCGGGCCGGGAGAGAGCGCGTTCAAGCCGGGCGACGAGGTCATCGGCGTCACACCCATCCCGAAGGCCGGCGCGATGGCCGATTACGTCATCGCGGATGCGAAGAATGTAGCGCTCAAGCCCGCCGGCGTTCCGTTCGAAGAAGCCGCCGTATTGACGATTGTCGGCCTGACGGCCTGGACCGCGCTGGTCGCGAAGGCGAAGCTGCGCGAGGGCCAGAAGGTGTTCGTCAACGGATGCCTGGGCGCGGTTGGTCGTTCGGCATTGCAGATCGCGCGCATGCGTGGCGCGATTGTCGTCGGCACTTGCAGCGCAACGGATTTCGAGGCGGCCCGGGCGCTGGGCGTGGACGAGGTGGCCGACTATCGCGCGCTCGACGTCCAGGCGTTCGCGCGGCGCTTCGACGCGGTCTTCGACACGGTCGGTACTCTGTCGCTGCGCCAATGCGGCGTCATGTTGAAGCCGTCTGGCATGTCGCTGCACATCGTGCCCAACTTTGCAAAATGGGCCGGCGCCTTGTTCTCGTCCCGCCATCACCTGGTGTTCGGCAACCCGACGCCGAAAAGCTTCGCGGGCATCGCCGATGCCGCCGAGCGCGGCATACTCGTTCCGGCGATCGGCCGCAGCGTCCGGCTATCGGAAGCGATCCCCGCGATCACCGAACTCGAGAGGACGGGATCGCCAAAAGGAAAGCTGGTCATCGTACCAGAGTGATCGTCCCTCGACCATTCGATCCAAAAAGCAATCGCAGTCGCCAGCTGGGCGGTGGAGGACCGACAGGCAGCGGCCTGGTCGCCCCGCTGGCAAGCAGCCTTAAATCTGAGCCATGCCGCCGTCGGTGAACAGCTCGCTGCCCGTCATGAAGCTGCTGTCGGAAGACGCCAAGAACGCAGCGGCCGCCGCGACTTCCGACGGGTCTCCGACATGCCCGATCGGCGTGGTCGCGCCCATCTCGATCATGGCGTCGCGGCCAACAACCTCGGCGGCGAGTTCGGTCAGGGTTGGCCCAGGCGAGAGCACGTTGACGCGGATGCCCGTGCCGCGCAGATCCTGCGCCCAACTACGCGCGAGATTGCGAACAGCGGCTTTCGACGCACTGTAGATGCTGAACGCGGGCGTGCCCATCACGCCGGTGGTCGAGCCGGTGAGAATGATCGAGCCGCCCTCGCGCATGAGCTCAAGGCCCTTCTGCACCGTGAAGATCGTGCCCTTCACATTGACGTTGAAGGTCTCGTCATAATGGGCAGGCGTGATCTCGCCCAGCGGGACAAGGGCACCGGTCCCGGCATTGGCGAACAGGATATCGAGCGTGCCGCGCTCCTGCTTCACGGCATTGAACAGCCGTTCGAGGTCGGCGGCATCGCTCACCGATCCGGCAATGGCGCGGGCGCTTGGGCCAAGGCCGGCGAGCGCGGCGTCCAGCTTCTCCTGTCGTCTCCCAAAGATGTAAACGAACGCGCCCTCCGCGATGAAGCGCTTCGCCGATGCAAGGCCAATGCCCGTACCGCCTCCGGTGATGATGGCGGTCTTACCTTCCAGTCTGTTCATATGTGCCTCCAGTTCTTGGTTGCACACAGCTGGCCTCGCACCTACCTAGCAACAAGTATGCACCTTTTGGTAAGTGCCCAAAAATGTCAGATACGCTCGAAACTACCGTTGTTGCCCCTGCGCCTATCGCCCCCGGCTTCACTTGCGGGCTTGATGCGACGTTGCGGATTATCTCAGGCAAGTGGAAGCCGCTGATCCTATACTTCCTGCTGCGCGGGCCGACCCGTTACGGGGAACTGAAGCGCGCCGTGCGCGACGTGAGCGACAAGGTATTGATCCAGCAGCTTAAGGAGCTGGAGGCGGACGGCGTGTTGCTCAGGACCGACTATAAGGAAGTGCCGCCGCGCGTCGATTACACGCTGACCCCGCTCGGGCAGAGCCTCGCGCTGGCGCTTGAGCCGCTATGCACCTGGGGCACCGAAAACATGGCGGAGATGCAAAAAATCTTCGCTGAGCGCGACAGCTGGGTACGCGACAAGGGCGCTAATCGGTCGTAGAAGTTCGCGCATGTCGGATCGGCGGCATGCCCGCAAGGCGGGTCAAGGCGATGCTGAGCTCCTGTCGGAGCGGCGTCGGAATGCGCGCCGCCGGCGGCGTTCGACAACCTTTCCACGACACGCCTCGCTCATTGGCCTTGATCGCGATGGCGCGGCTGCCACCTGGCCTTTGGCCAAATCTGCTCCGCCGCGCGCGTGCTAAGCGAGCGCCGCTCCCGCTGGTCTTGCTATGCATGAAAGTCCGCTTCGTGCGCCTATCAGCTGGAAAGCCGCCGGTCGGCAAAACGCCCTACTTTGGCCGCTTACGAGGCAGGCTTGGCAATCGATTGAACCTCCGGTCTCGCTGGTTGTCGTCATAGACCGCCGGGCAGCTAGCGGCAGATTTGTCCCAGCGGCCGACTTCCAGTGTCGACCAAGTTCGGACGTATCACGGCCGGTCGGCCAATGGCCGCTTCGGACGAAAGTGGTCTTTCGTACCAACGCGCGCATCATTCAGCTATCGGCGTATCCCAGCGAGGCGCGAAGGGCGGGGTCACCAGCCGCTGTCGCTTTGGCAAGGATGCGATCACTTGGCGATCCTCCTCATCGAGAGCTAGCGAGAGTGCGTCGAGGTTAGCGCGCTGGCTGACGGCACGGCCGGCTTTGGGAATCGCGACGACACCTTCTTGGTCGAAGAGCCACGCAAGTGCGACCTGGGCTGCTGAAACGCCATGCTTCGAACCAATCTGCGCGAGTGCGTCGCTTTCCGCAGCCTGACCTTGGGCGAGCGGGCAATAAGCGATCAGCGGGATCGCCTTCGACCGCAGATAGCCGAGCATCGGCTTCTGATCGAGAAAGACGTGATACTCGACCTGATTGCACGCGATCGGCGCACCAATCTCCTCAATCACCTGACGCAGCATCGGCAAGGTAAAGTTGGCGACACCTATCGCGCGGGTCTTACCCTCTTCCCCGGACCGAATCAGCGCGGCCAGCGTCGTCGGCAGATCCATGTCCTTGGCGGGCCAATGGACCAGATACAGATCGACATGGTCCAGCCTGAGACGCTGAAGGCTTCCATCGAGCGCGCGGGCGATGGCGTCGGGCGCGAGATGGTTATGCCAAACCTTGGTGGTGACGTGCAGATCGCCTCGCGCGATGCCCGATGCGGCGATGGCGGCGCCGACGGCCTCCTCGTTGCCGTACATCTCAGCGGTATCGATATGGCGATAGCCGAGCGCCAACGCGCTTTCGACCGCTTCCTGGCAGGCCGCGCCCTGCATGCGAAATGTCCCGAGGCCGAGCCGTGGCAGCGAAATGCCTTGCGTTTCGAGCGGCGCGATCATTTCGCCGACCCATCGCCCGCCACCAATTCGGCGATGACGGTATCGGCGTCGATACTGCCCTTGCGGAGCGCCGCGCTGCCCTCGGCGAAATCGATCCAACCTTCATTGAAGCCATCGAGCATCCGGATACGCGGATAGGGGTTGGTCGCACCTTGTCCGCGGAACATCGCCTCCCAGCTGTCGCGAGTCACGATTTCCGCCCGCACCGGGCGTCTGAGAGCCTTGGCGAAAGCGGCGGCGAGATCGTTGGGCGAGACACGCCGTGGACCTTCCAGTTCGACGATCCGGTTGCCGATCCAATCCTCCTGGATGAGCTTCGCTGCCAGCGCTCCGATGTCCTTCGTCGCGACCATCGCAATCGGCTTGTCGAGCGGCATCAGGAAGCTGTGGATGACGCCGTTCTCGCGCGCGGACGCCACATCCCAGAGCGCGTTCTCGATGAACCAGCCGGGCCGTAGGAATGTGACCGGTATCGGCAGAGCGCTCAGGGCTTGCTCGATCAACGTCCGTTGGGTCAGCAGATTGTCCTGCACGGCATCCGCACCGATCGTCGACAGACAAAGTACCTTGGCCGGGCGGGCCGCGATCAAGGCCGCGACGATCGCTTCGATCGTCTCGCGCGCCTGGGTGTAGCCCGGTACCGGATCGAACTCGGACGGCGGCAGGATGAACACCGCATCAGCCCCGACGAAGGCCGCGGTGAGTGCCGCCGCATCGTTCATGTCGGCGAGTGCGACATCGCAGCCCCGCGCCGCCCATAGAGCGCCTTTGCCCGCATCGCGGACGACGGCGCGTACGGGCAGCCCCTGTTCCAGCAACGCACTACCGAGTGCGCCGCCAACCTGACCGGTGATCCCAGTGATTGCGTACATAATGTTTCCTCGCGTATCGTCTGGTACAGCCACGCCACGCCACGCCACGCCACGCCGCGCTGCGTCAGCGACCGCGTTACGCCTTTTGTTGTAGATGCTCTGCGCGCATAAATATCACCTCTACAGTGACATGGAATCACCATAGAGAGGGGAGCTATGAGCTTCGATACGCGAATATTGACCGGAGTTGGCGTGCTGGCCGCAGTAGCGGAAACGGGAAATTTCGCGCGCGCCGCAGACGTGCTGGGGCTGACGCCGTCGGGTGTCAGTCGCGCCATCGCGCGGCTTGAGGTGCGCATCGGCATCCGACTCTTCGATCGTTCGCCGCGGGCCGTTACGCTTACCGACGAAGGACGGCGGTTCCACGCCCAGATCATGCCGCTACTGGCATCGATAGAGGAGGCCGCGATCGATGCTGCCGGTGCCGCCGCGACGGTGAGCGGCAAATTGCGGATCAACGTCGATCCCTGGTTCGCGCGGATGGTGCTTGCCCCGCGGCTGCCGGCGTTTCTCGCTCGCTATCCGCAGGTGTCGATCGACCTGCTTGTCAGCAACCACCGCGAGGACATGATGGCTGGCGCCGATGTCGCCGTTCGGTTCGGACCCGCCGACGGCGAATCGCTCATTGTGCGCAAGCTGCTCGACACGCGCGTACTGACTTGCGCAGCACCAGCCTATCTCGATCGATATGGCACGCCGCAGAGCCCGCACGATCTGCTGCACCACGAAGCGCTCCTGTTCCGGGACCCGCAGACCGGCCGGCCGTTCGAATGGGAGTTCTCGAAGGATTGTCAGGCGATCGACGTGGATGTGCGCGGTCGGATGACGACCGACGACCCATCGACCGCGATTGAGGCCTGTGCTGCAGGCCATGGCATCTTCCAGAGTCTGGCGCTCGGCCTGGATCCGTGGCTGCGACGCGGTGAGCTCGTGCAAATCCTGCCCGAATGGTCGGCTGAGCGATATCCGCTTTACGCCTATCTTCCCTCTCGGCGCCTTCCGCCGGCAAAGGTGCGCGTATTTCTCGACTTCATCGTCGAGACCGTCGCGGCGTCTGCGTCCTAACAATCCTCATCCGCTGATGAATTCTTTACCCGCAAATGACGCGTCTGGTTTGGCCGAAAGCCGACATTTTCGAAAACGATGGCGAATGGCCGGTAAGTCCCCAGACCTTGCCGTTCCCGTCGATCGCGCAACGTGGCAAGCGCTTGTACTACACCTAATCGCGCCTCCAAACTCGATCTCTCTTCAATGGGAGATCAAACAATGGCCACGCCCCTCTCGCTCCAGCTTCGGACCGAAGACCCGATAAATGTCTTTGCGGAAATCCTTCCGCTCTACCGCGAGCATCTGCTCGCGGCGCGATATAACGAGCGCCGCCGCCGCTACCTCGCCGCCATAGTCCACTTCGGACAGTGGTTAGCCCGCGAAGAGCATGCGGCGGGCGATGTTGACGAGGCGGTGATCAAGCGCTTTTTGTCGGAACATCTGCCGCGATATACGTGCCAGCGGCCGGTGCCGCTCCGGATGATCGAAGTGCGAGCCGCCCTCAACCTTCTGCTCCGTCTTCTGCGCGCACAGGGAATAGCCGCGATGCCGAGCGATGATGAGATCGCACGCGAACTATCCGGTTTCAATCGCAGGATGGCTAATCGTCCACCTGAATGAACGAAATCAGAAAGGATATTTATCTGAGCAATATCGAAACTAGGAGGAGAAATCAAAACAATTAACGAAACGTCATCTAGGTCGCTTTTTGCAAAGTTCTTTGACAAATTCTGAAATGCGTTGCCCGCAAGCGTATAATATGCCGCTGCAAAGTCTCTGTACGTTTGATCCCACGTATACCCATCATACCCTGCCACCTTGGCAGAGTGCGCGACTCCTGACAAAGTCATCGTAGCTACCAGAATTGAAACTATTCTCGATATTACTTTCACAGATAACCCCCGTAATTGCGTCTCGCTTTTATCAAATACCGCACTTTCGGACAATAAATTCCATCCGAAATGGTGACGCATTTTGGTGCACTTTATCGCAATGTTTTTCTGCATATCTTTACATTACGTCATGATCGATACCGCGACACGATCCGCTTCCATTCGCTTGCGCTGGGATAAGGTGGCTGATGTTGATCATGGCTCGCGATACGCGCACGGCCAGGATCCTGGACTCGCCACCTCCGCCAGACAGACGCGCCGCCATTAGCGGTCTGCCCGCGATGACCGCGCCTTGGCAAACGCACGGTCGCCCTCCAGAAATCCCGACAGCATCGCCGGGATCAGTTCGGCGATCGTTTCTTTCTGCCCATAGGTTTCGGCATAGAGTGCCGCATAATTGGCAAGCGCCTGATGCAGCTCCGGCAGAACGGAGATCGTCAGCTTCACGGGTGTGCGATCGGGCAGCTTGCCGAGTTTCAGTTCGGCCATGACTTTCCTCCTACTCTTTCCAGCGAGTCAAAATGAGCTCGCGATGCACGACCAATCGGCCCGGCGCGCCGGGCCGGATCGTAATCGTCGGCTGTATTTGCAAATTGCGGGACGTGATGTGGTCGCCGGCGCGGGACACATTCTGCTGCGTCGATTCGCGGATCGCCTGGATGAGATCGCTCTCCCCGGAGAAGGTCATGTTCGCGCCCACACCGAGTAATGTCGAAATCGCGACGCCCTTGAGCAAGGTCCAGGTGTGGAAATCGACTTGAGACATGCGCCCACGCCTTTGGCCACAAGCGGCTTGGACATGCGCGTCGGCCACCCGGCCGCGTCGATGGCGGGTCAAACTTTCCCAAGCGAGGTTCTCAAGCCTCGGCGCCGCCATCGCGGCGCGTGACCAGACTAGAGCGCATTTTTTGAGAAGCAAGATCAAGGGAAGAGTAACCAAGCATCGGTAGGGACATGAGAAATATATCGATGCGGCTATATATCGACGCAGTTGCAGAGCGGCTTGGATCGCCGTAAGCCAAAGTCCCGACGATAAAGCGCCTGTGTGACACGGCGAACCGGCCAGCGGCTATGCCACCGAACAGCTATGCGATGCCTTATGGCCGCCGGCCATCCGCACGCGCGCAAACCAGGCTGTTTGCGAGGGCACCGAAAACGAGAGTGAGCGTCAACCACAGGACGAGTTGCATGCCGATCGATGCGACACGAAAGCCCCAGAGCACGGTTGCCGGAAAATCAGCCGGCACTTCGTTGATCGATGGAAGTCCCAGTTGGGCGACGGCGGCTACCAAGACAAACGCAGCGCCGGCCAGAAGAAACGCATTGAACGCGCCAATCCGGGACGTGAGCGACGTGCGAATCTGGACCGCGATCATGCACGCCACGATCGACATGGCGATCATTGCGAAATAGGCGCCGGTACGGAGACCTACAGTCTCATGCAGGCCCACCGCCGGCGGGTTGGGCGGATATTTGATGGCCGGCACGATGACGATCACGATGAAGGCGAGTGCACCAAGGAGCAATGACAGCGTCCTAGGGCCGAGTATCGCCAGCCTTCCGTAGCAATATGCGAAGATCAGCGAGAAAATACCGCCCACCGCCGCCCCATAAAGGAGCGCCGCGGTCAGGAGACCCAGGCCTTTCTGCGTCGCCCGACTGACGAGTTCAGGTTCCTCGGCAGCATGGCCGGCCATCGCGTGCGCGGTCCGCGCAGCTTCGAAAGCAATTGCCAGATCGACCTGCGGCTCTGCGAAGAGACGCGCGAACAGCGTGGCCAGCAGGGCTGCGACGGCGCCGGAGAGCATCCCGCGCCACAGTAAATCCTTGGTCATGTTGCCCCCTTAGTGGCAGGGGAATCCAAGAAGATGGCGGCCGTCGTGCACGAACTCGTGCACATACATGCCATCGAATAGCGACATGGCGCCCTGCTCGGTGCTGACGAAATACAGGAAGATCGTCGCGATCAGCAGGCCAAGTACCGCCCCGGGCGCAATGTCGCTGACCGGGATGGTGGTGGTCCCGCCGATCGGAATGAAGCGATCGTCGAAAATGGAAGCGGCACTGGACATATCATAAGCTCCAATCGGGATTGCGCGTCCCGGCGCTGGCGAATGAACCAGGGAAAGGTCTGACTCTCGACAGCATGACGTGCTTGTCGATAACAGTGGCGCGACCGTGCCGGAATCACACCGGCTTCTTGCCCTGGCTCGCTTCCTTCCGATTAGGGGTGAATGTGCCGCGGCGTCAATCATCTCGGAGGCGAGACTGGCTACGCGATTGCTTCTCCTGTGCTCGGGCCCGACCACCTCCAGCCGGACAGGCGCGTTCCCGGCGATCGATGAACCGCTGGATGAGGGTGGGCTACGAAAGGCGCGCGGCCGAAATGCCGGCACGCCGCCGCCCGACCTGGTTCTCACGAGCCCGGCGCGGGTCGCGCGGGACACGGCATCGGCCCTCGGCCTCGAAAGCAATGCAGAAGCCGCGCTGGCGGATATCGATCATGGCGCCTGGTCTGGCTGCTCGCTTGCCGACCTCCAATCGGCCGAACCCGATGCGCTTGCCCGCTGGTTCACCGATCCGAGCGCCGGGGCACCGGGAGGCGAAACGATGCAAGATGTCGCGCGGCGCGTGGGGCCGTGGCTCGATATACAAGCCGGTGCGGGTACGACCGTCATGGGTATCACCCATGCCGCGGTGATTCGGGCGGGTCTGGCACATGCTTTGAAGCTTCCTGTGCGATCGACATTGCAGATCGACATCGCGCCCCTATCGGTCGCGACGCTTTCGTTCAACGGGATTTGGCGTTTGCAGGAACTCCGGCGAGTCTAATCGCCTTGCTGCTTGCCAAGCTGCCGGGCTCGTTCTAACCAGCCGCCGCTTGCGCGGTGCCTTGGCGCCGTTCGAGCAAGATCGCGCCGGTGCCTCGAAAGAGGCCTAAAATGGGAACGCGGTGCGGAAGCCTGGCTTCCAATCCCGCGGCTGTCCCTGCAACTGTAAGCGGCGAGCGCGATGCACATGCGCGGCGGGGGCACAACGTCCCGCGCCGCCAGTCACTGGGCCGGACGCTAAGTCATGCGAGGCCTGGGAAGGCCGTGCATCAAGCGATGACCCGTGAGCCAGGAGACCTGCCTGCGTCTGGTCGCTCTTGCCTTGGTCCAGGGGATGGCCGCGGCACGGTTCTTCCGTCTGAGCGACGAAGATGCGGCGGGGGCCGCACCGGTGCTTGCGCCGGGCGCTCGTGCGTCCGTCCGGCAAGGCGCCGGCCGTTCGCGCGGAGGGCCGCGCCGGTTGTCGCTCGACGCCGGGAGATACCGTACCTTGAAACATGCCCTCACATCCCGAAAACCGCGCTGCCTGGCTGTCCCCAGCGCAGCTTACCTCTCGCCGAAAGCCGAGATCTCGAAGAGCACGCCCCACGCTGTAACGTCGGCTGTAACGCGCCGGGACCGGTCGAAAACCGTTAGTAACTTGCGGCTGCACGAGCCTTCTGCGCCCGAAGACCGGGCAATTCGAACAGCGTGGCATTCTGCCATGCCGCAGCGCCGTCATACGAGCGCTGCCGAGATCAACGCAGGGGGAGAATTACCAATGTCCGACCGCCATCGTGTGCAATTTTTGCTGGCGGTGTCACTCGTCGCGCTGACGGCTTTGGCGACGCCTGCCATCGCACAGAACAGTCCGTCCGATCCGGCGGGCGAGCACAACACCACGGATGACATTCTCGTGGTCGGCAAGGCCGCCGCGTCGCTCACCGTACCTACGGCAACAGGCAGCCGCCTCGGATTAACCGCGCTGGAGACGCCGGCGAGCGTTGCGATCATCGATGGCGACGAATTGCGCGCGCGCGGCGATATGACCATCGTTGATGCGGTTACCCGGGCGCCCGGCATCACCACGTCCGCCAATCCGGGCAATGGCGGCACCGCGCTCGTGGCCCGCGGTTTCAGCGGCCAGGGCTCGGTCCTTCAACTTTATGACGGTATTCGTCTCTTTCCCGTGGCCGGCACGATCACCTTTCCGGCCGATCCATGGAATGTGGACCGCATCGAGGTGCTCAACGGGCCGGCGTCGGTGCTCTACGGCCAGGGCTCGCTCGGTGGCGCGGTCAACGTCATCACGAAACAACCCAACCGCACTCGGACCGAAGTCCAGGGTGAAGCCGGCTACGGCTCTCAGAACAGCTGGCACGTTGCGGCGGGTGCCGGCGGGCCATTCGGAGAGGTGCTCTCCTACCGGGTCGACGCCAGCTACCGGAAATCCGACGGCTATGTCGATCGCGGCGATTCCAGGAGCCTCGCCTTGTCGGGCGCGCTCCGGTTTGCACCGACCGACAGCTTCTCGCTCACCCTGCGCGATGACTACGCCAACCAGCGTCCGATCGAATATTTCGGCACGCCGCTGATCGACGGCAGGCTTGATACGAGCATCCGCCACCGCAACTATAATGTCGCGGACGCGAGCCTCCACTATCGCGACAACCGTACGACGCTGACGGCCGAATGGGCACCATCCGACGCCATCAGCGTCACCAACACCGCCTACCGGCTCGCCAGCAAGCGGCTCTTCAAGGACCTGGAAAGCTATTGCTGGATCGGCGCAAGCGGCGACTGCCCCAACGGCTATAACGGGACGTCCGGCACGCCTGGCCAGATCTACCGCACCGACAATCTCGGCATCGTTCACGACCAGACGCAGATCGGCAACCAGGGCAGCGTCAAGTTCAGCACCGCTCTTGGAAGCATCATGAACGATCTGGTCGTCGGCTTCGACGTCAATCAGATCAAGCTGACCTACTCGAACGATTTCGGATCGGACCTGCAGGAAGATTTCGTCGACCCTTCCAATTTCGATCCGGGCCTGTTCTTCGACACGCAAGGCATCGCCCCGCGCTTCCGGACGCGTACCAACGAATACAGCTTCTTCGCGGAAGACCGGATTCGCTTCACCGACCAGCTCTCGGTTGTTGCCGGCATCCGCGACGAACATGATCGCGTGCGCCGTTGGAACATCGTTGCAGGCAGTCCCGACGCGCCGGTGTTTTCAAAAAATCTGCGCAACATGACCTGGCGCGTGGGTGCTGTCTATCAGCCGCTGCCGACGCTTTCGCTCTACGGCCAATATTCGACGGGTACCGATCCGCTGGGGACGCTGACGACCTATTCCGGATCGCAGACCACCTTGCAGAATGCGACCGGCGATCAGGTCGAAGCGGGCATCAAATACAGCTTCCTGGATGGTCGCGGTACGGCCACTTTCGGCGCCTACAGGATCGTGAAGAAGAACCTCTTCACCCAACTGAACCCAAGGGCTGAGATCGAGCAGGTCGGTCAACGGTCATCAAAGGGGCTCGAGGCTTCGTTCTCGATCAATCTGCCGCACGGGTTCGGCATCGATGCGAACGGCACGGTGCTTGACGCGAAGTTCGACGATTTCGGACCGAACACCGGCAAAACGCCCGCGAACGTGCCGGAAACCGCGGCCAATCTCTGGCTGCGCTGGGATGCCTTCAAGCGCTTCCAGGCACGCGCCGGCCTGCGCTATGTCGGACAGACCTGGTCGGACAACGCCAACACATTCCGCGTCCCGGCCTATGCGGTGGTCGATGGCGGGGTGACCTATGCCTTGACCGCGAATGTCGCGGTGGATGTCAGGATCTACAATCTCTTCGACAAGGACTACGCGACCACCACCTATAATGACGAGCAATGGATCCTCGGCCGCCCGCGGTCGGTCGATGTCTCGGTCCGTGCCCGTTTCTAGCGGCAAACGTCCAGCGCTTGGCCATCGGGCCAAGCGCTGGCTCTACATCGTCCATCGCTGGATCGGCATCTTCAGCTGCCTGCTATTCGCCATCTGGTTCCTGTCGGGGCTGGTGATGATCTATGTGCCATTCCCGGCGCTGACGGCGCAGGAACGGCTTGCCGGCCCGGAGCAGATCGACTGGCCCCGGGTGGCGGTTCAACCGGCTGCAGCACTTGTCGCAGCGGACATCACATCGCCCAAAGCCATGGCCCTTGAAATGCGGGATGGAGCACCAGTCTGGCGGATCGACCCGTGGGACGGTCCGCAGCGCACCGTGGCGGCGTCGACGCACGGACCATTAAAATCGGTCGATGCGGCAATGGCCAGGCGGATTGCATCGCGTTTCGGCCGGAGCCCCGTAGACGAGCTCGAGCGCATCGACCGCGATCAATGGACGGTCGCCGGCGGGTTCGACCGGTATCGTCCCCTGTGGAAAGCGTCGCTCCGCGATACGGCCGGCGTGGTCCTCTACGTATCTTCGACGACCGGCGCCGTCGTACAAAATACGAATCGACGCGAACGCTTCTGGAACTGGCTCGGATCGGTTCCCCACTGGATCTATCCGACCGTGTTGCGCCAAGACAATGCTGCGTGGCGGCAGGTCGTGATGTGGGTCTCGGGTCCATGTATCGCTGCGGCGGTGACCGGAATCTGGATCGGGCTGCTGCGCACAAGGATCGGCCGCCGCCGGTACCGCGGCGGACGGATAACGCCCTATCGCGGCTGGATGTGGTGGCATCATGTAGCCGGGTTGGCTGGGGGGCTGGCGCTCCTCGCATGGATCTTCAGCGGCTGGCTGTCGGTCGATCCTGGCCGTCTGTTCGCGAGTCCGGGAATAGGAGGCCTTGAACGCGCGGCCTATGCGGGCGTCGCTGGGCAGCCCCGAGTGGCAATGGAGAAACTCGCTCCGCTGGCGAGGGGAGCAAAGCAGGTGAAGCTGACGTGGAACGCTGCACGCCCGTTGCTGACGATCGAGCGCCCAGACCAGCCAGCAACGAACCTTGATGCCACGACATTGACACCCTTCCGAACAAGCGAGCGGGCGATCCTTGCGGCGGCGGCGCGACTGGTGCCGGGCGCCCACATCCGTCGGGTCGACCGGCTGAGCGTGCCCGATGCCTATTGGTATGAGGTCGGGTCGTTGCCGATCCTGCCCGTCCTGCGCGTGAAATATGACGATCCTGCCGGCACCTGGGTGCATATCGATCCGGCGACAGGTGCCATCTTGGGCGACACCCATCGGCGGGGCAGAATCTATCGCTGGCTGTTCGATCTGCTGCACAAATGGGATCTGAACGGATTGACATTGAACCGGCCGGCCTGGGACATCCTGTTGTGGGCGCTGTCGCTGTTGGGCCTGATTACGTCGGTGAGCGGAATCTGGATCGGCTGGATCAGGTTGACGCAGCCCAGACGCGCTCCTCCAACGAAGGGTTGAGGCCATATAGCGATGCGATCGGGCCGCGTGTACGTCAATTCCTTTATCGAGCCTGCGCGCGCACCTTCTCGAGAGCTGGAAACAACACGCTTCGGCGCTTCAGGTCAGGCTCCCCTGTCGGATCGCTCGAGAGTGGCCCGGCTTGTATCCTTGCTCCGGACGCCGGACGGATTCGGTGTGAGCGTCAATCTCGATCTGGACAATGAAGTGCCGCTCGGCCTCCATGTGCATTCGGGCGAGCGCGATGCGGCTTTGCGGCGCCTGATGAACCGGGCCGGAGGCGACGTAATTCGCAAGGGGCGCCTGTGCCATTTTTGTGAATTGCAGGAAGCGCATTCGAAGAGCCTGGCCGCCGAACTTCGATCCGCCCTTGTCCGGATCGCCCGCAAGCCGATCAGCCAAAAGCATGTCGAACGGATTCTCCGCATCACCTCGGCGGAGCGAATCCGCTGGGGCAAGGACGGCAGGCTGCCGCGATCGGGCATGACCCAGATCCGCCGCGGAACCAGGATATCGCTGTGGACCTACCCCCCAGGCATCGTCGAAGACCTCGCAGCCCGTCCGGAGATCGTGGCGGGGTGGCGCGTAATCGACGGCCGTCTGTGAACCATTGGCTTGATCGGCAAATCGGCCTAAGGGCTGGCCGCGAGGGTAGCGGCAACGTTGCCCTCGAGATCGCGCCGGTGCCCCGTGAGGGGCTTAATACGGGAATGCGGTGCGGGTGGTCCGATGTCGTCGGACTTCATCCAAATCCGCGGCTGTCCCTGCAACTGTAAGCGGCGAGCGCGATGCACATCGCCCCTTTTCGGAGGGGCAGCCACTGGGCCGGACGCTAAGTCATGCGAGGCCTGGGAAGGCGTGCATCGAGCCTTGACCCGCGAGCCAGGAGACCTGCCGGCGCACTGGTCGCTCTTGCCTTGGTCCAGGGGATGGTCACGGCACGGTACTCCGTCTGAGCGACGAACAATGCGGCGAGGGCCGCATCGGTTCGCGTGCCGGGCTCACAAGCGTCCGCCGAGGTACGTGTGCTGACCGTTCGCGCGGACGCCCTCGTCGAAAGTCGCTCATGACGCTTCGCGGGGTACCGAATCTTGTCCAAATCCATCTTCGCGTGTGCGGCGCTGACTACCGCCACGCCGGCTTACGCACTTGGCCGACCGGCCAAGCAGGCCCTTTCGCGTTCACCCTTCAAAATAGAGGGGGGTGAAGCATGAGCAAGATTCCCACCACCGTCATCACCGGCTTCCTCGGGGCGGGCAAGACCACGCTGATCCGGCATCTTCTGCAGAACGCAAAGGGCCGCCGCTTGGCGCTGATCGTCAACGAGTTCGGTGACGTCGGCGTCGACGGCGAATTGCTCAAGGGCTGCAACGACGAAGCCTGTCCCGAGGACGATATCGTCGAGCTGGCCAATGGCTGCATCTGCTGCACGGTCGCCGACGATTTCCTGCCGACGATGATGAAGCTGCTCGATCGACCCAATCCGCCCGAACATATCATCATCGAGACGTCCGGCCTGGCGCTGCCCAAGCCGCTGGTGAAGGCGTTCCAATGGCCCGAGATCCGCACCCGCGCGACGGTCGACGGGGTGGTCGCGCTGATCGATGCCGACGCCGTCGCGGCCGGCCGATTCGCGACAGACGAGGCCGCGCTTGCGCTCGCGCGTACAGCCGATCCGTCACTCGACCATGACAGCCCGCTCGAAGAGCTTTTCGAGGACCAGCTCACATGCGCGGACATGGTCGTGCTCAACAAGACCGATCTGGTCGGCGCTGATGGGCTCGCCGATGTTGAGGCGCAAATTCAGACTCATATGCGCGGCGGGGTGAAAATCATCCGCGCGGATCACGGTGCGGTCGATGTCGGCGCACTCTTGGGCATCACCGCCGCCGCGGAAGACAATGTCGACGCACGCCGTTCGGTGCACGATGGCGAAGCCGAGCATGACCATGATGATTTCGACAGCTTCGTTGTCTCCGGTGAGGAGATCGCGAACGTCGACACGCTGATCGCCGCGCTCGCCGACCTGATCGCTGCCCATGACGTCCTGCGGGTCAAGGGTGTGGTTCCCGTCGCCGGCAAGCCCTCGCGCCTCGTTGTTCAGGCAGTCGGCCCACGCATCCAGCATTATTTCGATCGCGCCTGGAAGCCAGACGAGCCGCGTGGCACCGCGCTGGTCGTGATCGGACAGAAGGGTCTCGATCAGGCCGCCATCGAACGCGCGCTCGCCGCCGTCCTCGGCTGATGCACCTGCTCGCCGCCACCCCTGGCACGATCTCCAACGGCGACGAGGCCATCGACCTCGCACAGTCGCCGGGTGATATTGTGTTCCTGACGGTGGCGGACAGCGAGCTTGCCTGCTTTGCCAAGGCTGCCGCGATCCTGGGTGACGATGCGCCCACGATCCGGCTGGCCAATCTGCTGCAGCTCAAGCACCCCTATTCGGTCGATCTCTATGTCGAGAAGGTGATCGCCAACGCCCGTTTCGTGTGCGTGGTGCTGCTCGGCGGAAAATCCTACTGGCCCTACGGGGTCGACGAGATCGCCCGCGTCGCCCGCGAGAAGGGGATCGCCTTTGCTGCTATCGCTGACGGGCGCGAGCCCGACCCGTTGCTCGACACGGCTTCGACCCTGCCGCGGGACATATGCGAGCGGCTTCGCGAATATCTGCGCCAGGGCGGCATCGCCAATGCCGTGGGCTTCCTCCGCCACGCCGCGCGCCTGAGCGGGCGCGACATCGGCCAGCCCGATGATCCCATCCCGGTTGCGGATGCAGGTCTCTATATCCCGGGCATCGAACGTCCGATGCTGTCCGATCTGCGCGCGCGCTGGATCGAGGGCCAGCCGGTGGCGATGCTCTGCTTCTATCGGGCGCTCATGGTCGCCGGCACGTATGATGCGGTCGATGCGCTGATCCGCGCGCTCGAAGCGCGCGGGCTCAACGTCGTCGCGGTGCACGTTCGCGCCCTGCGGGAGCCGTTCGCGATCGACCTGCTGCGCGGGGTGATCGCGGATACCCGGCCCGACGTGATCCTCAACGCGACGTCGTTCGCCGCCTCGTCCCCCGGTGAGAGCCGCGTCGCCGGCATCCTCGAAGATGCCGACTGTCCCATCCTCCAGACGGTCTTCGCCGGTGTCGACGAGGTCAATTGGCGCGATGCCGCACGCGGCCTCGGTCCCCGCGACCTGGCCATGAACGTCGCCTTGCCCGAGCTCGACGGCCGCCTGTTCACCCGCGCCGTCGCGTTCAAGGCGTCGGCGCATTTCGATGCGCGCACCGAATGCGACATCGTCGTCCCGAAGGTGATGCCCGACCGGGTGGCCTTTGTAGCCGGCCTCGCCGCCGCCTGGGCACACCTGCGGCGCACGCCAGCCGCCGGTCGCCGCGTTGCGCTCGTGCTCGCCAACTATCCCAATCGCGACGGACGCATTGGCAATGGCGTCGGTCTCGACACCCCTGCCAGCGCCGCCGCGATCCTCGAGGCGTTGCGCGAACAGGGCTATGCCGTCGGCGAAGCGCCAAGGGAAGGCGCCGCGCTGATGGCCACGATGCTGGCCGGCGTCACCAACGCCCATGGCGCCCTCCAGCGAACAAGTGACGTGACCCTGTCGCTTGACGATTATCGCGCTGCCTTCGACGCCTTCCCGGCAGAGGTCCGCAGCGCTGTTACCGAACGCTGGGGGGCGCCTGAGAGCGACCCCTTCGTGCGCGGCGACGCCTTCCACCTTGCCGTCCACCGCTTCGGCCATGTGGCGGTCGCGGTGCAGCCTGCGCGGGGCTACAATATCGACCCCAAATCGACCTATCATGATCCGGCGCTGGTGCCGCCGCATGGCTATCTCGCCTTCCATATCTGGCTGAATCACCACTTTGCCGCACACGCCGTCGTCCACGTGGGCAAGCATGGCAATCTTGAATGGCTACCGGGCAAGGCGCTTGCACTGTCGGCGAACTGCTTCCCCGAAATCTGCGCCGGACAGGTGCCGCAGCTTTACCCCTTCATCGTCAACGATCCGGGCGAAGGCACCCAGGCCAAGCGCCGGATCGGTGCCGCCATCATCGATCATCTCACGCCCCCGCTTACCCGGGCCGAGAGCTATGGCCCGCTCAAGGCGCTCGAGGCGCTGGTCGATGAATATTATCTCGCAGCCGGCATGGATCCGCGCCGGATCAATCATCTCAAGCGCGAGATTCTCGACCTTGCGCGGTCGCAGGGCCTCGATGCCGACGCTGGTGCGGTCGGCCAGGGTGACGACGCGCTCGCGGCGCTCGACAATTATCTGTGCGAGCTGAAAGAAATGCAGATCCGAGACGGGCTGCACATCTTCACGAAATCACCTGGCGACCGCCTGCGTACCGACCTTCTCATTGCCTTGTCGCGCACACCGCGCGGTTATGATCATGCGGGCCAGGCGTCGCTCCTGCGCGCGATGGCGGATGACCTGGCGCTCGGGTTCGATCCGCTCGACTGCACCATGGGCGACGTCTGGACAGGCCGGAAGCCGATGGCCCTGGCCGAACTGTCGCAAGCACCATGGCGGACGAACGGCGACACGATCGAACGGCTGGAGATGCTCGCGGTAGCGCTGGTCGAAGGTGCCGCGGCGCCGGGCCAACGGTCGACCGCGGTGATGGAATCCGTACTTGGGGATCTGGCGCACCGGGTCGATACGTGTGGCGAGGCCGAGAAGTCCGCCTTGCTGGCGGGCCTGGACGGGCGCTTCCTCCTCCCAGGACCTTCGGGCGCTCCCACACGCGGGCGTCCCGATGTGCTACCAACGGGCCGCAACTTCTATTCGGTCGACACCCGATCGGTGCCGACAGCGACCGCCTGGGAGCTGGGACGACGCTCGGCGCAACTGCTGGTCGACGATTATCTCCAGCGCGAGGGCGAATATCCCAAGGCGATGGCGCTCAGCGCCTGGGGCACGGCCAATATGCGCACCGGCGGCGACGACATCGCGCAGGCACTCGCGCTGATGGGGGTGCGGCCGCGATGGGACTGGACCTCGGGCCGGGTCATCGGGTTCGAGGTGATGAAGGTCGCGGAGTTGCGTCGACCGCGCGTGGACGTGACGTTTCGTATCTCGGGTTTTTTCCGCGACGCCTTTCCCGAACAAATCGACTTGCTCGATTCCGCCGCCCGCGCCGTGATGGCGCTCGACGAGCCAGAAGAGGATAATCCCGCAGCTGCCCGGCACCGCGCCGAGACCGCTTCGCTCATCGATCAGGGCAGCGAAGCGAAAGCCGCAGCCTTGCGCGCCGGCTATCGCGTATTCGGATCGAAGCCGGGCGCTTATGGTGCCGGGCTCCAGGCAATGATCGACGAGAAGATCTGGCACGACAGGGCCGACCTCGCCAACGTCTATCTCGACTGGGGCAGCTACGCCTATGGCTCTGGGGTCGAGGGCGACGCCGAGCGCAACCTCTTCACCCAGCGTCTCACCCAGGTCGACGCGGTCGTACAGAATCAGGACAATCGCGAGCACGACCTGCTCGACAGCGACGATTACTACCAGTTCGAAGGTGGCATCGCCTCGGCAGTCGAGCATCTCTCGGGCAAGCGTCCGCGCGCCTATCATAATGATCATAGCCGGCCCGAGCGCCCCGTGGTCCGGACGCTCGAAGACGAGATCGGCCGCGTCGTGCGCGCCCGCGTCACCAACCCCAAATGGATCGCCGGCGTCATGCGCCACGGCTACAAGGGCGCGTTCGAGATCGCGGCTTCGGTCGATTATCTGTTCGCCTTCGCCGCGACGACCCATGCGGTGCGCGACCATCATTTCGACGCCGTCCACGCCGCCTTCATCGAGGACAAGGCGGTGCGCGCCTTCATTGCCGACGCCAATCCGGCGGCGCTGCGCGAAACCGCAGCGCGTCTCGCCGAAGCGCTCGAGCGCGGCATGTGGAAACCCAGATCGAACAGCGCGGGCGTCTTGCTCGCCGAACTCTCAGCACCTTTGGCAGGAGCATGACAATGGTCGAACGTACCGACGAACGACACGCCGAGAAGATGAAGAAGAAGCAGGTCGCGCACGACAAGATCGTCGCCGCCAAGACGGTCGAGAAAGGCCTGCTCATCGTCCACACCGGCAAGGGCAAGGGCAAGACTACTGCGGCGCTCGGCATGGTCGTGCGTGCGATCGGCCATGGCAAGAAGGTCGGCGTGGTCCAGTTCGTCAAGGGTGCGATGGAAACCGGCGAGAAGGCGGTGTTCGATCGTTTCCCCGACCAGATCGAATTCCTCCCCATGGGCGACGGCTTCACGTGGGACACGCAGAACCGCGCGCAGGACATCGCATCGTCACGCAAGGCATGGGACGAGGTCAAACGCATGATCGCGGACCCGAGCTACGCCATGGTGCTCGCCGACGAGCTCAACATTGTCCTGCGCTACGACTATCTGCCGCTCGACGAAGTGCTCGAAGTGCTTCGGGCCAAGCCTGAAATGACCCATGTAATCGTCACCGGACGCAACGCGCCCGAGGCGCTGATCGAGGCGGCGGACCTCGTGACCGAGATGACGCTCATCAAGCATCCATTCCGCGAGCAGGGCGTGAAGGCGCAGGCCGGCATCGAGTTCTGATGCAACCCGCCGGCCCATCATATTGCGAGGCGGTGCCAACTACCGACCTCGGAACGCTGCTGGTCTGGCGGCGCGACGTACGCCATTTCGATGCCCGTCCGATTTCCGAAACCGAGATGGAGCGGCTGTTCGCCTCGACGCAGCTTGCGCCGTCGGTCGGCAACGCGCAGCCTTGGCGCTTCCTGCGTATCCAGACGCCTGCAATTCGCACTGCGCTCGCCGAGCATGTCGATGACGCCGCGCGTCAGGCGGGCACGCGCTACGACGCGGGCGAGCGGCACGCGCTCTATACCTCGCTCAAGCTCCACGGCCTGCGCGAGGCGCCGGAGATCGTCGCGGTCTTCTCCGACGACACCCCCGTCGAGGGCCATGGGCTCGGTATCGCGACCATGCCCGAAGCGTTGCGCTATTCCACCGTGCTCGCGATCCACACGCTGTGGCTTACCGCGCAGAGTCGGGGCCTCGGTCTCGGCTGGATATCAATCCTTGATCCTGCCTATGTAGCGACGCTGCTCGATGCCGCGCCGGGCTGGCATTTCATCGCGCTGCTGTGCCTGGGCTATCCGCAGGCGTCATCCGACAGGCCTGAACTCGAACGCCGCGGCTGGCAGACGCGGCAGGATTGGCGGACCATGTCAGCGAGCGCTGATCCGCGTCGGGCCTGCGGTGATCTGCTGCGACAGGCTGCGCGCCGCGAGCACATAGGCAGGCCCGCCGCACACGGTCCATGCCTGTGGCAGGCGAAGCCGGGGGATACCGTCCAGGATCGGGTGATGGAGCATTTCGGTGCCCTGATCGGTGATCCGATCGGCGTTGCTCTCCACGATCAGATAGTCGGGCTGTGCCGCCATCAGCTGCTCCAGCGACATCTGCGACAAAACGGGCTTGCCGAGCTTGCCGGCGAGGTTGGTCAGTCCGACCCGGCTCATCAGATCGTCGACCAGCGTGCCCGCGCCGGTCATGAAGCCGCGGCGCTGGTAATAGACCGCGACAGGCGCGCCGGGCCGACGCGGCAGGCCAGCCAGCTCGCGCTTCATCCGCGCGATCAGCGCCTCGCCGCGGTTCACCTGATCGATGGCGGCTGCAACTTCACGGATCTGTGCAACAATGTCGTCGAAGCTGGCAGCGGGCTTGAGATCGACGATGCGATAGTCGCGCCCGGCAAGGGTCGCCATGATGCCGCTACGCTTGGCCGGCACGCCGACGATCAGGTCCGGATCGATCGCGAGTATTTCTTCGGCCGACAGGCCCATGATGTGAAGGCCCCTGGCCTGCACCGCTGCGGCCGACATCGCCGGATCGGCGGCATTGTGCGTGAGCCCGGCAATCTGCCCACGATCCGCGAGCGCGAGCAGATACTGATCGGCGCAGAGATTGAGCGACACGATGCGATGCGGATGCCGGACGGCGGCGCGGTTCACGCCCGCCCAGGCGATCGCGCCGAGCGATGCGATCGTAGCGAGCGCCGCCGCGCCTTTGACGACAGAACGAAGCGAGAGATGCGGCATGGAACCGTATCCCATAACCATGCGGCCCCGGGACACAAGCGTGACGGGGTAACCGATCCAATGCGAGGTTCCCGTGACATCCCTGCTTGCCCCTAGCCGGCGAAGGCCGGTCCTGATCCTGTATTTGCTTCTCCTGCTCGTCTTCGCGGCGGCAACATCGATGCTGCTTGGCGCCGTTTCGATCGCACCAGCGCGTGCGCTGTCCGTTCTGACCGGTCATGGCGATCGGATCGCATCGGCTATCCTGCTTGATTTGAGACTGCCGCGAACGATCATCGGTCTCGCCGTCGGCGCCATGCTCGGGCTCGCGGGCGCGGCATTGCAGGGGTATCTCCGCAATCCGCTTGCCGAGCCCTCGGTGCTGGGCGCCTCGAACGCCGCAGCCCTCGGTGCCGTCAGCGCCATCTATTTCGGCCTCGCCGAACTTCATCCGCTGCTCCTGCCATTGATGGCGATCGCCACCGGCCTGCTGTCGCTCATCCTGCTCTTCGCGCTCGCCGGCAGGTCGGAAAGCCCCCTGACCCTGATCCTGGCGGGCGTCGCAGTCGCCACCCTGGCCGGTGCGGGAATCAGCCTGGCGCTCAACCTGTCACCCAATCCCTTCGCGGCGATGGAGATCATGACCTGGCTGCTCGGATCGATCGAAAACCGGTCCTTCCACCATGTCTGGATCGCCGTTCCCTGCATCGCGATCGGAATCCTTTTGCTGCTTGCCGATGGCCATGCCCTCGACGCGCTCACGCTCGGCGAGGATGGTGCCCGCGCGCTCGGCGTCGACCTGCGCGTCACGCGCCTTCGGCTGCTGCTAGGCGTTGCCATCGGAGTCGGCGGCGCCGTCGCGGTGTCGGGCGCAATCGGCTTCGTGGGCTTGATCGTGCCCCATATCGTCCGCCCGCTTACTGACCGCGCACCGTCGTCGATCCTGCTGCCCTCGGCGCTTGCCGGCGCATCGCTGCTCACGCTGGCGGATATCGGCGTGCGTCTGATTCCCGCCACCAATGAGCTGAAGCTCGGCGTGATGACGGCCTTTCTGGGTGTGCCGGTCTTCCTTGTTCATCTCATGCGGGAGCGCCGGATATGGTGACGATCCGCCTTGACGCGCTCGGCGTCTCCCTTGGCCGACGTCAGGTCGTGCGCGATGTGAGCGCGATGCTGGAACCGGGCAAGTTGATCGGCATCATCGGTCCCAATGGCGCCGGCAAGTCGAGCCTGTTGCGCGCGATGCTGGGCCTGGTGCCGGCTAGTGCCGGCGCCGTGCTGGTGGATGGCGCTCCGGTTGCCGGGATGGTGCGCGCCGCCGTGGCCCGCAAGATCGCCTATCTGCCGCAGGGCCAGACGCTCCACTGGCCGCTCAGTGTCGAGCGGCTAACCGCACTCGGACGGCTGCCGCATCTCGCACCGATGTCGTCGCTCTCGCCAACCGATCTCGCGGCGATCGATCGCGCGCTCGAGCGTGCCGACGTCACCGATCTGCGCGACCGCATCGCCACAAATCTGTCCGGCGGCGAGCGGGCGCGGGCTCTGCTGGCGCGGGCCCTGGCAGTCGACGCGCCGGCATTGGTCGTGGACGAGCCGCTGGCGTCGCTCGATCCCGGCCACCAGATCGATGTCATGGCGCTGCTGCGGCGCGAGGCGGATGCCGGCGCCTTGGTGATCGCGGTTCTCCACGACCTCACCATGGCGGCACGCTATTGCGACCGTCTGCTGCTGCTGGACGGCGGCCGTCTGGTCGCCGACGGCCCACCCATGGCGGTGCTGACCGCCGAACGGCTGCACCTGGTCTATGGCATCCATGCCCTGATTGACGCCGCCGCCGCCGCGCCGATGGTCGTTCCCCTGGACCGAAGCGCTGCCGGAGCATGGGCATGACGAAGGGCGCGATCACCGGGCATGGCCGTGCGCCATCGGGCACTGCCACAGCGGATCAATTGACGCACCGCAGCACGCTGGCTATCGCAACATCCGCGACAGGTTCCCCGGAGACGGGGATGAAAATGGGAACGGGGTTCGAAACCCCGGCTGCCCCTGCAACTGTGAGCGGCGAGCCATCGAACCACATGCCATTGGGATCGTCATGATCCTGAGAAGGCGGTTCGAACCGGCATTGACCCGCAAGCCAGGAGACCTGCCCGTCGCGGTCGTCCTTCGCGCGGACAGGGTGTTCCGGGCGGACGGGGGTAAACCCGAGAGACGACATGTTTGGACCGCGTTTTCGCGGGGACATGTCGTGCGTCCAATCGGCGTCGATTGCCCCTGTGAACGTGGCCCTTTGTCATGGGGTGCCCGTTCGATGTTCAAGTCCGTTTCCATTCTCTCCTTCCTGCTCAGCACCGCGGCTTATGCGCAGGATCTGCCGAGATCCGCGTCGCCGCCCGATGCCGCCGCCGGGGCTGAGGCCGGCACGATCATCGTCACCGCGACCCGCGTCGCGACGCCGGCCGACCAGGTTCCGGCCTCCGTCACCGTGCTCGACAAGGCTATGATCGACCGGACGCAGGATATCGGCGTGTCCGAACTGTTGCTCCGCACGCCCGGCGTCACGCTCTCGCGCAACGGCGGCTATGGCACTGCGACGTCGCTGCGTATTCGCGGCGCGGAGACCGACCAGACCGTGGTCGTGATCGATGGCGTCAAGCTCAACGATCCGTCCTCGCCGGGGGGTGGCTATAATTTCGCGAACCTGCTGGTCGGCGACGCTACGCGGATCGAAGTGCTGCGCGGACCCCAGTCAACCCTGTGGGGCAGCCAGGCGATTGGTGGGGTGGTCAACATCGTCACCGCCCTACCCGAAAAGCCGCTTGAAGCGAGTTTCGATGTGGAAACCGGATCGCGCCAGACGGTGAGTGCGCGCATGGCACTCGGCGGCAAGAGCGGGCCGCTCAGCTGGCGGATCGGTGGCCAAAGCTTCACGACCGACGACATCTCCGCGATTGCCCCGGCATTTGGCGGCAAGGAAGCGGATGGCTACACCAATCGCGGCGTATCGGGCCGCGCCGAGCTGGCAATCACCAGCGAGATCTCGGTCGACCTGCGATCCTATTATTCGAGCGGCCGGACGGACATCGACGCGACGAGCGGCGACTCACCCGAATATACGCTGAACAGGGAGTTTGTGGGCTATGCAGGGCTGAATGTGGCACTCCTGGACGGGCGGTTCCGCAACCGCTTCGGCTATGGCTACACCGATACCAATCGCGACAATTACAACCCGGCATTCGCACGTCCCCAGACCTTCGACTCCGCCGGCCGCAACGAGCGGCTCGAATATCAGGGCAACTTCGTGATCGCCGATGGCTGGACGGCACTGTTTGGCGCCGAGAATGAGAAATCGCGGTTTCGCAGCGTTTCGCCGCCCGCATCGCTGGCAACGCCGATCCCGGCGCCGGCCCGCGGTTCCGCCGAGATCACGAGCTTCTACGGACAGCTCAGCGTGCAGCCGATATCCGGCCTGACGCTCACCGGCAGCGTGCGGAACGACGACCACAGCCGGTTCGGCAGCCGGACCTTGTTCTCGGCTGGCGGCGTACGGGTGCTGCCGACCCACACCGTAATCCGGGCGAGCTATGGCGAAGGCTTCAAGGCGCCGACGCTCTATCAGCTCTTTTCGAACTTCGGGAACACCGCCCTCGATCCCGAACAGGCGCATGGCTGGGAAGCCGGCGCCGAGCAGCGGCTCCTGGGTGGCAAGCTGAGCTTCGGGGCGACCTGGTTCGAACGGAAGACCTCCAACCAGATCATCTTCAACAGCTGCACCGCGACATCGACCCTGCCACTCTGCTTCCAGCCGGGAACGACGATCCGCCGTTCGGGCTATTATCAGAATGTCTCCCAGGCCGAAGCACACGGTGTCGAAGTGCAGGTGGCAAGCCGTCTGTTCGATGGGCTGACGATCGACGGCAACTATAGCTGGATGGTATCGGAGGACAAATCGCCCGGCACGGCGACTTTTGGCAAATGGCTGCCGCGCCGTCCGCGCAACACCGCCAACGGCTCGATCAGTTATGTGTGGGGCTTCGGACTCACAACTAGTGCCGCCGTTCGTTGGGCCGGCCACAGCTTCGACAATGCGTCGAACAGCCAGCGCCTCGAAGGCTATACGCTGGTCGACCTGCGCGCCGAATATGCCCTGTCATCGACCTTTCACCTGTTCGCTCGCGTCGAGAATCTCTTCAACGAGGATTACATGACGGCCTATCGCTACGGGACGCTCGGCCGCAGCGTCTATGCCGGCTTCCGAGGGCGATTCTGATGGGCGCACCAGAAGCCTGCAACCACGGGCACAGGCATCTGCCTGGTTGCAACGCGGTGCTACTTCGACAGGAGGCAAGGCGATGCTCAAGAGCGTAGAGGACGGACCCGCGATCGTCGCGTGCAACACCTGCCGGCATTCAGGTGACGCCCGCGAAGACCAGGACGGGATGCGAGGCGGCGCCCGACTGGTTTCCGTGCTCCGGGCGGTGAAGGCGTCGGATGCGCGCTACGATGGCGTCGCGGTGCAGGAAATGCCGTGCCTATTCGCCTGCAGCGACTTCTGTACTGTCCATCTGCGTGCGCCCGCCAAGGTTGGCTATGTCCTCGGCAGGTTCACGCCCGACGAGGAATCGGCGCGCGCCATCCTCGACTATGCGGTTCACTATGCCGCGAGCGCGCATGGCCGGGTGCCCTTCAAGGATTGGCCCCAGGGCGTGAAAGGCCATTTCATCACCCGCACACCCCCGCCGGGCTATGTGGTCGAGGAATGAGCGGCTTCCCCACGATCGCGGCCTTCGAGGCGGCGCTGGTCGATCTGTCCGTGCCGGATGCCGCGGCAGCGGAGGGCGCGCGTACGCGCCAGACCCAGCTCACCAAGCCGGCAGGTTCACTCGGCCGGCTGGAGGAGATCGCCATCTTCCTGGCCGGATGGCAGGGCCGTGCGCGACCGGTTCTCCAAAATGCGCGTGCCGCCATCTTCGCCGGCAATCATGGCGTGACCATCCATGGCGTCAGCGCCTTCCCTGCCGATGTCACTGTGCAGATGGTGCGAAACTTCGAGGCTGGTGGCGCCGCGATCAACGCGCTGGCATCGGCAGCCGGTCTCGACCTCAAGATCGTGGCGCTCGACCTTGACCGGCCGACGGCCGATTTCACCGCTCAGCCCGCCATGACCGAGGCGGAATGCCTCGCCGCGCTGTCAGCCGGTGCGGAGGTCGTCGATGCCGACCTCGATCTTCTGGTCGTCGGCGAAATGGGGATCGGCAATTCGACGGCCGCGGCCGCCCTGTGCGCGCGATCGTTCGGAGGCTTGGCTGCGGATTGGGTCGGACCTGGTACCGGCGTCGACCAGGCCGGCATCGTGCGAAAGATCGACGTGGTCGAGCGGGCCGTCGCCTTTCACGCCGATGCGCCGATGACGCCCTTCGAAACGCTGAGACGGATGGGCGGCCGCGAAATCGTCGCCATTGCCGGCGCGGTCATCGCCGCCCGGCGGCTTCGCGTGCCGGTCGTGCTTGACGGCTTCATCAGTTGTGCGGCCCTGGCGCCGATCGCGGCCACATGTCCCGCCATCACCGATCATTGCCTTGCGGGACATCGCTCGGCGGAACCCGGCCATGGCCGCCTGCTCGGTCGCCTGGGCCTTGCGCCACTGCTCGCGCTCGACATGCGGCTTGGTGAGGGTAGCGGCGCTGCGGTCGCGGTCGCGGTGATCCGTTCGGCGATCGCCGCGCATAATGGCATGGCCACGTTCGCCGAAGCCGGTGTGTCGGAATCGCCATGACCGGTTACCTGCTCCATCTGCTGCGCCATGGCGCGCTTGAAAAGCCGGGGCGAATGATGGGGCGCGCCGATGGCGCGCCGACCGAGGCCGGCATTAACGCCTGCGTCGAACAGGTCGCCGACCTGGAAATCGAGCTACTGATCTCCTCCAACCTCGCGCGGACTCGCCTGGCGGGCGAAGCGCTGGCGAAACTGTCGGGCACGCCCCTCGTGGTTGATCCGCGCTGGCGGGAGCTCGACTTTGGCGACTGGGACGGCAAGACGAGCGCTCAGATCGATCCGGACGCGCTCGGACGCTTCTGGAACGATCCGGACGCGTGCGCACCGCCCGGGGGCGAGCGTTGGTCCGAACTCACCGGCCGCATACGGTCAGCGATCCACGACCTGTCGCCGCGTCCGACGCTTGTCGTCACCCATGGCGGTGCCATGCGCGCGGCCCTTGCCGTGCTGTGCGGGTTCGATCAGCGGCAACTCTGGGCGTTCGACCTGCCTTATGCGTCGCTGCTGTCGCTGCGAGTCTGGCCCGGCGACAAGGCGTCGGCCCAGATCATCGGAATTTGGCCGTGAAGGGCTTCATCCTCGCCCTCCAGTTCCTGACGCGGTTGCCGACGCCGCGCATCGCTGCCGACGAGGCCGCATTCGCCGCATCGATGCGATGGTTTCCGGCCGTCGGGCTGTTGATCGGCGGACTCGTGGCGGGCGCCGCATGGCTCGGGGTGAGGGTCGATCCCTGGATCGGCGCGCTTGCGGCGCTGGTCGCCTGGGTCGTCGTCACCGGTGCGTTGCATCTTGACGGGCTGTCAGACCTGGCCGATGCCAGCGGCGCAGCGCACAAGGACCGGGAGAGGCTATTGGCCGTCCTTGCCGATCCACATGTCGGCAGCTTCGGCGTAGTCGCCATCGTGCTCCAGCTCATCGCCAAGCTGCTACTGCTCCACAGGCTCGTCGATGCGCACGCTTTCCTGCCGCTCCTTCTGGTGCCCTTCGCCGCCCGGATCGGCCCGCTCGCCTGGACATGCTGGCTACCGCCGCTGCACGAGGGACTCGCAGCCCGCTTCCGTTCCGCCATTCGCCCGGCCGACATCATGCTGTGGAGCGCCGTACTGGTCGCGGCTTCATGGTTCTGCCCCGTGCTGCTGGCCGCGCCGCTGCTCATCCTGTGGTGGGGCTGGCGGATCGACCGGACGGTCGGGGGGATTTCAGGCGATGGACATGGTGCCGGTATCGAGTTGATCGAAACAGCCTTGCTCCTCGGCCTGGCGATAGCCTCCAGCATGATATCTGGCGCATGAACGGCTTTGCCTATCATGGTGGCAGGCTTGCCGACGCCAAGGCGTATTTCGGCAATCCCGACATGCCCTGGCTCGATCTTTCGACCGGCATCAATCCGCACGCCTGGCCGGGCTCGGCAGACCTGGCGATCGACTGGCAGGCGCTGCCTGATGTTCGCGCGCTGGAAGAGTTGGAAGCTGCGGCCGCCGCCTACCTCGCCATAGATCGCGCCCACATCTGCGCCTTGCCCGGGACCGAGATCGGCTTGCGCATGCTGGGGGATATTCTGCCGGGGCCGGCTGCCTATGCCGAATCATCCTACCGCACATATGCTGCAATGTTTCGCCAGGGCCGACCGGCCCGTTCGGCCGAAATGGCGACCGTGGAAGACGCGACCATCGTTGTCGCCAATCCCAACAATCCCGATGGGCGGTTGACGCCGCCTACTTCCTTGCTTGGCCAGCTCGGACGGCTTCGTGCATCGTCGCACTGGCTGGTGATCGACGAGGCCTTCGCCGACGCCAACCCCGAGATGAGCCTTGCGGGCCAGGTGAACGACGCGCAGCCGCTCATCATCTTCCGGTCGTTCGGCAAGTTCTTCGGACTCGCCGGGGTGCGGCTCGGCTTCGTGCTCGGCCCGCGCTCGCTCATCGCACAGTATCGCGAGAAGCTGGGCAGCTGGCCGGTATCCGCGGCGGCGCTCGCGATCGGGTCGGCCGCCTATCGGGACAGGCGCTGGATAGCGTCCATGCGGTGCACCCTTCGCGCGGACGCCGAAGCACTCGACGCCGTTCTCGCCAGGCGAGGTTTCAACGCGGTCGGCGCATGTCCCCTGTTCCGGCTGATCGAGACCGACGATGCCGCCGCCCTGTTCGAGCGCCTCGCGCGCCGTGCGATTCTGACGCGGCCGTTCGACTATGATCCGCGCTGGCTCAGGATCGGCCTGCCCGCCGATGGAGTAGCGCTCGCGCGGCTCGACGCGGCCTTGGCAGATGGTTGAACCGGTGGCGTTCCTCGCCTTGGCGCTCGATGCGGCCGTCGGTTGGCCACCGGCTCTCTACCGGCATGTCGGCCATCCGGTCGGGGGCTTCGCCCGCATCATCGCCAGGCTTGAGCGGTCATGGAATGACCCATCGCGCTCCGAAGCGATGCGCCGCATCGCCGGGATGGCGACTGTGCTGGTCCTGCTGGCAGTCGCCGGCGGAGCAGGCTGGGTTCTTCACGTCCTGCTGGTCGCGGTTGCCGGTGCGTGGTCATGGCCATTGATTGCGGTCCTGGCGGCGCCAGGTCTCGCGCAGCGCAGTCTCTACGACCATGTCCGTCCGATCGCGCAGGCGCTGGAGACTCATGATCTGCCGGCGGCGCGCGGCGCGGTCGGCATGATCGTCGGCCGCGACACGGCGGTGCTCGACGAAGCGAGCGTTTCGCGCGCCGCGATCGAAAGCCTGGCGGAAAGCTTCTGCGATGGCGTGGCAGCTCCCTTGTTCTGGCTCCTCCTGCTCGGCCTCCCCGGGATATGGGCCTACAAGGCGATCAACACCGCCGACAGCCTGATCGGCCATCGGGAGGAACGGTGGCGAGCCTTTGGCTGGGCAGCCGCACGCATCGACGACGTCTTGAATCTCCTGCCGGCGCGGATCGCGGGGGTGCTCATCTGTTTGTGCGGTGGGGGCGGATGGCGGATTCTCTGGCGCGACGCCTCGCTGCACGCCTCGCCCAACGCCGGCTGGCCGGAGGCGGCAATGGCTGGGGTGCTCCAGCTGCGCCTCGCCGGACCGATCGCCTATGACGGCGTCGTTTCCGACAAGCCCTGGATTGGCGAAGGCCAGCGTCAGGCAGGGCCGGCCGACATCCGGCACTCGCTCGCTGTCTATCGCCGGGCTTGTTTCGGCCTGTGGCTCATCGCAGGAGCTGTCGCATGGGTTCTGTGATGCTCCAGGGCACCGGCTCGGATGTCGGCAAATCTGTGCTCGTCGCAGGGATTTGCCGCGCGCTGGTCAATCGCGGATTGCGGGTGCGGCCCTTCAAACCGCAGAACATGTCCAACAACGCCGCCGTTACCGTCGATGGCGGCGAAATCGGGCGGGCGCAGGCGCTTCAGGCGATAGCCTGCAAAGTCGAACCGCATACCGACATGAACCCGGTGCTGCTGAAACCCCAGGCCGATCACACCTCGCAGCTGATCGTTCATGGCCGCGTGCGCGGCACGTTCGGCGCCGGCAATTTCAGGCAGGCGCGCGGTGCGCTGCTCGGTGAGGTACTGGCGAGTTATGAACGGCTGCAGCGCGATTGCGATATCGTCGTGGTCGAGGGCGCCGGTTCGCCGGCTGAGATCAACCTGCGGGCTGGCGACATCGCGAACATGGGCTTTGCACGCGCCGCCGGAGTGCCAGTCGTGCTGATCGGCGATATCGATCGTGGCGGCGTAATCGCGGCGATCGTCGGCACAAGGGCGGTGATCGACCGGGCCGATGCGGCGATGATCCACGGCTTCATCATCAACAAATTCCGCGGTGACCCCGCGCTGTTCGAGGATGGCTATCGCCAGATCGAGACGCTGTCGGGCTGGCGCGGATTTGGTGTCGTGCCCTGGCTGTCGGCCACCGCGCGCCTGCCGAGCGAGGATGCCGTGATCCTCGAAAGGCGCAAGCCGAACGGCGCGGACCGCAAACTGATCGCCTGCCCGATCCTGCCGCGCATTTCCAATTTCGACGATCTCGATCCGCTGAAGCTCGAACCGGGAGTCGGGCTGCGGATGATCCCGCCCGGACAGGCGATTCCCGCCGAGGCGGGCCTGATCATCTTGCCGGGTTCGAAAGCGACGATCGCCGATCTGGCCGCGCTGCGTGCCGAGGGCTGGGACATCGACATATTGGCCCATCATCGCCGCGGCGGAATGATCCTCGGGCTGTGCGGCGGCTACCAGATGCTCGGCAGGCGCATTGCGGATCCCGAGGGCATCGAAGGACCCGCGGGTGTCGTGGAGGGCCTTGGCCTGCTGGATGTCGAGACGGTTTTGCAATCGAACAAGACGCTGCACGCGGTCAGCGGAATGGCGCTCGGCGCCCCGTTCCAGGGATATGAAATGCATATGGGACGAACCGACGGACCCGATGCTGATCGTCCATTTGCCGTCTTCGATGACGGTCGGCACGATGGTGCGATCAGCGCGGACGGCATTGTTCTCGGATCCTATGTTCACGGCGTACTGGCAGATGCACGGCAACGCGGTGCGCTTCTAGCGCGGATCGGTGTCGACGGCAGCGGCCTGGACTATCGCGCGTCGATTGAGGGTGCGCTCGACGAGATCGCCGGCCATCTCGAAGCACATCTCGATGTCGATGCGTTGATCGCGCTCGCCCGGTCTGCAACGCCCACCCTGTCGCTCGGGCGGCACAGTTGATGCCTGCGGTGGCCTCAAGCCTACTCGTTATTGGGGGCGCGCGATCAGGCAAGAGCCGCTACGCGCAAGCGCGTGCCGAAGCGCTTGACGCCAGGCTCGTCTTCATCGCCACCGCGCAGGCCTTCGACGATGAAATGACCGATCGGATCGCGCGGCATCGCGCTGATCGCGGCCCAAGATGGATGACGGTCGAGGAGCCCCTTGATCTGCCGGCCGCGATTTCGGCCCACAGCGCGGAGGGTTCGGCCGTGCTGGTCGACTGCCTCACTCTATGGGCATCGAACCTGTTGCTGGCCGACCATGATCCGGTGATCGCCGCCCAGGCTCTGACGGAGACGATTTCGTCGTGTCGCGGCCCCCTCATCCTCGTCGTGAACGAGGTGGGGCTCGGGATCGTCCCGGACAACGCCCCGGCCAGGCGGTTTCGGGACTATGCGGGACTGATCAATCAGTCGGTCGCCGCAGCGGTTGGCGAAGTCGTGATGACGGTTGCGGGAATTCCCGTACCGATCAAAATTAGGTGATATCAGCGTTCCGGGCATCGAACAGGTTTAGCACGTCCGCGCATCATAGGATGGCTGCCAAGCCTCGCGCGTGGGATCGGAAAATGCCGTGCCTCGGCCTTCGAGAGATCGATCCATCGCGATCGGACTTGACCGCCGAGAGCCGCCTTCGTCCGGACTTCATGGTATGGCACAAGTTATGGCATGAGCCAGGATCGATAAATTATCTTGTTATTTCAATGCCAATGAGCGGACTCCCGCTCCATACCAGTCCATATTCGTCCACTGATTGACTGCTGGAACAAGCTTTTACTGGACGAGCCGGAGGGCAGGGCGAGCAGTGCGTCGCTCAACTCTGTCTCGTTTGAATGGGCTCTCCTTGCACGGCAGGTTGGTCAGCGAAACCGGATCCGTCAAACCGGGCATGAGCATATTCGCCCAGATGCAGGCCAACTCACGTCGCCGAGGCATATATGCAGCCCGATTGTAGGCACCTTCGACCTTGTTCTTCGGAGTGTGTGCCAGCATCAGGTCAATGACCTCGCGGTCGTCCGGCCTACCGTGCTCCTTGGCCCATTCATTCATGATGGTCGAGAAGGCGGCGCGAAATCCATGAGGGACGTGGCGCCCGTGATAGCCCGCACGGTTGATCAGATAGCCCAGAGCATTCTCGCTCATCGGCCGATGGCTATGCCGATTGTTTGGAAACACCAGGTGGCCATGGCCGCTCAGACTCCAGACTGCCTTCAGTACGGCAACGCTTTCCGGAGCTAGCGGAACGAGATGATCACCATCGAGTTCATCCTTCCGATCAAGGTCTCCCTTCATTCGAGCCGCGGGAATTCGCCAAAGTGGCGCATCGCCTTCAAGGCTCTCAAATTCCTCCCAAAGCGCGCCGCGCAGTTCCCCAGGGCGCACGGCGGTCAGTGCAATTAGCCTAAGTGCAAGGCGGGTAACTGGCCGGGCAAAATCCTCATCAACTGTCGCAAGCAATCTCCGCAGGCCAACAATATTCGTGATGGCGGGTTGACGGCCTTTCTTGGGCAAGGGCTTCAGGGCTGCGCCCACTTTCTCAGCCGGATCGCTATCGGCGAGACCGCTCGCGATCGCGTAGGCATAGATTGTAGAAATGCGCTGACGGATGCGCTTGGCGGTTTCGATCGCAGACCGATCCTCGATGGCCCGAAGCACTTCAAGGACCTTCGGCGGAGTCAGGTCACGGATGGGAAGCGTGCCAATGCGGGGAAAGACGTCGCGCTCCAGCGTCCTGATCACTTCGGCCGCGTGCACCTTGGCCCATTGGGGTTTGTTCGCTTCATGCCATTCCCGGGCGACGAACTCGAAAGTCATGCGCGCAGATTCGATGTTTGCTTGGATCCGAAGCTTCTTGACGACTGACGGGTCTTTGCCCTTGGCGAGAAGTTTGCGAGCTTCATCTCGCTTCTCTCGGGCTTCGATCAATGAGACCAATGGGTATGGCCCTATCGAGAGGCACTTCCGCTTGCCGTCGAAACCGTAGTCCATTCTCCAGAGCTTGCTGCCGGTGGGCGTCACGAACAAGTACAGCTGGTGAGCGTCTGTGAGCTTGTAGGCCTTCTCGCGGCGCTTGGCTGCCCGGAGCTTTGCATCATTGAGCATTTGAAATCCGATACCGTGTTTTGGCGACTCGATACCGGATCCAATGAGCAAACCATTGTGGAGGTTCGCGGACCGATATGGCCGAGTTGAGGCCATAAACGTCGGATTTCTGAGGGTTTTGTCAATCCCACTGGACTGTTGCGGCCCTCTACGGAAAGGCGCCTGGCGGAGACGGAGGGATTCGAACCCTCAATGTACGTCAGCTCTTGCCAGTTCTCCGTAAGCGCCGGATCAGAATCCGCCATAAGCCCATTACCGCACGCTATGCTGCCAACCTCGGGATATCCCTTTCAATCAATTGTAGAAATGGGCTCCGCAAGCATCGGGTGTTGCGGGTCCCCGCAACCAACTCCCTCCCATATTCTTCCAATATCGCCCCGTTCGGCGGCAATTGCACACTCTGCGCCAGCTTGCTATCGACGCGCGCATGATTCCACCGCCTGAAACGCTTCGCGTGTCCACCTCCCGCGTGTCTTGTGACGGCGCCACAGATATCCCGGGCGGCGCGGCGTTGGGGCATCCGCGGGTGTTTATCGAGATCGATGAAAAGGGCTATGCCGAGTGCGGCTATTGCGACCGGCGCTTTATTTTAATTGGCGGCCCGGCCGATCATGGCACGGATGAGGGTGCAAAAGCCGCCTGAGCCTTCTATATCGGTGGCATGATACAGCTTCCCGACCCCCGCCGCTTCATCTATCGTGACACGCTCGATCCCGGCACGGCGTTGCGCCTTGCCGCGCAGACGCTCGGCAAATGCGATGATGGCGAGCTTTATCTGCAGTACAGCACGTCCGAAAGCTTTGGCTTCGACGATGGCCGGCTGAAGACCGCCGACTATAACACCGAGGCCGGATTCGGCTTGCGCGGCGTGAGCGGCGAGACCACTGCCTTTGCCCATGCCAACGAGATCAGCGAAGCTGCGATCCTCCGCGCCGCCGAGACGATGACGCTGCTCGATCCATCGACCGGCGCCAAGGCCCCACCGCCACGCCGCACCAACACGGCGCTCTACACCGCGGAAGATCCACTGGGCTTGATCCCTTTCGCCCGCAAGGTGGAACTGTGCCAGCAGATCGATGCCGCCGCCCGCGCCCGCGATCCGCGTGTCGTGCAGGTTTCGGTGGGTGTTTCAGGCTCGTGGAGCGTGGTCGAAATCGTGCGTCCCGATGGCTTCGTCGCGACCGACGTGCGGCCACTGGTGCGCCTCAACGTCTCGATTGTCGTCGAGCAGGACGGGCGACGCGAGTCCGGCTTCTTCGGACTGGGCGGTCGCTATCTCTACGATCAGCTGTTCGAGCCGGCGACCTGGAACCGCGCAATCGACGAAGCGCTGGCGCAAGCGACGATCAATCTCCAGTCCGTGCCTGCACCCGCCGGCGAAATGACAGTGGTGTGTGGCCCTGGCTGGCCGGGCGTGCTGCTACACGAAGCAGTCGGTCATGGCCTCGAGGGCGATTTCAACCGAAAAGGCAGTTCCGCCTTCTCCGGCCGCATCGGCGAGCGGGTGGCGGCGCCTGGCGTCACCGTGATCGACGACGGCTCGATCGGCCAGCGTCGCGGATCGCTGACGATCGACGACGAAGGCACGCCGACCCAATCCAATACGCTAATCGAAGACGGTATCCTCAGGGGCTATATCCAGGATCGACTCAACGCACGGCTGATGGGCGTGCCAGCCACGGGCAATGGCCGGCGCGAGAGCTTCGCCCACGCGCCGATGCCGCGCATGACGAACACATTCATGCTGGGTGGCAACGACGATCCGGGCGAAATCCTCGCCCGCGCCAGGAACGGCATCTACGCCAAGAGCTTTGGCGGCGGGCAGGTGGACATCACCTCCGGCAAGTTCGTCTTTTCCTGCACCGAGGCTTACAAAATCGAGAACGGCAAACTGGGCGCACCGATCAAGGGCGCAACGCTGATCGGTGACGGCCCTTCCGTGCTCACCCGCGTTAAGGCGATCGGCAACGACATGATGCTCGACGAAGGCGTGGGTATCTGTGGCAAGGGTGGGCAGTCTGTGCCTGCCGGCGTGGGTCAGCCGACCTTGCTTATCGAAGGTATTACTGTGGGTGGTACGGCGGCCTGACGATGCTTTTCATATTTTCATATCTCAGCCCTTCCTCAGGATGAGCGGGTTTTTAGTCAGAAGCAAATGAAGCTTGCGCTTGCGCTGGGGGGTGGAGCGGGGCTTGGATGGGCGCATATCGGTGTTCTGCGCGCGCTGGAGGAAGCCGGCATCGAGATAGGCGCTGCGGCAGGTACCTCCATTGGCGCGCTGGCTGCGGTCTGCCTGGCAGCTGAACGGCTCGACGTGTTGGAGGACATGGCGCGTACCGCTAATCTGCGCACGGTGCTCCGCTATCTCGATCCCCATCTGAAGAGCGGCGCGGTTCTGGGCGGCCGCGAAATCGCGCGCCAGCTGGAACAGCATCTGGGCCACGCACGGTTCGAATCCCTCGCCATACCAGCCGCGGCGGTGGCCGCCGACTTGCTCACTGGCGAGGGCTGCATCATCGATCATGGCTCGGTTGCCCCCGCGGTACGGGCGTCGATGGCCGTGCCAGGCGTGTTTTTTCCTGTGGATATCGATGGACGTTTGTTGGTCGACGGCGGCGCGGTAATGCCTGTGCCGGTCGAAGCGGCGCGCCGGCTTGCACCGGGCCTCCCCGTGCTCGCGATCAATCTGCTCGGCGACTATCACGCCCGCGCCTATCGCGTGCGGGACCGCTGGGCGGAACGCAAGACCCTCTCCGCCTTCGGCGTAATGCGTGCGTCGGCAGGACTGATGCTCGCGCACCTGACTAAACAGTCGCTCGAACTGTGCCCGCCCGATCTGGAATTAAGCCTTCCCGTGGGCCATATTGAACCGGGCAACTTTACCCGCGCAAGCGAGCTAATCCTGATCGGCCGCATGGCCACACAGGAAGCGCTGCCAAAAATTGAGGCCCTTGTCGCTGCCTAATGATTAGGCATGCGTTTACCTTTGCTTAAATTACGGGCGGTCGTTTCGCTGGCAAAATATGGCCGTCGCGTGCGACTCGCGCTTCATCGGGCGTTCATCATCTTGGCACGGGGTTTGCGTGGGTGGCTTTGGCTTAAATGAGGGAGGCGGAATGAAACTCGTTGTCGCGATCATCAAGCCGTTCAAGCTGGACGAGGTGCGTGAAGCACTGTCCGGTCTGGGCGTGCAGGGAATGACCGTTACCGAAGTAAAGGGCTTCGGACGGCAGAAAGGTCAGACGGAAATCTACCGTGGGGCCGAATACAGCACGAACATGGTGCCAAAGATCAAGGTCGAGGTTGCCGCGACCGACGCGCTCGCCGGGCGTGTCGTCGAAGCGATCCAACAGGCCGCTAACACCGGCGCAATCGGTGACGGCAAGATCTTCGTGCTGGAAATCGGGCAAGCCGTGCGGATCCGCACTGGCGAGACCGACGATGTCGCGCTCTAGATGATAGGGGGAAACATGAAGCTTTTGAATAAGATAGGCGCGAGTCTCGGCACACTTGGTGTGACCGCGTTGCTCGCTGCGCCCGCATGGGCACAAGAAGCAGCCGGACCAATTTTCAATCCCACCGTTGAGCAACAGGCCACCATGGTCAACAAGGGCGACGTCGCCTGGATGCTCGTCTCAGCGGCCATCGTTCTGATGATGTCCGTCCCGGCGCTTGCATTGTTCTACGGCGGCCTGGTTCGCACCAAGAACATGCTGTCCGTCATGATGCAGGTTCTCATCATCGTCAGCGTAATGGCGTTGGTATGGTGCTGCTGGGGCTATTCGATGGCCTTCTCGCAGGGCACGACAGCATATGTCGGTGGCTTCTCGAAAGTCTTCCTCATGGGTGTCAGCGCTGGCACCTATGGCGCGACCTTCTCGAACAACGTCTATCTGCCCGAATATGTGTTCGTGATCTTCCAGATGACCTTCGCCTGCATCACGCCGGCGCTGATCGTCGGTGCGTTCGCGGAACGGGTGAAGTTCACGCCGCTGATCATCTTCGTGGTGCTCTGGGCGACGCTGGTCTACTTCCCGGTCGCCCACATGGTATGGTTCTGGCAGGGCCCGGACTTCCTGAAGGACTCGACGGCTCCCAACGGTCTCCTCTGGGGCTGGGGCGCGCTCGATTTCGCAGGCGGCACCGTCGTTCACATCAACGCCGGCATCGCCGGCCTGATGGGCTGCCTCGTGATCGGCAAGCGTACCGGTTATGGCAAGGAGCCCATGCCACCGCACTCGCTGACCATGACGATGATCGGCGCTTCGCTGCTCTGGGTGGGCTGGTTCGGTTTCAACGCCGGTTCCAACCTTGAATCGAACGCAGTGACTGCAGTTGCCTTCATCAACACCTTCGTCGCGACAGCGGCGGCGGCGGTTGCATGGGCGCTCTGCGATCAGGTCATTCATGGCAAGCCATCGCTGCTCGGTGCAGCGACCGGCGCGGTTGCCGGTCTTGTCGCGATCACGCCAGCTTCCGGCTTCGCGGCACCGATGACGTCGATCATCCTTGGCCTGATGGTCTCGCCGCTCTGCTTCTTCTTCGTCACCACGGTGAAGAACAAGCTCGGCTACGATGACTCGCTGGACGTATTCGGTGTTCACTGCATCGGGGGTATCCTTGGCGCGATCATGACCGGCGTGTTTGCCGATCCTGCTCTCGGTGGCCAGGGTTTCTTCGACTATACGCAGTTCCCGGCAGTTGTCGGCGCCTACGACATGGGCGCTCAGGTGATCACCCAGATCAAGGCCGTGCTGGTAACACTGGCTTGGTCCGGCGGCATTTCGCTGGTCCTCTTCTTCATCCTCGACAAGACGATCGGTCTGCGTCCGAGCGTGGAAGTGGAACACGAAGGCCTCGATCTCGCCGAACATGGCGAGCGTGCATACAACTACTGACGAAATTGGGGCGGGCGCATTGCCCGCTCCAAACCAACTCTCCTGCGAAGAGACTGGCCGGTGGGGAAACTCACCGGCCGCTTTTTTAGATGAGCGCGCGGATCGGGCTGAGATCGTAGCCCGCACCAGCAGCCTTTGCCGACAGCGCGTCAATATCATCGCCGGCGCGCGCGCGCGCTAAAGCCCATACGAAGGTGGAGCGGGTGCCCGACCGGCAGAATGCCAGAACAGGGCCGGGTGCGGATTCAAGTGCATCAGCCATTGCCGTTACCTGATCGTCGCTAAAGCCGGTGTGGGTGATCGGGATCGCCGCATAGCCAAGTCCTGCGGCACGCGCTGCAGCTTCCATTTCTGCACCCGATGGCTGGCCGGGCTGCTCGTCATCCGGTCGGTTGTTGATGATGAAGGTAAAGCCCTGCGTCGCAGCGGCGGCGACATCTTCCGGCGCGATCTGGCCGGCGACCGAAATGCTATCGTCGAGCTTGCGAAACATGATACTTCTCCTGAGGGTCTGGGCGGCGCTTATTGCGCTGCCTGCCTCGCATCGCAAGCCGTGATGAATTGAGAGACTACTCTTGATCGATTTCACCCGTGTAGAGAAATCCTCCTTCTTCCCTAAATTTCGCAGTTAGCCAGCCGTATTTCGACTTCAGCCTGAGGCCGAAGTTTATCCGGAGCGCCCGCCCTGTGGGCGTTGGTGGACTCGATACGAACCGAGTAAGAAAGCATAGCTTAGGCCACTTTCCGGATCACATCCAGAAACGCTGCGCCATAAGCGTCGAGCTTTCGTTCCCCGACACCGGATACCATCGCCATCTCCCCGCGATCCCGCGGCTTGAGCGCTGCCATATCCCGCAACGTTGCATCATGGAAGATCACATAAGGTGGTACGCCCTGCGCCTTGGCCAATTCGCGCCGGCAGTCGCGCAGTGCCTCGAATAGCGGATCGTGGGGATAATCCTTGCCTGCCTTGCGACGGCGTTCGCGCACGGGCGGGATGACGACCGCGACCTCCGTTTCACCCTTCAGGATCGCCTTGGCGGCGGGACCAAAGCTCAGCCCGCCAAATTCATCGGCGCGTAAAGCATCCCGCGCCAGCAACGCACGCGATACCGGCTTGATCAGGCGCAGGTCTTCTTCTGTCGCGATACCGAAGACACTCAGTCGATGATGCCCGAAGCTATGAATCTTGTCGTTTTCGCGCCCGGCCAGCACGTCCGTCAGATGGGAGATGCCGAAGCGCATTTCGGTGCGGAACGCGGCGGACAGCAGCTTGCGCGCAATTTCCGTCGCGTCGATCGCAGCGGGCGGCACCAGGCAATTGTCACAATTGCCGCAGGAAGCCGGCGGGTCTTCGCCAAAATGTTTCAGAAGCACGGCCCGCCGGCATCCAGGCGCCTCGACGAGTGCGCCCAGAGCGTTCAGCCGTTGCCGCTCGCCGGGCTTGCGGCTTTCTTCGGTCTCTTGCTCAATTCGCCGCCGGGCGCGGCTGAAATCCTCCGCTCCCCAGAAAAGCTGCGCCACCGCCGGGTCACCGTCGCGGCCTGCGCGGCCTGTCTCCTGATAATAGGCCTCGATCGATTTCGGCAGTCCGGCATGTGCGACGAAGCGCACGTCCGGCTTGTCGATCCCCATGCCGAACGCGATCGTCGCTACCATCACCATCGTTTCGGATGAGACAAAGGCACGCTGGTTGCTGGCGCGCACCCCTGCATCAAGGCCCGCATGATAGGTGCGAACGGGACGCCCCGTACTTGCAAGCGCGGCGGCGATGCGCTCGGTCCCGTCGCGGGTTGGTGCGTAGATGATGCCCGGCCCGTCATTTTCGGCGACAAGCGCGGCAATCTGCTTGCCGATGCCGTCACGGGGGGAGATGTTGTAACGGATGTTCGGCCGGTCAAACCCCGCAAGGATCAGCCCGCCCGCAGGAATGCCGAGCTGCGCGAGAATATCGTCGCGGGTATGCCGGTCGGCTGTGGCGGTCAGCGCCAGGCGGGGAATCTCCGGATACGCATCCAGCAGCGGACGAAGCAGGCGGTAATCGGGCCGAAAGTCATGGCCCCATTCGGAAACGCAATGGGCTTCGTCGATTGCAATCAGGGCCAATGGCGGCGCGCGATCCACCATCGCCTGAAACCCATCGGTCGAAGCACGTTCCGGCGCGACATAAAGCAGATCGAGGTCGCCATCGCGAAAGCGTCGCATCGTTTCGTCCCGATTATCATCAGCCGAAGTCAGCGCCGCCGCGCGTATTCCCGCAGCATCGGCCGAACGAACCTGATCGTGCATCAATGCGATCAACGGCGAGATGACCAATGCCGTGCCCGGGCGGCAGAGCGCGGGAATCTGGTAGCAAAGCGATTTTCCAGCACCCGTGGGCATGACCGCCAGGGTGCGCTGGCCGGCCATCACGCGATCGATCACATCCCCCTGTCGCCCGCGGAAACCGGAGTAGCCAAAGGTGGTGTGAAGCACTTCTAACGGGTCGGGCATCGTATGGTCCTACAGCGTCCCGTCCTGGAAAGAAGCCGAATACAATCAAAGGACGGGAAATTTGCGGAAAACCGCGATTGCGGTGCTATCGCGGGCGCATGGCATGGCGCAGCGTCTCATCCTCGCCGAGAAACCTGCTTTACCTTCCGAGTGCCAGTCGGGCACAGTTAGTCCAGCAATCGCGCTGCCCGCTCAGAAAGTTGCACGTGCGATGCGAACAGGGGCAGCACCAGCTTCGCAGCGTCAACCGTTCCCACATTTCCGGAAAACACGAAGGCAGAATTGTGGAAGAGCAACCGCAGATTGACCGTCCTGAACGCTGTACGGACATCGATTTCCTCGATTTCTGCGAACGCGTGTTCCCGCAAGCGCAAGACACGGCAGCGGACACCCGCAGCACTAACTTCCAGCAACGGATGGGCATTGTTGCTTGCAATCGCAAGCCACCAGGGAAATCCACGAAGACCGGAAAATGCGGCCCGCAATGAAATTGTCCGCCATTCCTGTGCAACCATAGCCCACCTCTGCCGACCCATTTGCGATTCGAGGTTACTCTTTGCTCGATCCGCTGTCCTCAAATTCTGATATTGTTCCGTTCATCTGGGCTTCAGATCATCAGGCGCATTTTGAACCGATGAAATTCATGTCACTGTTGTTCGTACCTTTTGCAGGGGCAGCATTTATCACGCCTGCGACAGCGGAGACGGTGGGCCTGACCGCCCAGCAAAAGGCCGACATTCTGAACGCCAATACGGAAAGCTCGGTCGATTCAGCGCTGGGCAGCGGCGGAAGCACCCGGCAAATCCACGGTGAAGTTGGTGCAATGATTGGCACCAACGGCATGCGTAGTGTCTACGGGACCGCTGCAATACCATTGGGCGAAAACGCTGGCGCGTTGATATCGTTCGAGAACAGCCGCTATGGGCGTTTACGCTGACGTTCTGGAGCAGCGGGCCGACATTCATTGGGCCGCGACCGCCTCTTCCTGTTCGGCTTGCTGGCGGTTCCACATCTCGGCATAAAGGCCGTTGCGCGCCAAGAGGCCTTCGTGCGTGCCCCGCTCGACCACCCGCCCTTTTTCCAGCACGACAATTTCGTCCGCATGAACGACGGTGGATAGGCGATGCGCGATCATGATGGTCGTTCGGCGCTCCGCCACCTTGTCCAGTGTTGCCTGGATCTCGGCCTCCGTCCGGCTGTCGAGAGCGCTGGTCGCCTCGTCGAGGATCAGGATCGGCGGGTTTTTTAGCAGAGTCCGCGCGATGGCAACGCGCTGTTTTTCGCCACCCGATAGCTTCAGGCCGCGTTCCCCCACACGCGTTTCATAGCCTTCGGGCAGTGACACGATAAAATCATGGATAGCCGCACCCCTGGCGGCTTCCTCTATCTCAGCTTGGCTCGCACCTTCGCGGCCATAGCCGATGTTGTAACCCACCGTGTCGTTGAACAACACGCTGTCCTGCGGGACGATCCCGATCGAGGCGCGCAAGGATTCCTGCGAAACCCGCGCGATATCCTGCCCATCGATCGTCACGCGCCCGCCGCTGATGTCATAAAAGCGGTAGAGGATCCGCGCGAGCGTGGACTTGCCGGCGCCTGACGGTCCTACGACCGCCAGCGTACGGCCGGCCGGGATCTCGAAATTCACATCAAACAGGATACGCCTTTCCGGATCATATTCGAACCGGACATGCTCGAAACGCACAGTGGCACCGTAGACAGAAAGTGGCGGCGCATCAGGGATGTCCTTCACTTCGGCGCCTGTATCAATCAGGTCGAACATCGCCTCCATATCGATCAGGCCTTGCCGGATTTCCCTGTACACCATGCCGAGCAGATCAAGCGGCCGGAATAGCTGGGCAAGCAGGGTGTTGACCAGCACGACGTCACCCGTGGTGAACTGGCCCCGACTCCATCCCCACACGGTATAGCCCATAGCACCTGCCATCATCAGGTTGGTGATCAGTGACTGCCCGACGTTCAGCGTGGCTAGTGAGGTCTCATTCTTTACCGCAGCGTTGGCATATTGGTGAACCGCGCGGCGATAGCCTTCGGTCTCTCGCTTTTCGGCGCTGAAATATTTTACCGTCTCATAGTTGAGCAGTGAGTCGACGGCGCGAGCGACTGCGTTTGTGTCATATTCGACCATCTGCCGCCGCATCTTGCTGCGCCATTCAGTGACGATGCGGGTGAAGTGCACATAGGCGAGGACCACCAGCAGCGTCGCGACGACCAGTCCGGCCCCGAATTTGACAAAGAAGATGACGCAGACCGCCGCAAGTTCCAGCAGCGTGGGGCCGATATTGAACAGGAGAAAATACAGCATCGTATCGATGCTTTTCGTGCCGCGCTCGACAACCTTCGTGACCGCACCCGTCCGGCGTTCGAGATGAAAGCGCAGCGAAAGTGCGTGGAGGTGGCGAAACACATCGACAGACAAGCGTGAAGCGGCAGCCTGCCCGACCTTTTCGAAGATCGCGTTGCGCAGATTATCAAACAGCACACCCCCGAAGCGGGCAGCGGCATAGGCGACGATCAATGCGACCGCTAAACCGACAGCGGGCTGCAATCCCGGTGCCATCCGGTCGATCGCGCCCTTGTAGGCGAAGGGCATGACCAGCACGATAGCCTTTGAGCAGAGCACGAGCAGCATTGCGACAACCACCCGCGTCCGCAACGCGGGGCGATCGGCCGGCCAAAGATAGGGCAGGAAGCGGCGAAGGGTCTTGAAACTAGGCTCGGGACGGCCGGTCAAGTCAGGGCGTTCGGGTGGCATCGGCCCGATATAGGGACGTGTATCAGGATCGCAAAACTATCAGCGACCGAGTCGACACCAAAATATGAAACGCAACGCAACCGGGGGGAGTACCGCCTTGGTGTAGCGCAAGGCGACTGCAAGTTTATGACAGTCGCGGCGTGCTGCCAGAAGAAATGCGTTTACGGAATCCCGTTCCGATACAACTTAGGGACGGGTCTGTCCGGTTCCACGGACGAGCCATTTGTATGTCGTCAGACCTTCTAGCGCGACCGGGCCACGAGCATGCATTCGCCCCGTCGAAATTCCGATTTCAGCGCCAAGGCCGAACTCTCCGCCGTCCGCAAACTGGGTTGAGGCATTATGCATCACGATCGCAGAATCAACGCCCGCCATGAAACGATCGGCTGCAGACTGGTCCTCAGTGATGATTGCATCGGTGTGATGCGAGCTATGCGCCGCGATATGCGCCATTGCCTGCTCAACGCCATCGACCAAAGCGACCGACAGGATCGAATCGAGATATTCGGTGTCCCAATCCGCGCTAGTGGCGGGCAGCACTTTGGAGTCGAGCGCCCGCACTTCATCGGTCCCGCGCAATTCACAACCCGCCTCTGCGAGAGCGGCCAGGATGGGTTTTGGATCGGCGAACCCGCGATCGATCAGCAGCGTTTCGGTCGCCCCGCACACGCCCGTCCGACGCATCTTGGCATTGACCACGAGCGCGAGCGCCTTGGCGGGATCGGCTGCCCTGTCGATGTAGCTGTGGCACAGTCCGTCGAGATGCGCGAGCACGGGAACACGCGCTTCTTCCTGAACGCGCGCGACGAGGCTCTTTCCGCCTCGGGGTATGATGATGTCGATCAAGCCCTGAGCCTTGAGCATGGCGCCGACAGCCGCGCGATCCGTCACCTGGACGAGTTGGATCGCGTCTTCGGGAAGACCAGCCTCGCGCAGCCCGGCAAGCAGGCATTGATGAATCGCCCGGCTCGTCTCGATCGCTTCGGATCCGCCCCGCAGGATACATGCGTTGCCCGCCATCATCGAAAGCGCGCCGGCATCCGCCGTCACGTTAGGGCGGCTCTCATAAATGATACCGACCACGCCGAGCGGCACGCGAATGCGCTGGAGCACCAGGCCGTTGGGGCGGTGAGTCTCGTCAATGATTTGGCCAACGGGATCAGGAAGAGCAGCGACTGCTTCAAGTCCCGCAGCGACGTCTTCGAGGCGCTTGGGATCCTGCTTGAGCCTGTCGATCATGGCTCCGGAAAGGCCGTTGCTTTCGGCTTTCGCGACGTCCCGCGCATTTGCTTCCAGTATTCCGGCGGCGGAAGTCCGCAAAGCTACGGCTGCGGACAGCAATGCGCGCGCCTTGATCGGGGTGGGCGCCTGCGCCAATATAGCTGCCGCCGCACGGGCGCGGCGACCCATGTCATTCATCAGGGCTTCGGCGTCCAGGGGACGCTCAATGGTCGCTGTTTGGCTCATGGCTGCCGCATAACATAGGATTGCACAGCATGCGAGCAAGGCGCCGATCATCGATCATCGATCATCGATCAGCATCAGCGTTGTCACCCATAAGTATGATGCCTGCCCTCATTTGGAACAACGACGCAGCGAATTTCCTAACGTTTTGCTTACCATCCGGCCGCTATCGGTGACTGATGTCCGTCGATGGTACCTTTTCGAGCACCGCGCTCATTACAGCCCAATTTCTGCTGGCAGCGACCGGATTCCTAGCGATGCTGCTCGTACCGCCCGCTTCGGGCAAGATCATGCTCATCCCGGTAATGGCAGGGTCAGATTCACGCTTGCCAGCTATTGCGGTTGATCACGGTGCAAGGCTTGTCGGAGCCGGACCATTCCGACGCTCGCTCGTCGTCGAAGGCAGCCGCAGCGCACTCATCGGCACAGTCATGCGCGCAGGCGGCCTGATCCTGGCTGCTCCGCCAACAAGCTGTGCGGACACGTCCAACGCATCGACAAAGATCATATGAACGTCCTCGAACTCGAAACTCTACAGTCTCGCGGCGTACGGCTGCTCGTCGCTGGCGGATGGGTCTACGCACTAGTGCTTGCACTGATCACGATGGTCAGACGGGATGCGGATACCGTTGTGATGCTGACGGTCGCGGCAGCGATCAACGCCTTGCCTTCGATGATGGCATGGCAGGGGCGGGGGGATCTCACGGCACGAATTCTCGTTGCCATAATGGCGGCGGTGCAGCCCGTGTTGCTGGTTTACGCGCTGCGTGGCGATGCGTGGCAGATGGATATGCACATGTATTTCTTCGTCAATCTGGCGGCGTTGACGGTGCTGTGCGATTGGCGTCCTATCGCGATCGCGGCGGCGGTGATTGCTGTTCACCATCTGCTTTTCGAGTTAATCGCGCCGGAATGGGTGTTCAACGGAGCCGGAAATCTCGCCCGTGTTTTAACCCACGCCTGCGCGGTCATCCTGCAACTTGCGACCCTGTCTTATGTGACCATCCGGCTGCGGGCGATGCTGGTCAACCATGCCGAAGCACGCAGCCAGAGCGAAGCCCTTGCGCTTGAGGCAGGCGCCGCCCGCGAACACGCAGAAGAAGAAAGCCGCCGTTCGGATCATGCGCTGGCGGCGCTGCAGGCTGCAGAGCGTATGGCGAAGCAGGAACGTACCGCGCGTCAGGTAATCGAGCGCCAAGCCGACGAGCGCCGCAGACGCGATCAAGCCGCTCTTTCAAGGCAGTTCGAAGAGTCAGTCGCAGTCGTGGTTACGGCCGTTGGCTCCGCGGCGGGCCAGCTCGAATCCTTGGCACGCGACCTCAACACGCTTGCGAGCGACACCGGCCGGCAGGCGACAGCGGTGGCCAGCACCGCGTCCCAGGCAACGGAGAATGCTCGCAAGGTCGCAGCCGGCGTGAGCAATCTTTCACAATCGCTAGCTAACATCGCGGCGAACGTTGGCGATCAGGCGGAGAAAGGTGTTATCGCCCAATCCAATTCCATGGCCAGTGACGAAGCGATCCGCAGCCTTGCCCAGCATGCGACGAACATTGGCAGTTTTGTCGACCTTATTCAAAACATCGCCTCTCGTACCAATCTTCTCGCTCTCAATGCGGAAATAGAGGCCGCGCGCGCGGGCGATGCGGGGCGCGGATTTTCCGTCGTAGCCAGCGAAGTAAAGAGTCTTGCCAGCCAGACAGCGGATGCCACCAACAAGGTCACCGGCCTCATCGTCGACGTGCAGAATTCAGCGAGCCTTGCCGGCGGCTCGCTGGTCGATGTGACGGGTGCAGTCCACGATCTCGCCCAGGCAGCGGAATCGATTGCAGCGACGACGGCAGAACAGCGCAAGTCCGCCGTAATCATCACTGCGAGCGCCGCGGAAACCGCTTCCAGTGCGGACGACATGGCAAACCAGATCGGCCGGGTTGCCGATGCGGCGAAGGCGGCCGACCAACTTTCCAACGCCGTACAGAGTGCGGCCCACGATCTGCTCAACAGTGCTGAAATGCTTCAATCGGTGACCCAACAGTTCGTCGAGCAGCTTAAGGCGGCCTGACCGCAACACACAGGTTGCGCCTTTCCACTCTCAATATCTTAGATGGACAGCATCATCCTTTTCGGCGATCTGCCGGAAAAGAATAAAGGGATGTTGGCGCCTTATGGCTGATAACGAAATACCGGGACGGAAGCGCGTCGGCAGTCCGATGCTCGCGGCCCTGGCCGCTCCGGCGATGCCGCTGGCGGCCATGACGCTTCCGCTCACGATCTTCCTGCCGGAATTTTACGCTACGACCATCGGCATCAATCTGGCCGTGGTGGGAATCGTCTTCACGGTCGTCCGGCTGGCAGATCTGGTATTTGATCCTTTTATCGGCGGGCTGATCGATCGGACCCATTCGCGTTGGGGCGCCTACAAGCCCTGGTTGCTTGGCGGCGCTCCGGTCGTGATGATCGGTGCCTGGCTGCTGTTCATGGCCGAGCCGGGGGCCAGTGCGAGCTATCTCGCGATAGCGCTAATCGTCACCTACGCCGGCTATTCGCTCGTTACGCTCGCCCAGATGGGGCTCGGTGCGTCGCTGACGACCGAATATGGCGAACGATCGCGGGTCTTCGCATGGTGGCAGCTGTTCAATATGGGCGGGGTGTTGCTGGTTCTCGTGATTCCGTACCTCCTGGGCCGCCTGATGCCTCAAGATGGAGACGTAACCGTTCGGGCAATGGGGTGGTTCGTGCTGTTGACCGCGCCGATCACGATCATAACGGCGCTCGCCTTCGTGCGCGGCGGCAAGCGCGAGATTCCCGTCCACACCGCAAAGATGGCCGACTATGTGAGCCTGTTGCGGCTGAGATCGGCGCGCCTGCTACTGGGATCGGTCATGATGATCGGGCTCGGGCTGGGGATCAGCTCTGCGGTGTTCGTGTTCTATTTCACCACGGTAAAGGATGTCGGCCGCGATACGTTCTCCCTGATCCTGGCCTGGATGTTCACGATCAATATCCTGTCCTCGCCTTTCTGGGCCTGGATCGGCAATCGCATCGGTAAGCACCGCGCTCTGGCGCTGGGATGCACCGGCACTGCCCTCTATCTTCTTTCGGTACTCGTGATGCCATCCGGCAACCTGATATTCCTGTTCGCTGCTTTTACACTCGGTGGAGTATCGGGCTGCTCAGCGGACATCTTGCCTCGAGCCATGATGGCCGATGTTAGCGATGAGGACCGCCTCAGATCGGGCAGCGACAGAACAGGCATGCTCTACGCGCTGCTGCTCGTGACCATAAAGATCGGCCAGGCGGTCGCGATCGGTATTGTCTACGTCGTGCTGGACCTGATCGGTTTTCATGCTGGGGCGGGAAACTCGGCGGGCTCGCTGCTGGGCGTGACCTTGATTTATTGCATCGCGCCGGCGCTTTGCCAGCTCAGCGCTGCTTTTCTTGCGTTCCGCTATCCATTGAGCGCGTCACGCCATGATGTCATTCGTGAGGCATTAGAAGCGCAACACATACGGGCTGCATCCGATGACATCGCTCCGGAGGTTTTCGCGTTGGGAAGCGTTACGGCCAACCCGTTGCCCATCAGGGACGAGATTGACGCGCATTCGGGAAGCGGCGGAAAGGCGTAAATAAAAAGGCGGGCGAATTTCTCCGCCCGCCTCATATTGTTGTTGCACGGTCCGATCAGGCGCCTTGCGGTGCCGCCCCGCCCCAGCCGCCACTCTGGCCGCCAGGACGCTTGCTCTTCGGAATGGACGAACCACCCATGCCAAGCTCCAGCGCGTTCTTTGAGCCACCATCGGTGCGGCCAATATCTTCGCCTTTGATGACCCGTTTGGATTCTTCGCCATTTAGTGTTTCATATTCCAGCAAAGCTCCCGCAAGACGATGCAACTCATCGAGATGATCCGTCAGCACCTTGCGGGCTGCGGCCTCTGCTTCCTCGATCAGACGGCGAACCTCCTGATCGATCGTGCGGGCGGTGTCTTCGGAAATACTCTGTGTGCGGGCAACCGAATGGCCGAGAAAAATCTCATCCTGATTGTCGCGATAGCGCAGCCAGCCGAGTTTTTCAGACATGCCATATTCCATCACCATGGAACGGGCCATGTCAGTCGCTTGCTGAATGTCGTTTGATGCTCCTGTGTTAAGCTCGTCAGCGCCATAGATAAGCTGTTCAGCAATCCGGCCGCCGAAACAAAGGGCAAGACGCGCCTTCATCTGCTTCATCGTCATCGAATAGCGATCGCGCTCCGGCAGGTTCCAGGTAACGCCCAGAGCACGGCCACGCGGAATGATCGTAACCTTATGCAAGGGATCGCAGCCAGGAACGTGCAGTGAAACAAGCGCATGACCTGCTTCATGATAGGCGGTGGCCTTTTTCTCGTCCTCGGTCATGACCATGGACTTGCGCTCGGCGCCCATCATGACCTTGTCCTTGGCTTCCTCGAACTCCTTCATTGCTACAAGGCGCTTGGCCTTGCGTGCGGCGAGAAGTGCTGCCTCGTTCACCAGATTGGCGAGATCCGCACCCGAGAAGCCGGGCGTGCCACGTGCAATCGTGCGCGGATCGACATCCGGTGCCAGCGGGATCTTCTTCATGTGGACAGCGAGAATCTTCTCGCGGCCGTCGATATCAGGACGCGGCACAACGACCTGCCGATCGAAACGACCGGGACGAAGCAATGCGGGGTCCAGCACGTCAGGACGGTTCGTCGCCGCGACGATGATGATGCCTTCATTCGCCTCGAAGCCATCCATTTCGACCAGCAACTGGTTCAATGTCTGCTCGCGTTCGTCATTGCCATTGCCGAGACCGGCGCCGCGATGACGCCCAACGGCATCGATTTCGTCGATGAACACGATGCAGGGCGCGTTCTTCTTGGCCTGTTCGAACATGTCGCGCACGCGGCTGGCGCCAACGCCAACGAACATCTCGACGAAATCCGACCCGGAGATCGTGAAGAACGGCACGCCGGCTTCACCCGCAATCGCACGCGCCAGCAAGGTCTTGCCCGTACCCGGCGAACCAACGAGCAAGGCCCCTTTCGGAATTTTGCCACCGAGACGTGCAAAGCGCGACGGATCCTTAAGGAAATCGACGATCTCCTGAAGTTCTTCGCGCGCTTCCTCGATGCCTGCGACATCATCGAACGTCACACGGCCCTGCTTTTCGGTTAGAAGCTTGGCGCGGCTCTTGCCGAAGCCCATCGCCCCGGAGCCGCTGTTCTTCTGCATCTGGCGAAAGACGAAGAACGCGATGCCGATCATCAGCAGGAATGGTAGAGATTGATACAACAGGATCATCCACATGCTCGCCTGTTCATCGGGCACGGCACGGAAGGTCACGTTATTGCTTTTCAGACGCTCGATCAGGGTAGGGTCGGAAGGCGCGTAGGTCTTGAAGGCCTGACCGCTGGTATATTTTCCCGTTACGACCCCTTCGCCAATATTGGCTTCCTTGACGGTACCTGCATCAACATGGCTGAGGAATTCGGAGTAGGCGACCGCACTCGCGGCATCCTTCTTGGTGTTGCCTGCGAACATCGAGACGAACAGGAAAAGACCGATCATGATCGCTGCCCAGATGGCAACGCTCCGCAGCCAAGGGTTACGTTCCGGTTCTTTTTCCTGATTCATCTTCGATTTTCCAGCTTCGTTCAGCCCACAAGATAAGCGATCATGCACCAATAACAATGCACGACTGCTTAACGGCGTCCTCGCCGGGGCGGGGCAATACGAAAGTACCAGGTACCTGCGTCTTCACCCGTTGCCTGTACATCCGATAATGTAGCAGCAGATGCGGTAGAAAGTCCATCAAGCAAGGAGTCGATACCCTCGCCGTTCCAAGTTTTTGAAAGGCGATAAATGGCGCGCGCAGCAAGGCGCCGCCGCAGATCATACGGCAAATCTATTGCATCGAGACGGATTCCCCCTCCTTTTTCAAGAGTGGCCCGGCTACGCCAGGCTTGTTCTGTCATCCATTCCAGCGCCGTCTCGGCGTCCGCCAGATTTGCGGCTGCGCGTGCAAGCGATACGACGTCGAGCTTTGGTTCATCTGCCAGAAGCCTGCGGACACGGACACGATCGTAGCGATCGTCCCGGTTTGATGGATCCTGGATCGATTCGATGCCGGAGCCTGCCGCGATCATGCCGAGATCGGACCGACGCCAGCTGAGGACTGGACGCAACAACACGACCTCTGCATTTTCCTGATATGGCACGGGGCCGCTGGTAGCCATGCGCGCAAGGCCGGTCACGCCAGCACCGCGGAGCGCCCGCATCAGGAACGTCTCCGCCACGTCATCGGCGTGGTGCGCCACGGCAATATGACCGATATTCTCGCGCTGAGCCCAGGCGCCGAGAAGGCGGTAACGCAAAATGCGCGCCTGTTCCTGCGTGTTGCCGGGAGCAACCCCCTGCGTTTTACTGAGAATTGCATGAGGGATGCCGAGATTGCGACAAATGCCTGCCACTATTCCGGCTTCGGCCGCAGCCTCCGGTCGAAGACCGTGATCAACAGTGGCCGCGCGCACCCGTCCCGGCAGTACGAAATGGGCCAACAGGAGAAGAGCAAGGCTGTCGGGTCCGCCCGAGACCCCGATGCCGAGTATCCGGAGGGGCGCCCCGGTCGGAATCAGCGCTTCGAGGTCACCCCGGAAGCGAGCGACCGCCGCTTCAGGCAGCGGTGCATTTGGCGTCGGCACGACCCTTGGTGACCTTGTCCTTCAGCGATGCTGCCATCGACGCGCCGTAGACGTCCATCAGTTCGTCATAGACGCGACAGGCTTCCTTGGGCTTCTTGAGCTGTACGAGGGACTGGCCGAGATAATAAAGGCTGTCCGGCGCCCGCTCCCCGCGCGGCATCTTCTGATAATTGGCATAGAAGGCTTCCGCAGCAAGCGCCGGCTTGCCTTCGTCGAGATAGGTCCGACCCAACAGATTTTGCGCGTAGCTCGCCCGCTTGTGCTTCGGATATTTGGCAACCACGTCTTTCAGCGCAGCTTCGGCTTCAGGGAATTTCTTGTCCATCCAGAGACGATAGCCCGCCATGTAGGCATCTTCCCCGGCATCCCCCGTCAAGGGCGCCGCGGTGGCTGTATCGGCTGGCGGCTTTGCGGGGGGTGGCGTGCTCGGCCCCGTCACGGTCGGGGGCGGAGCCGCAACCGACGAGGCGGCGGCGGCGGTAGACGGTCCGCCGGGCTTGGGCGGAACGGCGCCACCTTCAAGGGTGTTCAGACGGAATTCCGTATCGCCCTTGAGCTTTGCGAAGCCTTCTTCCAGCTGGCGGAGCTTGAAGCTGTTTTGTTCTACCTGCCCCGTTAACCGCGCCAGTTCGCTTTCCAGCGCGCCGACCCGCGCCGTCACATCGGCAAGCGGGGTGGTCGCGGGTATGCCTGCGGCTGTGTCGGTCGGCGGTGGGGGTGCAATCTCCGCTTCGAAGAACTTGGTGTCACCGCCCGGAAACACCTTGCGCTGGACAGCTTTCATTTCCTTTTCGAGCTTGCCGACGCGAGAATCGATCGCCTCCTGCGCATGGGCTGGCGCCAGGCCGGACAGGGCGGTGGATAGCAGCAGCGCAGCGGCCATCAACGGCATTCGCATCAAATAATCCTCCATAGGACGTGGTCTTAACCACCATCAGAACCGCGATATCAGTCTGAAGGGGGTGACACCAGATTACCATCGCCTTCATCTGATCCGGCGTTGCCCGGCCGATCATTGGCAGAGATACCAGCTGGCGCGGCTGGTGGCGGCACGCCAGCCGTAGCGGCTTCGGCGGGCAACGGATTTGCTTCAAAACGTGCGATTAGCGCGGGACCTTTTAAGCTAACATCGCTGATCGAATGCTTGGCCGTGCCAAGTGCGGGAATGACCCGCGCACCTACTGTTGCGCGAAGAGCTTGCGGACGCCCGGTAAGGATACGCGGATCCTTTGCCATTGCCGGCACAGTATAGGTCTGTCCTGGCTCCATTTGCCCCATGAACAGCGTCGGCCCATCCTTTTCCGATATCTTCAGCCACACGGCGTCCGTTGCCGTAAGTGTGACGACGTCCGTCTCAGAAGGCGGTGCGGGCGCCACCGCCGTGGATGGAACGACAGGATCGCGAGATGGCGCGACGACAGAAGGCTTTTCTTCGGGCGCAGTTCCGGCGGCAAGCTGCCTTTCCTGATCGCTTGCCCCACTGCCGCGGAAGATGGCGTACAGCAAGCCAAACAGAATTGCGGCGCCAAGAGCGATGCCAGCCAGCAGCCGTGGTGGCACTCGCGAAAGATCAGCTGGTTCAAACGGTGTATATTCCATTTGAAAACCCGATCGCTCACCGAGTTCCGCGCGGAACTCGTTCGAAAGAGCCTCGCCGTCGAGGCCGAGCAGCCTGGCATAGGTTTTAACAAAACCGGCACTGTAGGTGGTCGCCGGCAACCCTTGATGGTCCGATGTTTCGATCGCCTGTAGGTGACGCAAGGGAACTCGTGTCCGTTCAGCGATGTCCTCGAGCTCGATGCCTTTTGCTTCACGGGCGCGGGCAAGACGCTCGCCGACCTTAAGGTGTGCGTCAGGCATCGGATCGGCTTCGTTCATGCGACTTCCCGCTGCGGAGCCCCACGCCTTGTCTGGCGCGCTCGGGGACGTCACCCCGTGGCCTTCATTCGGCTACTTGTCACAACAACGGACGGGAAAAGTCAAATGAAGCTGGCAGTTTCAAGGTCTTTTCAGCGATTTGCCAGATCATACGATCGCTACGTTGCATTTTTCTGCCCATTCGCGAAGAGTCGTGCGCATGTTCGCCGGTGGAGAAGCAAGCCACTGTTCCATTGCAGTGCGCAATGCGGCTATGTCGAGTGAACGAACCATCGCCTTGACCGGGCCAACAGCGGCCGGGGTGATGGACAGGCGGTCAAGGCCTAAACCAAGCAGCGCCATGGCTTCGAGCGTTCGCCCACCCATCTCTCCGCATACACCAACCTGGACCCCGGCATCGATCGTTTGCCGCGTCACTCGGCGCAGGAAACGCAAGATGGCGGGGGACAGCCAATCGAACCGTTCCGCCAGCTTCGGGTTGGCCCGGTCGGCAGCAAACAGGAACTGGGTCAGGTCGTTGGTGCCGATCGACAGGAAGTCCAGTTTGGGTAATAGCAGGTCGAGCACTTCGGCAAGCGCTGGAACCTCCAGCATGGAGCCGTAGCGGATCGCCGTTGGCAGAGGACGATTGCGTGAAACTACCCAGTTCCGCTGCGTTTCGAACAGTTGACGGGCCTGGTCGAATTCCCACGGCTCCGACACCATCGGAAACATCACATAAAGCGTCCGCCCGGCGGCCGCCTCGATCAGCGCGCGCGCCTGCACCTTCATCAGGGCATCGCGCTCGAGAGCCAGGCGAAGCGCGCGCCAGCCCATGGCCGGATTTTCTTCGTCCTGCGCGGAATAGTTCATGTAGGGCAGAGCCTTGTCGCCCCCGATATCGACCGTTCGGAAAATAACGGGACGATCCCCCGCCACTTCCAACACATCGCGATAGAGCCGTTGCTGGCGCTCCCGTTGTGGCAGGGTCGCCGAGACCAGAAACTGGAACTCCGTGCGGAAAAGGCCGATCCCGTCAGCGCCGGTGACATCCAGTGCGGCGATGTCGTCACGAAGGCCCGCGTTCACCATCAGCGTGATGCGCTGGCCGTCCACCGTGACCGGAGGCAGCTCGCGCATCGCCGCGAATTCGGCGCGGCGTTTCTGGCCAAGCTGAAGTTTGCTTTCGAACGCCTCTTCCATCGTATTGGTTGGGCGGACAAAGGCAACGCCCTGCGTCACGTCCACCAGTAACGGATCGCCTTCGCTGATCAGGCGGCGGACATTTGCGACGCGACCCAGCACCGGAATGCCCATGGCGCGTGCAACGATGGTGACGTGCGCAGTCAGAGATCCCTCTTCGAGAATCACGCCCTTTAGCCGGCGCTTGTCATATTCGAGCAGTTCCGCCGGACCGAGATTGCGGGCAACGAGTATGGAGTCCTGGCGCAGGCCCAGTTGCGCGGCCGTACCGAGCTGGCCGGCTACGATCCTCAGGAGCCGGTTCGAAAGATCCTCCAGATCGTGCATCCGGTCCGCAAGCAGCGGATCATCGATTTCCCGCATGCGGGTTCGCGTGCGCTGTTGCACCCGCTCGATCGCCGCCTCGGCGGTAAGGCCGCTATCAATAGCCTCATTGATCCGACGCGCCCATCCTTCGTCATAGGCAAACATCTTGTAGGTCGCGAGAACGTCCTGATGCTCGCCCGCCGTGCCGAACTCAGCCTCGCGCATCATTTTGTCGATCTGTTCGCGCATCTTGGCAAATGCCGAATAGACCCGATGCCGCTCGGCCTCGGTATCCTCGGCGACCGTGTGCTCGATATGAACACGCGGCTGGTGGAACACCGCAAAGCCGCGCCCCATGCCCTCGACCAGCTTCAGGCCCGGCAAACGAACAGGACCGGATTCCCGTGAATTCGCAGCCGTCACCGTATGATCGTCGATCAGGCCGGCGCCAGCGATCAGCTCCGCCAGCACCATGGCAACGGTCTGCAGCGCCTCGATCTCGACGTCATCGTATCGGCGCGGATCGGCATGCTGCACGGCGAGTACGCCAACGGCTCGTTCACGCCGCACGATCGGTACGCCAGCAAAGCTATGATACAGTTCTTCGCCCGTTTCAGGCTTGTAGGCGAAATTGGTGTGACTTGTTGCTTCGTCGAGGTTGAGCGTCTCGACATCTTCTGCGATCGTGCCGACGAGCCCTTCGCCCAGCGCCAGCTTGGTCACGTGGACAGCTGCCTGCTTTAGCCCGCGGGTCGCGAACAGCTCGAGCACGCCATCGCGCAACAGGTAAATCGAGCAGACTTCGCTATCCAGCGCTTCGCCAATGATCTGAACGACCTGGTTCAGTTTGCTTTGCGCAGCCGTGCGCGAAGCCATCACATCGTGAAGACGCGTCAGTATCTCGCGCGCGGCATTCGTGGCGGTGGTTAGTGGCACGCGCACTCGCTATCAGAAAGAGTGGCAGGGTGAAACGCTACTGTGCGGTGTAGTGTGAAAGCAATTTTGTGTTCGGATGAACCTTTGAGGCTTTGGCTTGGAATTTTTCATCGCAGGTCGCCAGATCGCACTGCAATTCCATAGCGCTCGCAACTTCCAGAAAGACAAGATCCGGCCCACAAAATTCGCGGCCAAAACGCTCCAGGAAATAGAAGGCGTCCTCACTTCCTTTTTCCCAGATCATCCATTTTGCGGCAAGGCCCGCATCAACGACGATCATTCGTCGTTTTCGCGCATCTCACGAATCAGGGATGTACTATCCGGAAGATAGCCATGCCGGGCGACCATCTCCTCATGAAACGACCGTAGATCAGAAACGATATCGTCGAAGTCACGCGTGCGGCGCTCCAATATCTGACGTACCTCAGCTTCTAACGACCGCTTGTTGGCGCATGCCTGTGCTTGCAGTCGCACACATATATATTATCGTCAGGTTTTCGGATCGTAAGGGTAGCCATTAGCAATATATCTATTGCCTGCTAGCAAACTGTTAGCACTATCTGTAGCGCAGTTCCAATGCCGCAGCAGCCTCCGCAAGCAATGTCGCGATTATGTCTGCTACCGGCTCCTCGGTCTTCACCATGCCAACCGACTGGCCGGCCATGACCGAGCCATTTTCAACATCTCCGTCAATGACCGCACGGCGTAACGCACCTGCCCAGTAATGCTCGATCTGGAGCTGCGCCTCGGCCATCTCGACCACGCCTTCGTCGAGCGCCTTTGCCACCTCGCGCTGCTTGGCGGTGAACAGTTCGGTAGAAGCGTTTTTGAGCGCTCGCACCGGAATGACAGGCAAGCGCGGATCGATCTGGATGCTGGCTATGGCATCGCGGGCTGATGCGCGGAAAAAGGCCTTCTTGAAATTCGGATGCGCGATCGATTCGGTTGCGCAGGCAAATCGCGTACCCAGTTGAACACCGGCCGCGCCCATTTCCAGATAGGCCGCGATTGCCTCGCCGCGGCCAATACCGCCCGCAACGAAGACGGGCACCAGCGACGCCACTTCCGGCAGGATTTCCTGTGCCAGCACCGAAGTGGAGACCGGGCCGATATGGCCCCCCGCTTCCATGCCTTCGACGACCAGGGCATCGACGCCGGAGCGGATCAGCTTCTTGGCCAGCGCGAGGGCGGGGGCAAAGCAGATCACATTGGCGCCCGACGCCTTGATCCGCTCGATCGCCCCACCCGGCGGCAAACCGCCCGCGAGCACGATATGACTTACCTTGTGACTGGTGCAGATGTCGATCAGTGCATCCAGGTCCGGATGCATCGTGATCAGGTTTACGCCGAAAGGCTGCTCGGTCAGCACCTTGGTGCCCGCGATTTCGGCGTCCAGCAACGCCGGCGTCATGGCCCCGCAGGCAATAACGCCAAAGCCGCCGGCGTTGGACATCGCGGCGACCAGATTGCGTTCCGAGACCCAGGACATCGCTCCTGCAAGGATGGCGTACCGGCTGCCGAAGAATTCAGCCCCACGCTGCATGAGGGCGGCGAGCCTCACCGCGCCCGCTTGCGGGAGGGGCTGGGGATGGGCAGGCCGGTTCTGAGCAACGGTATCGTTCATACGCTCTCCCTGGCCCACCTCAATCTCACCCGCAAGCGGGACGGGCGTTTTTAAGTTCACGCCTCCACCGGCTCGTCCGCGTCGAGCCCGTAAGCTGTGTGCAGCACGCGTACCGCAAGCTCGGTGAAATCCTCGTCGATCAGGACAGAAACCTTTATCTCGCTGGTGGCGATGGCGAGGATGTTGATCTTGCGTTCGGCCAGCGCTTCGAACATCGTCGCGGCGACACCCGCATGGCTGCGCATGCCGACGCCAACCACCGAAACCTTGCAGACCTTGCTGTCCTGCAGAATGCGGTCGTAGCCGATCGATGGCTGCGCTTTTTCCAGCACATCCAGCGCGCGGGTCAGTTCGGAACCGGGCACGGTGAAGGTAACGTCCGTCGAACCCGTATCGTGTGCAACGTTCTGCACAATCATGTCGACGTTGATGTTCGCCTGCGCGAGCGGCGAGAAGATCGTCGCCACGGCGCCCGGACGATCCGGAACCGCGACCAGCGTAACCTTCGCCTCGTTCTTGTCATAGGCGATGCCCGTGATGAGTTGGCGTTCCATTTCACTTCCTTCAATTTCGTCTTCGCCGACGATCAATGTTCCTGGGCGGTCGTCGAACGAGGTGAGCACCTGAACGCGCACCTTTTCCTTCATGGCCAGGCCGACCGACCGCGTCTGGAGAACCTTGGCACCCACCGACGCCAGCTCCAGCATTTCCTCATATGTCACTTTATCGAGCTTGCGCGCCCGCGGAACGATGCGAGGATCAGTCGTGTAGACGCCATCGACGTCCGTATAGATGTCGCAGCGATCCGCCTTCATTGCAGCCGCGACCGCGACAGCCGACGTGTCCGAGCCTCCGCGTCCGAGCGTGGTAACCCGTTCGCCTTCCGCCACCCCTTGAAAACCAGGAATAACGGCGACTTCACGGTTCGCCATCGCCGCACCAAGCTTTTCGGCATCAATCGACGTAATGCGGGCCGAGGCGTGGGCTTCGGACGTACGGATCGGCAATTGCCAGCCGAGCCAGCTACGCGCCGGGACGCCCATGGCCTGAAGCGTAATCGCCAACAGGCCGCTCGTCACCTGCTCGCCGCTGGCGACGACCACATCATATTCACGCGGATCGTACAAGGGACTGGCTTCACGGCAGAAATTCACCAGCCGGTCGGTCTCGCCCGACATGGCGGATACCACGACGGCAACCTCGTTGCCCGCTTCCCACTCGCGCTTGACGCGGTTCGCGACGTTACGAATCCGCTCGATCCCCGCCATCGAGGTGCCGCCGAACTTCATAACGATACGAGCCATGGGATACGCTTTTCCGTTGCCTGATTGCCCGGCATCTCATTCACGCAATCCTTGTCGCTCCCGCAAAAGCGAGAATCCAGTCTCAGTGCTACGCTGGATTCCCGCTTTTGCGGGAATAACGAAGAAACCCGCAATCGAAACACTAGGTCGAAAGTCGCGCGCCTGATAATCAGAGCCCATGACGAACGCAAGCACCGCATCCCCCGCCACGATAGATCCCCGCGAAGCCGAGCATTTTGGCAAGCTCGCGGCCGACTGGTGGAATCCCAAGGGCAGTTCGGCGATGCTCCACAAGCTCAACCCGCCCCGCCTTGCCTATTTGCGAGAGCGGATCGACGAGCATTGGGGAACGGAGCGTAGTGACCGTACACCCCTTGCCGGGAAGCGTGCGTTGGATGTCGGCTGCGGAGCTGGATTATTGGCGGAACCCATCGCGCGGCTCGGCGCGACGGTGACCGGGATTGATGCTGCCCCCGAGAATATCATGGCAGCCGAGACCCACGCGCGGATGCAAACTCTGAACATCGAATATCGCGGTGGCGAGCTTTCCGTTGCGATTGGTGCGGATGAGCGCTTCGATCTCGTAACAAGCATGGAGGTGATCGAACATGTCACGGACGTCGCCGCTTTTGCCTCGGAACTCGCACGGTGTCTCGCGCCGGGCGGCCTGCTGGTGGTGTCCACGCCTAACCGTACCCCGCAATCCAGACTTGCGCTTATCACGTTGGGCGAGGGGCTGGGTCGTATCCCCCGAGGGACACACGACTGGGACAAATTCCTGACGCCTGACGAGTTAACCTCGCATCTGGAAGCCGTGGGGCTTCGAGTCGTACATAAACTCGGCCTCGGCTTTTCACCTGTCAAAGGTTTCCATCTAAGCGATAATCTCGCGCTGGATTATTTTCTCACTGCCGTGTTCCAACACTGAGCTCAGACGTTGGACACAACTGGCCCGGCATGAAAACGGAGGGATTGCCTATGAGGAAGCAGACTGGCGCAACGGTTGCGCTTAGCCTGATCGCGTGCGGAAGCTATGCCGGATCGCAGGTCGTGCGCAGCATATCAGCAAGCGACAAGGCCCAGGGCGCTAAAGTGCATCCGCAGCTGCTTGAGGAATTCGGGGGAGCGTATCGTGGGCCGCAGGCCGCCTATGTCGAAAAAGTTGGAAAACATATTTCGGTCCAGTCGGGATTGTCCAATTCCGAAAAGGATTTTACGGTCACGCTGCTGAATTCGCCCGTGAATAACGCATTCGCCATTCCCGGCGGCTATGTGTACGTCACGCGACAACTGCTCGGGCTCATGAACGACGAAGCTCAGCTCGCATCCGTGCTGGGGCATGAAGTCGGCCACGTCGCTGCGCGCCATTCCAACAAGCGTAATGCGACATCCACGATTGGCAGCATTCTTGCCGCAGGCGTGGGCATCCTCACCGGACAATCCGAACTGGGCAAGCTCGCGGGCTACGGCGCGCAACTCTATACGCTGCGCTTTTCGCGAACGCAGGAGTATCAGGCGGACGATCTTGGCATCCGTTATCTGAAAACGGCGGGATACGATCCTTACGCGGCGGCGGACATGCTTGCGTCGCTCAATGCGATGTCGGCGATCGACTCGCAGGTCGCGGGACGTGACGCCAATGCGGTGCCCACATGGGCCAGCACCCATCCCAACACGGCCGATCGCGTTGCCCGCGCCCGGGCTCAGGCCAGGGCGACCGGCGTCCCTGTGGGCAAAGGCTTACGGAATCGGGAAGGGTTCCTGATGGCAATCGACGGCGTTTTATACGACGATGATCCCAAGCAGGGCATTATAGACGGCCAGACATTCAAGCATCCCGATCTCCGCCTCGCCTTCACGGCGCCGCAGGGTTTCGTGATCGCCAATAGCCCGTCAGCGGTATCGATCAGCGGCTCCGGCGGTCAGGCCCAATTCCAGGGTGCTAAGCTTGGCAGCAACGGCCTGGCCGGCTACATCGACCAGGTGTTTCAGGCTCTGGCAGGTAATGGCGGACGCGTCAGCTTCAGCGACGTCCGCACCAGCACTGTCAACGGCATCGACACCGCTTCCGCATCTGCCCGCGCAAATACGCAGTCAGGCGCGGTGGACGTTACGGTTTTCGCATATCGCTTCGGCCAGGATGCGGCCTATCACTTCCTCACGATCACGCCGCAGGGCAGTGGCCTGGGGCCGTTCCGATCCCTGATCGACAGTATGCGGCGGCTCAATGATGCGGAAGCCGCCGCGATAAAATCGCGGCGCATTCAGGTCGTAACGGTCAAGCCAGGCGATACGATCACGAATCTGTCCGCAAGGATGGCTTATGGCTCACTCAAGCAGGAGCGCTTCCTCGCGCTGAACGGCTTGAAAGCGGATGCCCGGCTGCAAGCGGGGCAAAAGGTAAAACTGGTCATTCTGGGATAAGAAAAGGGCGGCGAAGTTGATGCTCCGCCGCCCCATCTTTGCCGTTAGGCGAACCGAATTACTTCAGGCTCGACGAAACGTTGTTGAAGGTGGTCGAGATCTTGCCGCCGAGAGTGGTCATCGCGCTGATGGCGGCGACTGCGATGAGAGCTGCGATCAGGCCATATTCGATAGCCGTCGCGCCCTTGGAATTCTTAAGAATCTTACGAAAAAACTGCATGGATAATCTCCTTGTCTACGCCCAACCTTGCGTTCCCGACCGGTCACTTCCCCAGGAGAACTTGACCAGCAACCGGACAATAGTGGGGGAAGTGTTTCAAAAGTTTTAACAGCGAAATGAAAAAATGGTGAAGAAACAGTTAACATTCGTTTCTTCGTTTAAGATTCGGTGACAGCGACTGCTACATTATTCCACATGCTGATCGTACTGCCGCCGATTCTTACGATCGCACTCATCGCAGCGAGAACGACGAGCGCGAGAATCAGCCCGTATTCAACGGCTGTCGCGCCTTTGTCGCTGATCAGAAGCTTGCGCAGCCCACGCAGCATAGTATTTCCATTCCTGAATTCGCCCGGTATAACATTAGGGCCTGTAGGTTAAAAAACTCTATGTCGGCTGAAATGCCCCGTATATCCGGGCTCATGGTGATCGTTGCGGCCGCGCTTGTAGATGCGGACGGCCGCGTTCTAGTGCAGCAGCGCGCCGCTGGCCGAGCCATGGCAGGCTTGTGGGAATTTCCCGGCGGCAAGATCGAAGCTGGAGAAAGCGCTGAAGCCGCGCTTGTGCGCGAGCTTCATGAAGAACTAGGTATCTCGACGGAAACCGCCTGTCTTGCGCCTGCCGGCTTTGGAACAGCAGCGATGGACGACGACTTCCAGATCCTGCTGTTGCTGTATGTCTGTCGCAAATGGCAGGGTATTCCCCAGGCGCTTGACGCTGCGCAGATCCGCTGGCTGCGACCGCTGGATCTTCACGATCTCCCCATGCCGCCGGCCGACCTGCCGCTGATCGGCTTGCTCAACGCGCTCATCTAGGCGGATGAAGCACATCGGTCAGCGATTGCTTTCCGCTGCCCCGGCGGGCCGGCTTCGGCTGGTCAGGCCCCGGTGCCCATCCCGTCATGAAGATCAGTTCGAATATCTCGGTCAGTCTGCCGTCCCCATCCGTTTCCGCTGCGAAACTCTCGACAAGCGCTCGCAGGCGCGCTCGCGATAACGGCATTGCCCGCTGCTTCATGGTGTTCGTTGCCGCCATTCCCCTGAGATCGGACAGTATCCGCAACGGATCGGCATAGCGCACGGTCAAACGCTCACCATCGGCCACAGGCAACGTGAATCCTGCCCTGCCCAGCAGGTCTCCGGCCGCGCGCACGTCGATCTGCGGATGAAGGCGGGAACCCACAGCGCTGCCAGCCGCCATGTCCGCGGCCATTGTCGCGCTGCGCAGCTTCGGTAAACTGCCCGCCCCGACAAATCCGGCAAGAAAGAGTCCGTCGGGCTTGAGAATGCGACGGATCAAACTCAATGCGCCAGGCAGATCATTGACCTGATCGAGTACGCTGCCTGAAACGACGAGATCGAAACTTTCATCAGCGAAGGGAAGGCGGTCCTCATCGCACTGAATCCCGCCAGCCGCGCGCGCAAAACCAAATCCCGCGTCGGCATTCACGACGGTAATATCGCGGCGTGCCAGTGCATCTCCCAATCGACCATCGAAACAGCCCAGATTCAGCACGTGCGAGAATGAGCGGCTGACCAGATCGAGCCGATCCAGCAAACTTTCGGCAATGTGATCCAGCAAAAAGGCATGCGCCGCAAATCCGGCAACCGCGCGATCACGCTTGAGCCGCCGGGTGTTGCGATCGAAAATCTCGGGAGGATTCATGCTCCGGCTTGTGCCGCGATGCCCTTCCGGAGACAAGCATGCATGGACTTGCTGGACATGGCCCTGGCGCCGCTACGAATCGCTATCGACATGGCGCTGCCACCGCGTTGCCCCGGTTGTGGCGCGGTCACCGGCGCCGACCACGTCTTTTGCCTCGACTGCTGGCAAAAAATGGCTTTCCTCACGGGGCCGGCGTGCGCCGCCTGCGGTGTGCCTTTCGAGATCGATCCCGGCGCAGACGCACGTTGCGGGGCTTGCCTCGCGGAACCACCCGAGATTGACGGAATGCGAGCGGCCGTGGCCTACGGTGAAATTGCGCGCACCCTGGCGCTTAAACTGAAATATGGGCGCAGACCGGGAACCGCCACCACGCTGGCGCGCCAGATGCGCCGCCTGGTGCTGGACATTCCCGATCCTTTGCTGATCCCCGTGCCGCTCCATCGCTGGCGGCTGTGGCGGCGCGGCTACAACCAGTCCCTGCTCATCGCCAAAGCGCTCACCCGTGAGACCGGAATCGCGACCCAGCCGGACATTATCCAGCGCAGCAAGGCAACGCCGATATTGCGCGGTATGGGGTCCCGCGAGCGCAGAAAAACCGTGCGAGGTGCGTTCAGGATCATGCCGGACCGCAGAGCGGAAGTTGCCGGTCGCAACATTATTCTGGTGGATGACGTTTATACGACCGGGGCAACGGTGAACGCCTGCGCGCGGGTTCTAAAGCGTGCCGGCGCCGCTTCCGTGCGGGTGTGTTGCTGGGCACGCGTGGTGCGTGACATTGACAATGGGGCCATGGAATAACAACTGATAGCGAAGCTTGGGAAATTCGAAATTATGGCGAAGATTGAAATCTACACGAAAATGCTGTGCCCTTTTTGTACGCGGGCCAAGTCGTTGCTCACCCAGAAGGGCGCGACATTCGAAGAGTTCGACATCACGATGGGCGGGCCGAAACGCGCGGAAATGCTGGAGCGCGCGCCGGGTGGGACGACCGTGCCGCAGATATTCATCAATGGCCAGCACGTCGGGGGTTCGGACGATCTCGTGGCGCTCGAGCGCGCGGGCAAGCTGGACGCGCTGCTCGCCAATTGATGCGCGCCGCAGTCTTCCAGTCGTGCACGGGCATCGATCCCGACAGCAGCGCACGCTCCCTTGAAGCGGCTGTCGCGCAGGCGGCCGATGAAGGCGCGGACATGGTCTTCACGCCTGAGATGAGCGGATTGCTAGATAGGGATCGCATACGAGCGGCACCGCATCTTGCTACGGAGGCGGAAGATCGCGTTTTGGCTGCGATCCGGGAAGCCGCCGCTAGACTTGGTTTGTGGGTGCATATCGGTTCGCTAGCGCTCAAGGGAGAGGATGGCAGCGGCCGACTGGTCAATCGCGGCTTTGTTATCGACGATACGGGCGCGATACGGGCACGATACGACAAGATCCATTTGTTTGACGTTGATTTGCCGACGGGCGAGAGCTGGCGCGAATCCAGCGCCTATGCGCCGGGTGCAAAGGCAGTCGCGGTCGATACGCCGTGGGGCCGGCTGGGCCTGTCGATCTGTTACGATCTGCGCTTTCCTGATCTTTATCGCGCCTTGAGTAATGCCGGCACCGAAATGCTCGCCATTCCCGCGGCATTCACGGTGCCGACCGGCCAGGCGCACTGGCATGTGATGATGCGCGCGCGCGCGATCGAGGCGGGGTGCTGGGTGATCGCTGCCGCGCAAGGCGGCCATCATGAGGATGGCCGCGCTACATACGGCCATTCGCTCGTTGTCGATCCATGGGGGGAAATTAAACTGGATATGGGTGAAAGCAACGGCGTGGCGATCGCTGAGATCGATCATGCGCGCCTGGCCGATGTACGCAGCCGGGTGCCTGCGCTTGCTCATCGCCGGCCCATCGGTGAGGTGGAGATAGCGTCGTGATCGTGTTCGATCTGGGATGCGAAAACGGCCATGTGTTCGAGGCGTGGTTCGGGTCGAGCGACGATTATGAGGACCAACGCCGACGCGGCCTGTTGTCCTGCCCGATCTGCGAGAGCAAGGCAGTGGACAAGGCGGCGATGGCGCCGCGTCTTACCCGCAAGGGTAACCAGCTCCTCGGGCCGACGCCGCCCAGCAATCCGATACCTTCGCAAGCGCCAGCGATGCCGACGCCCATGCCATCCGCTAAACCGTCGGGCAGCGTGCCGGTGGCGAACGAAATGCCCTCTCCCACCCAGGTCAAAGAGATGATGCAGGTGCTGGCCAAGGCGCAGACCGAAATGCTGAAACAGTCAGACTATGTCGGCACGCGCTTCGCCGACGAGGCTCGCTCGATCCATCTGGGCGACAGCAAGCAACGTGCAATCCACGGCCAGACCACACCGGAGGAAGCCCGCGCGCTGGTTGACGAAGGAATCGCCGTGGCGCCGCTTCCCTTCCCGGTGCGTCCACCCAGCGCTGACAATTGATGCGAATTGACCATGGCCACTTGCCCCGGTAACCAGCCGGCACGCGTCCCCGTAGCTCAGCAGGACAGAGCAACGGTTTCCTAAACCGCAGGTCGGGAGTTCGAGTCTCTCCGGGGACGCCAGAAATTCAGCCAATTATCTCAATCTCTAATCATTGCTCCGTGGCTCGCTTGAACCTCGTAGCACTCTTACCAGTCTAATGCCCTAGCGGCACGCCGCAGGTAACCAGGGTGGAACCGGGCGTAGGCTAGCGGTCAAGCTCCTGGATCAGGCGGGCTTCCGTTCGATAGCAGCTCCGTCAATCTGCCCTCCCCAAAATGGTCGGGAACCGCCGCAGTGAATTGGACTATGCCGTTTCATCCGCTCAACGGCGATCTCGTGCTCAACGCCAACATTTATGCGACAACCAAATATCAAGCACAAAATAGCTGGAGTGCACCCCTGAGGTGAGACAAATCTCGACCTCGGCATCTGGACGCGCAACCTATTCAACAAGCTTTACGATAACGGCGCGGCAATCTTGGTATCGTACTTCCCGTTCGAGGCACATTTTTATGCGGAACCGAGAACAGCGGGTTTGGAAGCCCGGTTTACTTGGTAGTCAAATTGCCTTCCGGCGGTTGCCTCGCATCCGCGCGGACAGCGGGGGCGGCCATCCGCATAATGGAGCGCAGGATAGCCATGGCGCATGACCTGAACGGGCTATTCCGCATCGAAACGGGATGCGACGCTTACAGTCATGAAATAGTCGCTTATGGACAAGCATTGACCCGCATAGCAGGGTATTTCGGATATCGATGACGCCGGAAACAGCTTGATGCACTTTTCAATCTTCAGCCTGGCCAGACACGCATTATCCCGCCATCGCGGATGGACGCCGACCTGGCGCGATGCAGTGCCGCGGGACCGCTACGACATCATTATCATCGGCGGCGGCGGGCATGGTCTGGCCACCGCATATTATCTCGCAAAAATACACGGCATCACCAATGTTGCCGTGCTCGAAAAAGGCTGGATCGGCGGCGGCAATGCCGGTCGAAACACCACGATCATCCGTTCCAACTACGGTATCGAGGGAAATACAGCCTTTTACGAATTGTCGATGAAGCTGTGGGAGGGGCTGGAGCAAGATCTCAACTATAACACCATGGTCAGCCAGCGCGGCGTCCTCAACCTCTATCATTCCGATGCGCAAAGGGATGCGTTCGCCCGACGCGGCAATGCCATGCGGCTCAACGGCATCGATGCCGAGCTTCTGGATGCTGCCGTCGTAAGGAAAATGGCCCCGTTCCTGAATTTCGACCATGCGCGCTTTCCTATACAGGGTGGTCTCCTCCAGCGCCGTGGCGGCACGGCACGGCACGACGCCGTGGTGTGGGGCTATGCGCGCGGGGCCTCCGATCGCGGGGTCGACATCATCCAGAATTGCGAGGTCACGGGCTTCAAACGCGCGCCCGACGGCCGTGTCATCGGTGTCGACACCACGCGCGGTGCGATCAGGGCGCGAAGGGTGGGTTTGGCCGTTGCCGGAAGCTCATCACGTGTCGCCGCGATGGCCGGGTTGCGGCTGCCTATCGAAAGCCATGTCCTCCAGGCATTCGTCACGGAAGCGCTGAAGCCCGTCATCCCAGGGGTCATCACCTTCGGCGCCGGGCATTTCTACATCAGCCAGTCGGATAAGGGCGGCCTGGTGTTCGGCGGGGACATTGACGGATACAACAGCTACGCCAGTCGCGGAAATCTCCCCGTCGTCGAAGACGTCTGCGAAGGCGGCATGGCCATCATGCCAATGATCGGACGTGTGCGTGTCCTCCGCAGCTGGGGCGGCATTTGCGACATGACGATGGACGGGTCGCCGATCATCGACAACGCCCCGGTCGAAAATCTCTACCTGAATGCGGGTTGGTGTTATGGCGGCTTCAAGGCGACGCCGGCTTCCGGCTGGTGTTTTGCCCATTTGCTGGCGACCGGCCGCCCCGAGCCCACCGCCGCGGCCTTCCGCCTCGATCGCTTTGCGACGGGGCATCTTATCGATGAAAAGGGCCAGGGCGCCCAGCCAAGCCTGCACTGAGGACGCCTGATCATGCGTATTCCCTGCCCTTTTTGCGGTTCGCGTGACGCCCAGGAATTCGTCTATCGGGGCGATGCCTTGCCTTCCCGCCCGGATACTGACGAGGGCTTCTATGACTATGTCTATCTGCGCGACAATCCGGCTGGCGTGATGGAAGAGCATTGGTATCACGCTCAGGGCTGCCGCAACTGGCTGGTAGTCACGCGTGACACCCGGACCCATGAAATCTTTGGCGCGACGTTCGCCAGGTACGCGGAAGGATGAGCGCAGCAACCGATCTGCCGGGCGCTATCCGATCAGGCAATCCTCAGCGCCTTCCCGTCGGGGGCCTTATCGATCGATCGAAATCGCTGTCCTTCCGGTTCGACGGCCGGTCCTATTCCGGGTTTGAAGGGGATACGCTGGCCTCCGCCCTGCTCGCCAACGACGTGCGGTTGGTCGGCCGTTCCTTCAAATATCATCGCCCGCGCGGCGTCCTGACGGCGGGCAGCGAAGAGCCGAACGCGCTGGTGACATTACGAACAGGCGCGCACGCCGAGCCCAATAGCAAGGCCACGACGATCGCGCTGTTCGATGGGCTGGAAGCGACAAGCCAGAACAGATGGCCAAGCCTCGCCTTCGATCTGATGGCGGTGAACCAGGTTGGGGCCCCGCTGTTCGTCGCGGGCTTCTATTATAAGACATTCATGTGGCCCGCCAAGTTCTGGGAGAAGGTTTACGAGCCGCTCATTCGGCGTGCGGCAGGCCTGGGTTCGCTATCGCTGTTGCCGGATCCGGATGCCTATGATCGCAATCACGCCTTTTGCGATCTGCTGATCATCGGCGGCGGGCCAGCGGGTCTCGCTGCTGCCCTGACGGCGGGGCGCGCCGGACTGCGCGTGATCATCGCAAACGAGGACGCGCTGATGGGCGGGCGGCTGTTGGCCGAACGTCATGTGGTGGACGATCTCAGCGCTGTGGACTGGGCTGCCAGGTCGGTCGCTGAACTGCAATCCCTGCCCAACGTGACCCTGCTCGATCGTACGACGGTGTTCGGCGTCTTTGACGGCCGGGAATATGGCGCGGTCGAACGTCTTACCGACCATCTGGCGGCTGTGCCTACAGACCAACCGCGGCAGCGGCTCTGGAAGATCATCGCACGGCGGAGCATCCTTGCGGCCGGCGCGCTCGAACGACCGCTAGTCTTCGGCGGAAATGATAAGCCCGGCGTGATGCTGGCTTCCGCGGCATCGACCTACATCAACCGGTTCGCCGTTGCACCCGGACGGCAGGCGGTGATTTTCACGACGTCGGACAGCGGATGGCGCACCGCGCAGGATCTTCACGCAGCGGGAATTCGCCTGTCCGCGATCGTGGATTCGCGACGGGAAGTTCCCGAAGGCCCCATGCAGGAAATGCGGGCTGCAGGCGTTCGGATCTTTTCGGAAGCCGTTGTCTCCCAGGCGCATGGGAGGTTCGTGAAAGGTGTTACTATTCGTCTGCATGACGGCACGGAACAGCGCGTCGCGGCCGATCTCGTCGCGATGGCAGGGGGATGGAATCCGTCGATCGGTCTTGGCGGCAATCTGGGCAGCAGGCCTGTCTGGTCGGACAGTATCCACAGTTTCGTGCTTGAGGACGCTCCGCCCGGCATGGCGCCTGCTGGCGCGGCGGCTGGCCATTTCTCACTGACCGAGGCGCTCAAGGATGGGGTGAACATCTCGACCCTCATTGCCGCCGACATGGGCGTGCAGAGTGCGTCGGAGCCCGCGCCGCGAACGGATGACGAAGCTACAGACGCAGCCCCGCTCTGGTATGTGTGTGGCGCAAAGGGCAAGGCGTTCGTCGATTTCCAGCACGACGTGACGGAAGCGGACGTTGCGCTCGCCGCGCGGGAAGGGTTCACCTCGATCGAACATCTCAAGCGCTACACGACGCTCGGCATGGCGACCGACCAGGGCAAGATCAGCCAGTTGAACGGTCAGGCGCTGCTCGCCAAGGCAACGGGAAAATCCATCGCCGAAGCGGGCACGATCCTGTCTCGCCCTCCTTATTTGCCTGTCGCGATCGGCGTGTTCGCTGGCCATCATCGCGAAGCGCATTTCCGGCCGATCCGGCAAACGGCAAGTCATGCCTGGGCGGCCGAGCTGGGAGCGGTATTCGTCGATGCCGGACAGTGGAAACGTGCCCAATGGTATCCGCGCTACGGTGAGAAAGACTGGATGGAAACCGTTCACCGCGAAGTCACGTCCACGCGCACGGCGGTTGGCGTCTGTGACGTTTCCACTCTGGGTAAGATCGATGTTCACGGCACCGACGCTGCGGTTCTCCTCGATCGGCTCTACATCAACATGTTTTCTACTTTGCCAATCGGCAAGGCGCGCTACGGCGTGATGTTGCGCGAAGACGGCTTCGTGATGGACGACGGCACCGCGACGCGATTTGCGGAAGACCGCTTCTTCCTTACGACGACGACGGTCAACGCGGCCAAGATTATGCAGCATATCGATTATGCGCGGCAGGTGTTGTGGCCGGAGCTGGATGTCCAGGCGACGTCAGTTACCGAACAATGGTCCACCTTCGCCGTGGCCGGGCCGCATTCGCGCGCGCTCCTGCAGAAATTTTTGCCTGATCTCGATCTGTCCAACGCCGCCTTCCCCTTCATGGCCGCCATCGAATTTGTGTGGAATGGTTGCGTGGCGCGCCTGTTCAGGCTCTCGTTCTCGGGCGAGCTTGCTTATGAGATAAGTGTTCCGGCCTCTCAGGGCGAACTCTTCATACGCACGCTCTGGGAGCATGGCCGCAAATTCCGCCTGTGTCCGTACGGGACCGAAGCGCTTGGCATCATGCGCATTGAAAAGGGTCATCCCGCTGGCAATGAGCTTAACGGTCAAACGACCGCGCAGGATCTCGGCATGGGCCGCATGATGTCCACCAAAAAAGACTTCATCGGCAGGGTCCTGGCAAAACGACCCGGCCTGCTCGACCCGGATCGCCCCAGTCTGGTCGGCCTCAAGCCTGTCGATCGCGGTCAGCGGCTGAAGGCCGGCGCGCATCTCATCGGGTGCGGCGATGCGCCGGTCGCTGCCAATGATCAGGGCTACGTCACCTCAGTCGCGGTTTCCCCAACGCTTGGCCATTCCATCGGTCTTGCGCTGCTCAGGCATGGCCCGGAACGGACTGGCGAGCGGATCATGGCGCATGATCCCGTGCGGGGAGCGGATATCGAGGCGGAAATATGCAACCCGGTCTTCGTCGATCCGGAAGGAGCGCGTGTCCGTGGCTGAGCGTCCCGTCATTATCCAACGTCAGGGTTTTGGCCTCGCGACCATCATGGCCCGAAAAGGAGTGAAAAGCGATGCGATCGCCGAGGCTCTGAACATCGAGATCGACGAAGGCCCGCGAGTATGTGGCACTGCCGATTTGACATTGATCGGAACGGCGCCGGAAACATGGCTGGCGTTTACCGCCACTCCCGGCGACCGCTGGGCCCAGGCGATCGAACAACGTCTCTCCAACATTGCCGCGGTGTCCGAACAATCTGGTGGCTACGTCATTTTCTCCATCTCCGGTCTTAAGGCGGTTGCTCTCCTGCAGCGAGGCGCATTTATCGATTTCGATCCGTCGGCCTTTCCCACGGGTTCGGTCGCTACCACCAGCATCGCGCGTTTAGGCGTTATAATCTGGCGGTCGGGTGATAAACCGACGTTCGAAGTCGCATTGTTTCGCAGCTATGCGGAAAGCTTCCGCGAATGGATTGCTTCAACCCTTCCGTCGCTCTGATTGCGCCGCTTACTTGTTCTTTGGCGATGCCAGCAACTTGTCGATTTTGCGCCCGTCCATATCGACGATCTCGAATGTCCAGCCGCCATGGCGGAACTTGTCCCCAACGCTGGGCAAACGCTTGAGCACCGAAAGCGCCAGACCCGCGACGGTAGCGTAATCGCGATCTTCATCGAGATCGAAACCCAGCCTGTCCGCCAGCGTATCAGCGGCCAGCGATCCGGAAATCAGCCAGCTGCCATCTTCGCGCTCGAACAACGGTGGATCGGTATCGTCATCCTGGTTGGACGCGAACACGCCGGCAATTGCGGTCAGAAGATCGGCGGGAGTCACGATCCCCTCGAAATGCCCATATTCATCGTGGACCAGCGCCATCGGAACATCAGCTTCGCGCAGTACCGTAAGAGCGTTCATCGCATCCATCTGATCGGGCACCACGGGCGCGTTGCGCATTACGGCTCGCAGATCGAACGGCCGTTCCTCCATCAGCGCGCTGATCAGGTCGCGCGCGCTGACCACACCGAGAATGTCATCGACTGATCCATTGGCGACGGGAAGGCGGCTGTGTGGCATTTTCATCAGGACTTCGCGGACATCCGCCTCGGCCACATTCGCGTCCAGCCATTCGATCTCTGTCCGGGGGGTCATGATCTCGCGCACTGGCCGGTCCGCCAGTCGCACGACGCCGGAAATGATCGCGCGCTCGCTTTCCTCGATCACACCCGCGCTTGACGCTTCCGCCACGATGAGGTGCAGTTCTTCTGCGGTAACGTGGCTTTCGGACTCCCGGTCAAGGCCAATGATCCGGAAGATCAGCTTGCTTGTCCGGTCGAGCAACCAGACCACCGGAGCAGTAACGCGCGACAGCCATAGCATCGGTACTGACATGATTGCGGCAATCGGTTCGGGCTTCCGCAATGCGAACTGCTTGGGAACGAGTTCGCCGATGATTAGCGACGCATAGGTGGTGAGCGCGATCACCAGAATAAATCCTGCTTCGTCGGCCGTCCGAACGGGCATGCCCAGCAGTGCAAGCCGATCGGCCACCGGTTTGCCCAAACTCGCGCCGGAATAGGCGCCCGCCAAAATTCCGATCAGCGTGATACCGATTTGAACTGTCGACAGGAATTTTCCCGGATCCGCTGCCAAGAGAATCGCAGTCGATGCACCTTTGCGACCAGTGCGCGCCATCGCCTCGAGCCGTGCCTTGCGTGCCGATACGATCGCCAGCTCGGACATGGCGAACACCCCGTTTAAGGCCACAAGCGCAAGGATGATGATCACGTCCCACCAGGGAAATGGTGTCAGCGGCGGAAGGGAAGTTGGGTCAGTAGTCATGACGACATCAGCCCTATCGCCTGATTCTGTCGCTTGGACAACAGGACGATCACAAAAGGTTCAGGCGCCGGATGGGAATACGCCTCCACAGTGTGTTGCTTTGCGTATGACGACAAGGAGGATTGAAGCCATGTGTATATCCAGGATCTTCGTGGGAACAGGAGCGATCGCCGCGATGCTTGTGGTATCCGGCTGCACGACCGACCCCGTGACCGGGCAAAAACGGATGTCCAAAACCGCGATCGGTGCACTGGCTGGTGCGGCCGTCGGGACCGGGGCAGGCGCACTGGTTGGCGGACGGCACAACCGCACCGAGATGATCGTCGGGGCCGGCATCGGCGCGCTCGCCGGCACGGCCGTAGGTGCCTATATGGACAAGCAGGAACGAGAACTTCGCGCGAAGACGGCTGGCACCGACGTTCAGGTGATACGTTATGGCGACGATCTTGTGCTCAATATGCCTGCCGGCGTGACGTTCGATACGAACAGCTACGCTGTGCTCCCGCAGTTTCGCAAGACGCTCGATGATGTCGCAGCAACGCTCGCGAATTACGATAAGACGTACATTGACGTGTACGGCCATACGGATTCGACCGGCAACGACGCCATCAATGTGCCGCTTTCGGAAAACCGGGCGCGGTCCGTCGCCGATTATCTTTCCACCCGGGGCGTCGATCGCGCGCGGGTCGGCACGCGCGGATTTGGCTCCAGCCAGCCCATAGCTTCGAACGACACCGCAGGAGGGCGGCAGCAGAACCGACGGGTCGAAATCAAGATCGTTCCGGTTCGCGAGGGCGACGCCGCCAGCTGATCCAGGAGCATTCTCGAGTCCGGTGGAATCAGCTGACGACTCGGAGAATGCAGAGAACTAAGGAAAAACTAGAGCACTGGGCGATTCAATCTAATCGCCCAGTGCTTTGGCGCCGGGCCGCAAAGAAATCGCGCAACAGCTGCCCGGCCTCGTTTGCACCGATCCCGCTATAGATTTCCGGATGGTGAAGGCAGGTAGGCTGGGCAAAGATCCGTCCTCCATGCGCCACCGCGCCCCCCTTGGGATCGTCTGCGCCGTAATAGAGACGGGCGATCCGGGCATGGACCATCGCCCCGGCGCACATCGCGCAGGGTTCGAGCGTAACCCACAAATCGCAATCGCTGAGCCGGTCGCGGCCTAGCCGCTCCGCCGCTTCGCGCAGGGCGATCATTTCTGCATGCGCGGTAGGATCATGGCTTCCTGGAGGGGGATTTGATCCGGTGGCGACGATCTCGCCATTCAATGAAACGACCGCTCCAACGGGAACGCCGCCTCGTTCGCCAGCGTCTGCGGCCAGGGCGAGTGCGTGTATCATCGGGGCAGGCAGAGGAAAGCTCATCTGGCCGCATTAGCGCGCGGACGCTCGCCTGACGAGAGATGACGGTCAGAGAAAGGGATGGACGCCGCAACGCCCATCCCCACGCTTATTCCTTGGATGTCTTTTCAACGGCGACGGTTGGGACTTTCACACTTTCCTGCGAAGTGCCGACCTTTACCGTGGGTACTTCAACGGTGGTTTCCTTCGTACCCACGTTCACCTTTGCGGTATCAACGTCGAACGCGGGTGCTTGCCCGCCGGTAACCGCGACGGCCGGCATTTCGGCCTTCTTGGTCTGATTGATGTTGATCAGGCCGAACGCGAATGCCGCGATGACCAGAATAACAACGATCGCTAATACTCCAAGCGCTCTCATCCCTTATCTCCTCATATGTGGGACAGAGCACGAACGCGCCGGAGGGGCTGGGGTTGCATCACGCCGGGGCAGATAGGCTGATGCTGGCAGGAAGGGCGAAATGACGTGGAATTGGGCGAGAGCTGCGCTCGTTGCTGAACCCGGTGATCCCGCTCCAGCCCGGATCGCCTGATCGACGGCAGCACGCTCTCGTTGACAGCTTGACGAATCTCCCTGCGCCCTTTAGGGGCCAGCGCTTTCCGGGAAACCCGAGACCAGGACGAACAAACATGTCGCGTATTTGCGAACTGACCGGCAAGGGCCGTCAGGTGGGCAACAATGTTTCCCACGCCAACAACAAGACCAAGCGTACCTTTCTGCCGAATCTGCAGAATGTGACGCTGATCTCTGATGCGCTTTCGAAGGGCGTTAAGCTGCGGGTCTCGACCCATGGCCTGCGTTCTGTCGAGCATGTCGGCGGCCTTGACAACTGGCTACTCAAGACGGCGGATGCGAAGCTGTCGCTGCGCGCCCGTCGTATCAAGCGCGAAATCGCCAAGAAGGCTGCGGCCTGATCTGATCTGTGCCGGGTTATTTGGCCCGGTCGAGATCCAGCGCGAATTTGAACAACACGCTTTGCTGAAGCGGGTTGAAATTGTCGTCGGACGCGATCCAGACGATGATCTTGCCCCGCTGCACGTCTACCGACAGCGCCTCCATATTGTCGATATTGAATGGCGGTCCGAACTTGGCCACGAGCAACGGTTTTACGACCTTGTCTTGTGCGATCTCGCGTGGATCGATGATCGTCATCGCTGCCGACACGCCATCAAACACTGAAAAATGCCGGTTCAGGATCAGAATGCGTCCATCGGGCAACTCCGCCGCATCCGTCGGGTCGAACCTTGCGGGAGGCTTATAGTAAAAGCGCATGGCGGCATTTGCTGTCCCGATCGGATCGCCGGGAAACAGCAGCGCTTCGCTGCTCTCCTCCGGTCCCGGCACTTCCTCTCCAAGCACGATAAAGCGCCCATCCGAGAGACGGACCATTGCCTCCGGTCCCGCATTTTCGGGCCAGCCCGCCATGGCAGGTGGCGCCACCCAGGCCTTCTTCTGCCCGAGATTGCGGGAAAAGGCCCTGATGGAATTCGATGCCTCGAACCCTACCCACATGCGGCCTGTTTCGTGATCGGTGGTCATGGATTCCGAATCACGATCCGGTTCGGGATGGTTCGGGCGAAAAATGCCCGGCAAAGCGCGCACCCGCAAGCGAACCTGTTTTTCCTGCCCATCAAAGCTGAAACGAAAGGTCTGTGCCCAGTCGCTCAGGACTAGAAAGCGATCTCCCTCGACCCGCATCGATGAAATGCCGCCGAACAGTGGATTGTTGCTGGTCAGCTTCCACGCACCGAGAAGCGTCAGCGCGCCATAGGTCCGCTGGCCGGGATTGTCGCGATCGAGCGCGATAGGCGTAAAACGAACAACCGGGTTGCGATCCGGCGTCTTGGCCACGGAGGCCGACAGAAACAGCGCAAGCGCCAAACCGATAAGGTATCGCATCTCCTTGTGCCTCTATCATCACGAAGCATCGGCAGGAAGTCGTCGTTCGATGAACGGGAGCAAACAAGCGCGTTCAGTATCGGCTCAGTCCCGGTGTGGAATAAGAACATCGATAGGCAGGGAAACGTCGCTCTGCATATGAGTTGTTTAGAAGTTCAGATGAGGAGACTTGAGATGTTCGCCAAGGCTTTGAAGTTTGCAGCCGCCGCCGCTTTGACCGTGGCGACGATTGCTCCTGCCGCCGCAGATGCACGCCATTGGGATCATGGCCGGGGCGGCTGGCATCACAGTGATCGCGGCTATTATGGTCGGGGATATGGCGGTCGCGGCTATTATGGTGGCAGGGGCTATTATGCCGACCGTGGTTATTATGGTGGCGGCCGCCGCTACTACGGGCGCGGTTGCCGTGATAAGGGCACCGGCGGCACGATCATCGGCGCCATTGCCGGCGGCCTGCTCGGCAATGAAATCGGCAATGGCCGTTATGACAACGGTGACGGTACGACGGGCGCCATCATCGGTGCGGGTGTCGGCGCCCTTGCTGGCCGCGCGATCGATCGCAACTGCTAAGACCGATAGTCGAAACCCAATTAAGAACCCGGCTTCCGAGGAGCCGGGTTCTTATTGGGCGTCGAACAGGCTGGCCAGTTGCTCGACCATTGTGCCACCGAGCTGCTCCGCATCCATGATCGTCACGGCGCGCTGGTAATAGCGCGTCACGTCATGCCCGATGCCGATCGCGGCCAATTCGACGGGCGAACGACCTTCGATCCATCCGATGACCTGACGCAGGTGGCGTTCCAGATAGCTGCCGGAGTTCACCGACAGCGTTGAATCATCCACGGGCGCGCCGTCGGAGATCACCATCAGAATCTTGCGTTCTTCTGGCCGCGCGATCAGCCGCGCGTGCGCCCAGAGCAGCGCTTCTCCGTCGATATTTTCCTTGAGCAGGCCTTCACGCATCATCAGGCCGAGCGACTTGCGGGCGTGGCGCCAGGGTTCGTCGGCGCGTTTGTAGACGATGTGGCGCAAGTCGTTGAGGCGTCCTGGGTGCTGCGGACGTCCGGCCGCCAGCCAATGCTCGCGCGATTGGCCACCTTTCCAGGCGCGGGTCGTAAAGCCCAATATCTCGACCTTCACGCCGCACCGCTCGAGCGTACGCGCCATGATATCCGCCGAGATCGCCGCGATTGATATCGGCCGACCGCGCATCGATCCCGAATTGTCGATCAGCAGGGTCACGACGGTATCGCGGAAATCCGTTTCTCGCTCGATCTTGTAGCTCAGGCTCTGCCCCGGATTTACCACGACGCGCGCGAGACGTGCGGCATCGAGCATGCCTTCTTCCTGATCGAAATCCCAACTGCGGTTCTGCTGCGCCATCAACCGCCGTTGCAGCCGGTTGGCGAGCTTCGTGACGGCGCCCTGCAGGTGTACCAGTTGCTGATCGAGATATGCCCGCAGCCGCGTAAGCTCATCGTCATCGCAAAGCTCGGTCGCTGCAATGATCTCGTCGAACCGGGTGACATAGGCCTGGTAATCGAATTTCGGCGGCATGTCCGACAAAGGCCGGTTCGGCCGGACGGGCATCATGCCTTCCTCATCGCCATCCCGAACGTCCGAATCCGAATCGGACAGGACATCTTCATCCGAAGCCCGATTTTCGGCGTCCTCTTCCGTCTCGCCTTCGGACTCGGCGCGGGCTTCTACTTCGCTGTCCGCGCCGCCGCTTTGATCATCGTCGCCGTCTTCGTTTTCCCCATCGGTATCGTTCTGGTCGTCGTTTTCACCGTCCTCGCCTTCGCTTTGCTCGTCGGTCGGATCGACTTCTCCATCGATCAGTTCGAGATCCTCAAGCAGGCGTGTCGCCAGCCGCGCAAAGGCGGACTGGTCATCCAGCGCGAGCGCGAGCGCATCAAGGTCAGCGCCGGCCTTTTCCTCGATCCAGTCACGCACCAGATCGAGGCCCCGTTCCGCTATCGGGGGCACGGGTTCCCCGGTCAGGCGCTCGCGCGCCAGAAGCGCGACAGCGGTCGAAAGGGGCACCTCCTCACGGCTCCGCGCACGGGTCAGCGGGTCCGAACGCAAGCGCATTTCCAGGGCATGACCAAGATTTTCACGCACGCCAGCCATTGCACGGGCACCCAATGCCTCGACCCGCGATTGCTCCACGGCATCGAACACGGCGCGCGCTGTCGCATCATGCGGCGCGACCTTCGCGTGCGTGGCGGCATTGTGGTGCCGCATGCGAAGCGCATATCCGTCCGCGAAACCACGCGCCTCGGCAACCTGCTGCGCCGGCAGGGCGCGCCCGGGCATCGGCACCTTCAGCGTCTTGCCGAGTTGCGATGGCGCATCGGCGGAAAAGTTCAGTTCAAGCTCTGGCTCGCGCGACATGGCGCGCGCCGTACCGCCCAGGACGAGACGAAATGTTTCCAGCGGTGTCTGTTCAGCCATCGACCAGTAGCGTGCGCAGCCGCTTCCGTTCGCCGGGCCCGACGAACAGCACGCCGTCCAGATACTGCTCGACCGATCCGCTGCGCTGCTCGATGCCGTCGAACAACGCCTTCACGTAGCCGATGTCCGCGGCCATCAGCGGCGCAAGAACATCCATCGGCATTGCTGGCGCATCGTCGGTTCGCGCCTTTTCTGCCAGATAGGAAAAGTCCGCCTTGGCGGTGAGCAGGTAATCCTGGATGATCGTTTCGCGATCGACTTGCAGCGCGCTCAGCACCAGCGCGGCGGCCGTGCCTGTTCTGTCCTTGCCCGCGGAGCAATTGACGACGAGTGGCACCTTTCCAGCCAGCAAGAGCGAGAACAGCGCTTTCAGGGATTCGGCGTGTTCGTAAGCAGCGTCCCGATAAAAATCGATCATGATCTGGCGCAGCTTGTCGGGGTTAGCTTCACCCTTGCGAAGCAAAGCCGCGGTGTCGGCGTTCGTTTCATGATAGTCACGATGCCACAACTCGACGCCAAGCTCCTCGTGCCAGCGGGTGGGATGGCGCTCCCGTTCCATCGTAGTGCGCAGATCGCAGATCGACGCGATGTTCAGCGAAGCAAGCCGATCGCGGCCAATCTCGTCGACGAAGGCCATCATCCCCGCACGATAGAGCATGCCCGATTTGATGTGTCCGCCATCCATAGTCGGATATCCACCAAAATCGCGAAAGTTGAACCCGCATTCCAGGGGAAGAAGACGATATTCTTCAGCGGGCGCCATCTGCATCATTAAGCCTTTCCGACTATGCTTTCCGGCAGGTCCTTTCCGAACACGCGCTGGTAATATTCGGCCACCAGTACCCGTTCGGCCTCGTCGCACTTGTTCAGGAACGACAAGCGGAAGGCAAAGCCAACATCTTTGAAGATGAGTGCATTTTGCGCCCAGGATATGACCGTTCTGGGACTCATCACCGTGGAAATATCGCCGGCGATGAAACCCTGACGAGTAAGATCGGCCACCTTCACCATATTGTCGACCGTCTTCTTGCCATCAACATTGTCATATTCGCCGGACTTTGCGAGCACGATGCGCGCCTCGGTTGCCGCAGGCAGATAGTTGAGCGTGACAACGAGGTTCCAGCGATCCATCTGGCCCTGATTGATTTGCTGGGTGCCGTGATAAAGGCCAGTCGTATCGCCCAGTCCCACCGTGTTGGACGTGGAAAACATGCGGAACCACGGGTTTGGCCGGATCACGCGGTTCTGATCGAGCAGCGTCAGCTTGCCCTCGGCCTCGAGCACGCGCTGGATCACGAACATGACGTCGGGGCGGCCGGCGTCATATTCGTCGAACACCAGCGCCGTCGGCGTCTGCAACGCCCATGGCAACAGGCCTTCACGGAATTCGGTGATCTGCTGGCCGTCCTTCAGCACTATCGCATCGCGGCCGATCAGGTCGATACGGCTGATATGCGCGTCGAGGTTGATCCGGATGCACGGCCAGTTCAGCCGCGCGGCGACCTGCTCGATATGCGTCGATTTGCCCGTGCCGTGATAGCCCTGCACCATCACACGGCGATTGTGCGCAAAGCCGGCGCAGATCGCAAGGGTGGTATCCGGATCGAACACATAGGCCGGGTCGAGGTCGGGCACGCGTTCGTCCGCCTCGGAAAAGGCCGGCACTTCCATATCCGAATCGACACCGAACAGGTCGCGCACGCTCACCTTGCGGTCGGGAGCGTCCATCACCGTTGCGGCACGGCTATCGGGCTGGATGTTTGGCAGATCAGTCATGACTCACGCTTTCACTTGACTATGTTGCCCCTAGCCCTTTGTGCCGAACGAAGTCGAGACATGATGCAAAGCGCCTTCGACCATTTGGGCAAATGCAGCCGATCAGGCGAAAGCCGGCAGCGATTTCAGTTGGGTATAGGCAGCGATCACGTCCTGCAACGCCTTTTCATGACTGCGGTCGCCGCCGTTGCGGTCGGGGTGGTAGCGTCGCACCAGTTCGGCATAGCGCAGGCGCAATGTCCGCCGGTCCGCATCCGTATCCAGGCCTAGAACTTTAAGCAGCCTGCGGTCACCGTCCGTAAAGCCGCGCGTATTCGCAGGTGCGCGCTCGCTCGGCCGGAAATGTGCGCCGATCGCATCCAGCGGATCGAGGAAGTCAGCCCAGCGTGGCCCTGTGCCGGGCGTCGCAGAAAAAGCCCGCGTCTCCCGCTCCCAGCCCGCGTAAGGCCGCTGCGCCGCCTCGATCTCGTCGGGGCTCATGCCGGAAAAGAAGTTATAGCTGTCGTTGAACGCGCGAACATGGTCGAGGCAAAACCATTGCCATCTGCCAGGCCCGTCAAAGCCGCCCTGCCGCCCCGCTCTTGATGGCGCGCGAAATTCGCCGGACTCAGAGCAGTCAGGATGCTCGCATGTCCGCTCGCGGCCGGGAACGCGGCCATGGAAACGATCGCCCGTACGGCGCTTGTTACGCTGCTCTTCGTGATTCACGCGGGCAATATAATGGATGAAAACGATATTCCGACCCGCAATCGCGCTAAAAAAGCGGCAATGGTGGCGTACGGAGCACCTGTCGTCTTTCATGTCGCATCCATCTGGGGCAACATGCCGCCATCACGGCAGCCGGCGCGGGGACGCAAGGTTCAGCCCGGCCTTCTCCGTCTTGGGGAAAGACGGCAGCCAAAGAAAACTCGTTTTCAAGAGGAGATGCGTGATGCCCCACAGGCCTGAGATCACAACCTTCAAATGGGTGCCGCCCTTCGCGCAAGGATTGGTCCGCGACACTCGCGCACGCTGGGCGTTCGAGGAACTGGGGATTGCCTACAGCGTGCGGCTGCTCGACCTGGGCGACAACAAGACCGACGCGCACCGCGCGCTGCAACCCTTTGGACAGATCCCGACCTATTCGGATGGCCAGATCGAGATTTTCGAATCCGGCGCTATCGTGCTCCACATCGCGCGCCAGCGGCCCGGTCTGTTGGGATCGACGCCCGCCGAGGAAGCCCGCGCCGTCGCATGGATGTTCGCGGCCCTCAATTCCGTGGAACCGATGATCTTCGACTTCATCCTCGTCGATTTTTTCGACAAGGATGCCGAATGGGCGAAGCTCTATCATCCCGAGGCGGTAAAGCGGCTCGATGACAGGCTGAGCGAAGTCGCAAACACGCTGGGCGATAAGCCCTGGATCGATGGTGACATATTCACGGCGGGCGACTTGTTGATGGTCTCTGCCCTGCGTGCCCTGCGCTCCACCGACCTTGTCGCGCGACATCCCAATCTCGCGGCTTATGTTGCGCGTGGTGAGGCACGCCCGGCGTTCCGCAAGGCATTGGCCGATCACATGGCGGTTTTCGCGGACGTGCCCGTGCCAGCCTGATTTCTTCGAAGTGCAGAGGAGAGTAGCATGCCTTATGTCGATGGATTTGTCGTTGCCGTCCCGGCCGCGAACAAGGATGCCTATTTGAAGCATGCCGCGGAAGCAGCGCCGCTGTTCAAGGAATTCGGCGCCACTCGTGTCGTCGAGACCTGGGGCAATGATGTACCGGACGGCAAGGTGACGGACTTCAAGGGCGCAGTAAAAGCCGAGGCGGATGAGATCGTTGTGTTCTCTTGGATGGAATACCCTTCTAAGGAAGCCCGCGACGCCGCCAATCAGAAGATGATGTCAGACCCACGCATGAAGGAAATGGGCGCGACCATGCCTTTCGACGCAAAACGCATGATCTTTGGTGGATTCCAGCCGATCGTGGATGACGCCGATGGAGGCACGATGGGCTATGCCGACGGATATCTCGTGCCGGTCCCAGTCGAAAATCGCGAGAGCTATCGTGCATTGGCAGCCAAGGCGTCACCCGTATTTCGCGATCATGGCGCAATTCGCGTGGTGGAATGCTGGGGTGACGATGTCCCCGATGGCAAGATCACCGACTTCAACAGGGCGATCAAGGCGGAGGATCAGGAGAATGTCGTTTTCTCCTGGGTCGAATGGCCGTCGAAGGAAGCGCGTGATGCCGGCATGAAGAAGGTGATGGAAGATCCCCGTATGAAACCGGATGAGATTACGGAAATGCCGTTCAACGGCCAGCGTATGATCTGGGGCGGCTTTGAGGCGCTGCTGGACGCCTGAAGCACGCGGGCCTCATTCGGCTGCGGATGAGGCCTTCAATTTTCCGCCTCTGGTATCACCCGCAGGGATGCCTATAAACGCGCCATGCCTGATACTGTCCCCGGCCCGGTTGCCGCCGAAATCACCCGTCGTCTGCAACAGGCGCTCGCGCCATCGCACCTCGCCGTCATCGATGATAGCGAGAAGCATCGCGGCCACGCCGGTCACAGCGGTTCCGGGGAATCGCACTTCACCGTGGAGATCGTCAGCAGCGCGTTCACCGGGCTCAATCGCGTTGCGCGGCAGAGGGCGGTGAACAAGGCGCTCGCTGATCTGCTGGTCGAACGTGTTCACGCGCTCGCGATCAAGGCGCGCGCGCCGGATGAAGCGGCACTCTGAAATCAGTCGATCGAGAATACTTCATCGGTGTGTACCTGAAACGTCGTGAGTTCCGCCGGGCCGAACTGCGTGGTGATCGCTGTGTCGGTCGCATCGCGCCCACGGGCCATCAGGATACGCCCGATGCGCGGCCGATTGTGCCGCGCATCGAACGTGTACCATTCGCCGCCAAGAAACACCTCAAACCACGCTGAAAAGTCCATCGGCGCGTCCACTGGCGGGATGCCGATGTCGCCCAGATAGCCGGTGCAATAACGCGCCGGGATGTTCATGCAGCGGCACAGGGTGATCGCCAGATGTGCGAAATCGCGGCAGACGCCGCGTTGTTCCTGATGTGCATCCCACGCCGTCTTGGTCGGGCGGGCATGCTCGTAACCGAACTCGATATGGTTATGCGTAAAATCGACGATCGCCTGAACCCGCTCCCAGCCCTGGGGCACGCCGGCAAACATCGCCCAAGCCGTGTCGGACAGGCGATCTGTCTCGCAATAACGGCTGCCGAGAAGATAGATCAGCACGTCATCCGGCAACTCCTCGATCGGCAATTGCGGCGCATCGGGCGCGCAGAGGTCTTCTTTGCCATTATCCTCGATGACGAAGTCGGCGGACAGCGTCATGCCGCCGGCGGGTATCGTCAGCCTGGTGCAGTTATTTCCGAAGCTGTCCTGAAAATCGTACATCGGCACGTCAAGGGAGGAGATGATGCGGTTCGGTGTCCGCAGATCCTTGTTCCGCGATGGATGCACGCTCAGCATGGCCAACATCGGTGTTGGCTGCTCCACTTCAAAACCGATATCGTATCCTGCGCGAATCAACATGTACAAACCTCGTTCTCAAGACCTTCGAACCCAGTCGTCCAGCAACGCATCGTCCAGCCTGACATCGATATTCACGGTCATTCCCAAGCTACTGCCCGGAAATCCACTCCACGTTCCCCACAACGGCACAGCCTGATAGGGATCGCGCGCGATACCCACGCGGATCAGGCCACTATTTCCAACAATGCCGTTAGTCGGATCGAACTCGACCCAACCGGAACCAGGCAGGAAGATACGTACCCACGCATGGGTATTACCGCCGCCGACGCGAACACCTTCTTCATTCGGATCGTAGACGTAACCAGAAACGAACCGCGCCGCGAAACCCAATGACCGCGCGGCTTCCATCATTAACACCGCAAAGTCCCGGCAGGTTCCCTGCTTCTTCTTTAGGGTCTCGATCGGCGTCTGCGTGCCCTTCTCGTGCCGGGCCAGATAGGTGAAGTCCCGCCGGATCGCGGACGTCATCTCCTTCAGCATCGCCACCGTCTCGGTCTGGCCGTCGTTGCGGACAAATGCCCTCGCCCAGCTGTCCACGACGCGATATGGATCGAGATGCTGTCGTTCGATTGATCGGAGAAGATCCGGAATATCCTCGGATGAGTAGGTGAACGGATAAAGCCGGGCATAGTCCTCGACATCCACGGCTTTACTGGCGATCGGCGTGTGCTCCATGCGGACCAGGCTGTCGAAGGTCAGCATCTTGGCGCGCTTGTCGAATGTCGCGATCGCGACCGAATTTCCGAAGACATCGTGGATCCAGCGAAAATCGGCTGGTTCAGGATCGATATCCAGCCGCGCGTCGATCAGGCGCTGGTCATAGCTTTCACGCGGCCGTACCATGATGCGGTGTTCGCCCAGCGTGACCGGCTGCCGATACGTATAGCGCGTGATGTGTGAGATCACCAGGAAAGGCATGGAGGATCGGCTGTTGGTGGAAATTGCATCATACGGCACCCTCTTGGCCACGGATGACCCGCCACCTGTTGTTGTCGATAACCCGCATGGGCGTTCGTCGTTCCTTTTGATTGGCGATCATGCTGGAAACCTGATTCCCGCCTGCGTCAACAACCTTGGGCTGGATGACGACGAACGCGCCCGGCATATCGCCTGGGACATTGGCATTGGCGCTCTGGGAAAGCTACTTGCCGTCCGCCTCGACGCGGTCTTCGTCCGGCAAAGTTATTCCCGTCTGGTGATCGACAGCAACCGATCCCCATATTCCTCCGAAGCCGTCATGGAGAGCAGCGACGGCACGGAAATTCCCGGCAATCTGGGCCTGACCGCTGAGCAGCTATCCAGCCGGATTGCGGAGATACATCAGCCTTACCACGCGGCCATTTCTGCTGAGATCACGCGGCGCGAATCCGCGGGGTTGCAGACGATCGTCATTGCCTTGCACAGCTTCACGCCGCGGATGAGCGGTCTTCAGCGCCCTTGGGAAATCGGCGTCCTGTTCGACGGCGGCGAGACGAGCTTTGCCCGCGCGCTCCTGACCGCGCTGAACGACCGCCCCGGCCTCGTCGTGGGCGAAAACCAGCCATACCGGATGGACGACACCGACTACACCGTGCCTCACCACTGCTACGGCCGTGGCATTCCATATGCAGAACTGGAAATTAGGCAGGATCTGTTGGCTGAGGACAGCGACATCGTACGCTGGGCGGATTTACTAATTGATGCCTTGGCTGTTAGTGCCGCAACCTAACAGCGAAAATATCGTTGGAACACAGGATGCTTCACAGGAAAGACCCATGAGCGACAACAGTGCCGAAGACGCTTTGATCATCGAAGATGCAGGCAAAAGCGCGGAGCAAGGCCCGAATGCAACGCCGGCCCCGGAGTCGGCTATGTCAAAGGTGCGCGGCGCGATCGATGCCAAGACCAGCAAGGTTGACGGACGCAAGCTCGCCGGGCTGGGCGTTGCCGTCGGCATCGGATCGGCCGCGATCGTTGCTGCACTCCTTTACGCCAATCGCGGCAAGTCCGATCAGGGCAAGAAGAGCTAGGCTGCACTCGGGGTTGAGGCGCCTCTTCCCGCGCTAGTAAACCGAACGGCGAGTTGTCGCCGCGTTTAAGCCGCATATGTCGGCTCGTTCCGCGATAGCAATCACCCATCCCATAAATTCGGCTGGATTTGTCAGCGGCTTGGCTGCAAGCTTCCCCGAAAAGGGGATTGGGATGCGCGGCTTACTCTTGCGCCTGGCGGTGGTGGCTCTGGCGTTCGGCCCCATTGCCGCATCGGGGGTCAACGGCCCGACGGTGGTCATGACCAGCGCGGGCGAAGGCGGCGGCGCGGTCGAGCGGTTCACCATCCGTTTTTCCGAACCGATGGTCGCGCTGGGCGATCCGCGCTTGCCGGGACCATTCGACGTTGCCTGTGCTGTTGCTGGGGAAGGCCGCTGGATCGATCAACAGACCTTCGTCCATGAATTTTCCCGCGCGCTTCCCGGCGGGATAAGCTGCACCCTGACGCTTAAACCCGATCTGAAAAGCCTCGCCGGACAAGCCATCACCGGACAGCGCCGGTTCACGATCGACACCGGCGGTCCCGCCGTCCGCGCCATACTTCCTGGGCAGGGTAACACGGTGGAAGAGGATCAGGTCTTCATCATCGCGACGAACGTCGCGGCGGATCGCGCCTCCATTGCCGCCAACGCCTATTGCGCGGTGAACGGCATCGGCGAGAAGATCGCGGTCGACCTGCTGCCCCCGGACGTACCAGGCAAGGTGCTGGCCGGCCTCGGCAAGGATAATTACCGGGTCGGCAACTTCCTCGAGACCGCTGGCCTTGGCTCCGAACTGCCCGCCGCCGGGCCCGCGCGGACAACCACGCTGCGCACCGTCATCGGGCTCAAATGTCGCCGCCCGCTTCCTCCGGGGCATGACATGGCGATCGTCTGGCCGGACAATGTCGCCGGGGCGGGCCGCGTTTCAGGCCGCGTCCAGCGCTTCGATTATCAGGTGCGCGACGCCTTCACCGCGCGGTTTGAGTGTTCTCGCACCAATCCCCGCGCCGGCTGCAATCCCGTCGAGCCCGCCTATGTCCGCTTCAGCGCCCCGATCCCCCGCGAGAAGGCAGAGGCGATCCGCATCACGCTGACGGACGGCACGACGCTCACGCCAAAGATTGACGAAAGCAACGACGATTATGAAGGCGATCAGCGCACGTCAGCGACGGTCAGCGAGGTCCGCTTCGCCAAGCTGCTGCCCGAGGCGGCCGCCGCCAAACTTACCCTTCCGCCCGACATCAGGGACGAAAGCGGCCGCCCGCTCACCAACGCCCAGCGCTTCCCGCTCGACATCCGGTTCGATCGCGCCCCGCCGCTGGTGAAGTTCGCCGCCAATTTCGGCATATTGGAAGCGAATGAAGGCGGCGTGCTGCCGCTTACTGTCCGCAATGTAGAGCCCGCCCTTCGGGGCAAGCAGCTTGGCATCGCTGGGAAGACCCTGCGTATCGGCGCGTCCGACAAGCAGGTTGCGGAATGGCTGCGCAGGCTGGATGATGCCGACGAGAATGATTTCCGTGAGGAGGATCAGGGCGGCAAGAAGGTCACCGTCAACCACACCCGCGATACGCCCATCCTCGCCGGCCAGCCTGGCCTGACGCCCAGCACCGTCGCCTTGCCGGAAAAGGGTAAGGCGTTCGAGGTTGTCGGCATGAAGCTCGGCCGCCCCGGCTTCTATGTCGTCGAACTCGCCAGCCCCGTGCTCGGGCAAGCGCTGCTGGGCCGTAACACGCCCCGCTATGTCGCGGCGGGCGCTCTCGTCACCAACATAGCGGTCCACTTCAAATGGGGCCACGCCGCCTCGCTCGCCTGGGTCACCGAGCTGCACAGCGGCAGGCCCGTCGCGGGAGCGCAGGTGCAGGTCAGCGACAGTTGCACCGGGAAGCTGCTCGCAACGGGCGCAACCAATGGCCAGGGCATATTGGCTGTCCGGTCAGGCCTCCCGGCCCCCGAAACCTATTCGAATTGCGATGACGAAGAGGGCCATCCGCTGATGGTTTCGGCGCGCAAGGGCGATGACTTCAGCTTCACGATGACAAAGTGGGATACCGGCCTCCAGCCCTATGATTTCGATCTGAGCTATGGCTGGGAATCAAGTCCGCGCATCTTCCACACCATCTTCGATCGCACGCTGATCCGCGCTGGCGAAACGGTGAACATGAAGCATTATCTGCGTCGCCCGATCGCGACCGGCTTTGCGGCGCAGGCATTGGCGGGAACGCTGCGGCTCAGCCATCGCGGATCAGACACCGTGTTCGAAATGCCGGTATCGCTGGGCCGTGACGGCATCGGCGAAAACACGTGGACCCCGCCGCCGGGCGCACCGCAGGGCGATTACGATATCTCGGTCCAGGCCGGTGAGGATGACATCATCAATACCGGCCAGTCGATCCGTGTCGACGAATATCGCTTGCCGACGATGCGCGCCACCATCTCCGGGCCGAAGGAAGCGCTTGTCCGGCCGCGCAACGTGCCGCTCAGCATGTTCGTCGGCTATCTCTCCGGCGGCGGCGCATCGAATATGCCGGTGTCCGTGCGCGGCAATTTCGAGGAAGGCATTTCGACGCCAACGGGCTGGGAAGGCTGGAGCTTCGGCGGCACGCCGCTCGTCGAAGGCGTCACCGCGCTCGATGGCGATAATCGCGAGGTCACGACCCCACTGCCGCCCAGCGAAATGCTCGCGTTGACCCTCGATGCCAGGGGCACGGCACGCAGCGCCATTCCGATCCCCGATACGTTGAAGGAAGCCGCGACCCTCGCGGTCGAGATGGACTATCCAGATGCGAATGGCGAAACGCTCACCGCCTCGCGCCGGATCGAGCTTTATCCCGCCTCAGTGCGGGTCGGCATCAAGACCGATGGCTGGATGATGAAGAAGGACGACATGCGCCTGAAGCTGGTCGTCGTCGATCTCGAGGGCCATCCGGTCACGCGCCGTAACGTGTCGGTCTCACTCTACAGCCGCGAGATCATCTCGGCACGGCGGCGGTTAATCGGCGGCTTCTATGCCTATGACAACAACGCGAGAGTGACCAAGCTCGCCGGCACCTGCTCGGTCTTCACCGATGCGCGGGGCCTCGCCCAATGCGCGATGGAGCCGGGCGTTTCCGGCGAAGTCTATGCCGTCGCCACCGTCCGTGATGAAGCGGGTAACGAAACCCACGCCGTCACGTCCGTCTGGCTCGCCGGCGATGATGACTGGTGGTTCGGCGGCGACAATGGCGATCGCATGGATCTTATTCCCGAAGCGCGCGAGTACAGGGCAACCGATACCGCGCGGCTTCAGGTCCGCATGCCGTTCCGATCCGCCACCGCATTGGTGACGGTTGAGCGCGAAGGTGTGCTCTCCAGCTTCGTCACCCAGCTCTCCGGCAAGGATCCCGTCGTCGAAGTGCCATTGCGCGGCTATTATGCGCCGGACGTTTACGTCTCGGTCCTTGCGGTGCGTGGCCGCGTCGCAGGCTGGCGGCTGTGGCTGGCCGATCTCGCCCGGCGCTGGCATCTGCCCTTCTTCCAGGATCTCGCCGCCAAGCCCACCGCGCTGGTCGATCTCGCCAAGCCCAGCTTCCGCCTCGGTATGGCCAAGATCAACGTCGGCTGGGATGCGCATCGCCTCGCAGTCAACGTCAAGGCCGATCGCGTCAAATATGATGTCAAGGATGTCGCGCAGGTCACCGTGCAGGTCCGCGCGCCAAACGGCAAGCCGCCGAAATCGGCGGAGATTGCATTTGCGGCCGTGGATGAAGCGCTACTCCAGCTCTCTCCCAACGAAAGCTGGAAGCTGCTTGACGACATGATGGGCGAGCGGCCGATCTCTGTCCTTACTTCGACCGCGCAGATGCAGGTCGTCGGCAAGCGTCATTATGGCCGCAAGGCGGTCGCGGCGGGCGGCGGTGGCGGTGGCGATCTCAGCCAGGTCAATCGCGAGGACTTCCGCCCGATGCTGCTTTGGAAAGGCCGGGTCACGCTTGATGCCAACGGCCGCGCGCGCCTCGCCGTCCCGCTGTCGGACTCGCTGTCGTCCTTCCGCCTCGTCGCCGTCGCCAGCAGCGGCGCTAATCAGTTCGGCACCGGCAGCATGGCCGTCCGCACGACCCAGGATCTCGGCATCTATTCCGGTATCCCGCCGCTGGTCCGCACCGGCGACGCCTATGGTGCCAGCTTCACCCTGCGCAACGGATCAGACAAGCCGATGACGGTGACGGCTAACGCGACCGTCTTCCCGCGCATCGGCAATGCCAAGCCCTTGACCGTGAACATCCCGGCTGGCGGCGCTTCCGCCGTCACATGGCGCCTTACCGCGCCCGCCAGCACAGACACGCTGACCTGGACCGTCGATGCGAAGTCGTCGGACGGCAAGGCGCTGGATCGCCTGACCGTGACCCAGCGGGTGATCCCCGCCGTTCCGCTCGAGGTGTGGGCGGCGACGCTGGCGCGCGTCGGTCCGGCAACGCGGATCATGCTCACCCCGCCCGTCGGCGCGCTGCCCGATCGCGGCATGGTGGAGGTCAAGCTGTCGGACACGCTCGCCCCGCCGTTGGACGGCGTGCGCCGCTACATGATGGCGTATCCCTATGATTGCTTCGAACAGCAGACCTCGAAAGCGATCGTCGCGGGCGACACCGCGACATGGACGCGTCTCGCCGGTGAAATCCCGGCCTATCTCGATCGCGACGGACTGCTGCGCTATTTCCCCGAACAGCGGCTCGAAGGCTCGATCGCGCTGACCGCCTATATCATGTCGGTGACGGCGGAGGCCGGTTTCACCATTCCCGAGGCCTCACGCGCCCAAATGACCGGCGCGCTCCAGGCCGCCGTTGAGGGTCGCCTTACCCGCGACAGCAACGGCAGCGGCGGCGACAACCGGCTCGAACGGCTATCCGCGCTGGCCGCCCTGGCGCGCAACAACGCCGCGAGCGTCGCCATGCTGGGCCAGATCGGGATCGATCCGAAGGACATGGCCACTTCTGCCCTTGCCGACTGGCTCACCGCGCTTAACCGCATCCCCGACGTCAACCCCGCATTGAAGGCGCAGGCCGAAGCGGTGCTGCGCTCGCGGATCGTCTATGAAGGTTCGCGTCTCGATCTGGTCGATGCGGCGAGCGCGCCATGGTGGCTGATGTCGACCGGAGACGACGTCGCGATCCGGGTGCTCGATGCGATCCTCGGCCGCCCCGGCTGGCAGGGTGAAACCCCGCGCATGATGGTGGGCGTCGCGCTGCGCCAGCGGCGCGGCCATTGGGATTCGACCACGGCCAACGCCTGGGGCACGATCGCCGCCCGCCGCTTCGCCGGCCTCTATCCGCCGGGCGCGATCCGCGGCACGACGAGCGTCAGCCTCGGCAACGCATCGCGCGCGGCAAGCTGGCCGGGCGGCGGCACCTTGCCCTTCTTCAAGCTGCCCCTGCCGAACCAGCCCACCCCGCTTGTCATGGCCCATCCCGGCAACACCGGCCCATGGGCGCAGGTCTCGCTCTCCGCCGCCGTCCCGCTCAGGAAGCCGCTATTCGCAGGCTATCGCATCGCGAGGCAGGTCACGCCCATCCAGCAACGCATCCCCGGCAAGCTGACGCGCGGCGACGTGCTGCGCATCCGCCTCACCATCGACGCCACCGCCGAGCGCAACTGGGTGGTGGTAAGCGACCCGATCCCCGGCGGCGCCACGATCGTCGGGGATCTCGGTGGCCAGTCGGCGGCACTGGCTAGCGAGGCCAGCGGCGGCGAAGGCGCCCAGCCCAGCTACGTCACTCGTAACTTCGATGCTTGGCGCGGCTATTTCGCCTGGGTGCCACGCGGCACCTTCACCGTGGAATATGCCGTCCGCCTCAACGGCACCGGCACCTTCCAACTGCCCCCGACACGGGTGGAAGCGCTCTATTCGCCCGATATTCGCGGAATGGTGCCCAATGCACCGGTAACGGTGGGGCTGCGGTGAAATCTCACCGTTATTCCAGCTTTCGCCTGAATGTCGGTAAACAGGTACCTCACCCACCTGTCCTACTTCCCCAAAAAATGCTCCAACGCTGCCATGTCGCCGCGTTGCCCCTTATTCATTCAGCCACCCTTGGCTCCCTTCACGCGTGTCAAAGGTCACAACTTTAGGCACCTCAAGCAAACCCAATGGCACGTCTCAACTTCCTCAACTAAATCCAACATTTCATCCGCCGCTTGGTCATGAATCCCAACACCCGTCTTCGACTAAGGCAGGCAATGTTCCTCGCCCCGCTCTTGCTTGCTTTGCTCTTCTGGCTGGCAACGTGGCCGCCGTCGATGCCATCCTATGCGTCGGTACGCGCGAACTGGCAGCCGTCGGAAAGCTGGCTATACGATCGTGACGGGCAGCTGCTGGATAGCATGCGGGTCGATTTCAGCCGCCGTCGTCTCGAATGGGTGGCCATCGACAAAATCGCTCCTCAACTGCGCGAGAGCGTGGTTGCCGCGGAGGACCGCGGCTTCCTCTGGCATCGTGGCGTGGACTGGACGGCCGTAGCCGGGTCGATACGTGATCGGCTGGGCGGTCGCCGGTCGCGGGGTGCCTCCACCCTCACCATGCAGCTTGCCGGCTTCCTCGCGCCGCAGCTTGCCCGTCCCGGCGCGCGCGGGACGTGGGAGAAAGCGCGACAGATGCGCGCCGCGATGGCGATCGAAAACCACTGGTCCAAGGACGAGATACTGGAAGCCTATCTCAATCTCGCCGGCTTCCGGGGTGAGGCGCAGGGTGTAGCGGCGGCAAGCCAGAGCCTGTTCGGCAAACCGCCCGCCCAGCTGTCTTCCGACGAAGCGGCAATTCTGACGGCGCTGCTGCCGAACCCGCAGGCTTATCCTTCAATAGTGGCGCGGCGGGCGTGCCGAATAGCAACCCTCGCCGACAAAACTCCGTTTGGTTCGAGCGAAGTCGAGAACCGCTTCGATTCCACCAATATCGGCAGAGTTCTCGATAAGCGCGAACCAAACGGTGGGGAACAGGCGTGCACGCAAATTATTGCGCGCGCCGCAGAAGCACTTGGTCCCACCCGCACAGTCACCAGCGATCCCGACCTCGCCCCGCATCTTGCTGCGAAGCTGCTCCCCAAGCCCGGCATGCGCGTTAAAACCACGATCGATACCGCTATTCAGCGTACGGCCGTCACCGCTCTGCGCCGCCAGCTGATCGGCCTGGGCGACCAGCGTGCCCGCGATGGTGCGGTAATTGTCGTCGAAAATGGGAGCGGTGAGGTTCTGGCCTATGTCGGCGGCGTGGGCGGCGATTCCACAGCCGCGCAGGTCGATGGCGCGGACGCGCTCCGGCAAGCAGGCTCGACGCTAAAGCCATTCCTCTATGCCGCCGCGATCGAGCGCGGCTATCTCACTGCCGCATCGATCCTCGACGACAGCCCCGTGCAACTCGACACCGCAAGCGGTCTGTATGTCCCGCAAAACTACGATCGAGCGTTCAAGGGGCCTGTTTCGGCGCGCAGCGCGCTGGCGGGCTCGCTCAATGTACCCGCTGTCCGCACGCTGCTGCTCGTGGGGGTCGAGCCTTTTCGCGACCGGCTATGGGACATAGGCTATCGCGGCCTTACCGAAGACGGCGATTATTATGGCTTCTCGCTGGCGCTGGGTTCGGCCGAGGTGACCTTGCTTGAACAGGCGAACGCCTTTCGCACGCTGGCGAATGGCGGCAACTGGTCTCCCCTGCGGATCAAGGCCGGTGAAGCCATGGGGACGGTCCGGTCGATCGTAAACCCAGCCGCCGCCTGGATCGTGGCCGACATGCTGGCCGATCCCGGTGCCAGAGCCAGAACCTTCGGCCTCGACAGCGCGCTGCGCTTGCCGTTCTGGGCGGCGGTCAAAACGGGCACTTCCAAGGCGATGCGTGACAATTGGTGCATCGGCTTTTCGGATCGCTACACGGTTGCGGTATGGATCGGAAACTTGGAAGGGGATTCGATGCGCGCGGTTTCCGGCACGAGCGGCGCGGCGCCGGTGTGGCGGGAAGTGATGCTTGCGCTCCATCATGACCGTCCCGGCCGCGAGCCGCGCCGCCCGACCGGAATCGAAGCACGCACCATTAGTTTCGCCAAAGCGATAGAGCCGCCGCGCCGTGAATATTTCCTGACCGGAACGGCGCAGAGCCGGCTTGCCGAAGCCCCGGCAGAAGCAGGGCGCCCGCATATCTCGGCGCCCATTATGGGCAGCGTATTCGCATTGGATCCGGACATTCCGCTGGATCGCCAGCGCATCCGGGTCAACGTCGCCGGCGCGGTCGCTGGGCACCGGCTATTGCTGGACAAGTATGATCTTGGTGTTGCGGACGCACCGCACTTGCTGCTGCCGGTGCCCGGCATTCACGTACTGACGCTTGTCGATGCCGGGGGCCGGGTCGTTGATCAGGTCAGGTTTTCTGTACGCTAATCTATCTCACGGGCCGGATCTAAACTTGCTCCATTTCCCAAATCCATCTAGTGCGCCTTTGTCATCTGGGGAGTAGCCAGCCGCGCCAAGGCGCGGGCTCGCGCGTCAACATACTTGGCTGAGAGGCCATGGCGCACGGGGGACGGAGCATCCGTCCGGGCGAGACCAATGACACCGCATCCTTGTCCATGCCGGGCGGGGGAGGTGCGATGTCGTTGGAATATCGCCCGCCCGGCCCCGGATTTGCGCATGGAAGCCTTGCTCACTTCTACCCTCGTTGTCGCTCTTGCCGAGATTGGCGACAAGACACAGTTGCTTGCGATTCTGCTCGCGACCCGTTTCAGAAAGCCTTGGCCGATCGTTGCCGGCATTCTCGCCGCCACCATCGCAAACCATGCGATCGCGGCCTTTGTCGGCTATCAGATATCATCCTTCCTTGAAGGCTTGTGGTTCCGCTACCTGATCGCGGCCTCGTTCATCGCAATGGCGATCTGGACGCTGATCCCCGACAGGATAGACGATCTCGACGACAAGCCCGCCCGTTTCGGTGCGTTCGCCACCACGCTGTTTTCCTTCTTCCTCGTCGAAATGGGGGACAAGACGCAGATCGCGACCGTCGCGCTCGCCGCCCGTTTCCATGAGGTCATTCCCGTGACGATCGGAACCACACTTGGCATGATGCTCGCTAACGTGCCGGCGGTCTTCCTCGGCCATGAACTGATCAAGCGCGTGCCGATTAAAACCGTTCGGATATTGGCCGCGCTGCTGTTTCTTGCCATCGGCCTATGGCTGCTCCTGCAGACCGCAGGCTGGATTTGAGGCGAACGATGCGGCCTACAACTGATCGAGCTGGCTGCGGATATGCGCGGCTTCAGCAGTGCTGCCGGCAAGGGCAATCGCCCGGTCGAACGCGACCCTCGCTTCCCCCTTGCGGCCGAGTTGCTTGAGCAGATTTCCCTTCAACCCGAAGAAATAGAAATAGCCCGAAAGCTCAGCGCCGAGGGGTTCGATCATCGCGAGCGCGGTCGCAGGTCCAGACACTTTAGCAGCCGCGACCGCGCGATTGAGGGTCACGACCGGCGACGGCTGCATCTGTTCAAGCGTCGCATAGAGCAAATCGATCTGCGGCCAGTCGGTCGCCGCTGGAGTGCTGGCCCGTGCGTGGAGCGCAGCGATTGCCGCCTGTACCTGATAGGGACCGGGTGTGCGGTGACGCATCGCCTTGTCGACCAGCGCCAGACCCTCAGCGATCATCTTGCGATCCCATTGCGATCGGTCCTGCTCGTCCAGAAGAATGACGTTGCCCAGCGCATCGAAGCGCGCTGGCATGCGCGCGCGTTGCAACAGCATCAACGCCATCAGCCCCATCAGTTCGGGCTCCGCCTGAAACAAACCCAGCAGCAATCGGGCAAGACGGATAGCCTCATCGCACAGGGCTGCGCGCCCGTCCTGCTCCCCGGCCGCCGAATAGCCCTCATTGAATATGAGGTAGAGCATGGTGGCCACGATCCCGAGGCGCTCGGCGCGATCGACGGCATTGGGCGTTTCGAACGGCACATCGGCATTTGCAACGCGTCGTTTGGCACGCGTGATGCGCTGTTCCATCGCCGCTTCGCTGACAAGGAAGGCGCGCGAGATCTGTCCTACCGTCAGGCCCGACACGATCCGCAGCGCCAGCGCAATCTGCTGTGTGTTCGGCAGATCGGGATGGCAGCAGATGAACAGCAAACGCAGGATGTCGTCGCGATAATCTGCACTATCCAGCCGATCCGCCATTTCGGCCTCGGCATCGCTGTCATCGGACAATGCTTCCTCATCGGGCAGATCAGTGAACTTGCCCTGCCGCCGAACGCCATCGATCGCGGCATTGCGGCCAACGAAGATCAGCCACGCTGTCGGATCGCGGGGCGGGCCATTTTCCATCCATTTGGTAAGCGCCTTGAGGCTTGCTTCCTGAAACGCTTCCTCCGCGATGTCGAGATCGCGAAAGTATCGCAGCAATGCACTCACGGCCCGGGGCCGCGCCGCCGTGAGCGCCGCCTCGATCCAGGCAATGTCCGTCATGGCCGTCTTGGATCAGGGTGGTAAAGACCTATCGGACGGATTTCATACGATCCGCCGGGATTGGCGCGCCCTAGATCACGGGCGATATCGAGCGCTTCATCAAGCGACTCCGCATCGACGACATAGAAGCCGAGCAATTGCTCCTTTGTCTCTGCAAAGGGGCCATCGATCACCAGCGGCGGCTCGTGATCCTTGCGCAGTGTCGTGGCGGTAGTGGTCGGTAACAGCCGCGCGACCGGTCCCAGCTTCCCGCGTTGGATCAGACTATCCTGAACCACCGCAAGACGTGTCATGCAGGCATCGTCCTCCTCCTTGGTCCACGCGCTGATCGTCGCCTCGGAGTTATAACAAAGAATGGCGTATTGCATCGACACGGCCTCCTCACTGCCAATGACGGATGACGCGGGCATATTCCGACATTCTCTTGCAGATGGGGTCAAATATTTATCGTCATCCGTTGATCAGCCGAACCAGTGAATGTCGATCGGCAGTTCGCAGTCCGCGAGCACCCGGCCAACCGGAAGCGTAGAACGCGCGCCTTCTTCGATGGCCGTTTCAAGCACTTCGCGCTTGTCGGCTCCGGTGCCGACGATGATCAACGTACGTGCCGAGAGAATCGCGCTCCGTGTCAGCGTCACCCGCGCTACCGGCGCGTTTTTCGGCATGGGATCGGGCATGACACCGATTGCGCGGCGGCTTGCCGGCGCTTCGATCGCTTCATCCAGATCGGGGCCTGCAAAAATCGATGCTGCATGACCGTCAGGGCCGATGCCCAGCCAAACCAGATCGGGTGGCCATTTGAGATCGCCTATCCGCGCGTTGGCCGCCGTGCCCGCCGCCTTGTAATCCGCAGCCGCTTCGCTGACGATCGGGATCACCCGCGCGCCCAGCGGGAGGAAGTGACGCGCCAACATGGCGACATTGCTCATGGGATCGGTTACGGCCACCAGGCGCTCATCGGTGGGCACGATCGTCACGCGTTTCCAATTGAGCTTCAGTTTCGCCAGCTTCTCGTAGACGGGCAGCGGGGTGGCGCCCCCCGGCAACGCCAGCAACGCCTCGTCTCGCGCGTCCAGAGCGCTCTCGACGATAAATCCGACATCGCCGGCCACGGCCTCGGCCAACTCGGCGGCGCTATCATAATCCCACCATTCAGCTTCTATCATCTCATACTTTCCTGCAGACTTCGCGACGACTTCGACGATCCGAAACGCCTTGTCGAGACGATTCGACCATTCGTGCTTACGTTCCTCCCAACACACGGAACCGATCTATGACCCAGCGCTCCAATCATCTGATTGAGTCCGTTGCAATATCGGCGCATCAAGCCACCCTAGGGAAATCAATCCGCGAGGCTTCAATGCAAAGCCTGTTCAAGCCTTTTTTCAACGGTAGCTACGCGCCACACGGCTATTGTCTGTTATGGCAGCCTGAGCTGATCTGGACTCACGTGATCGCCGATGCGCTGATCGCATCAGCATATTTTTCAATTCCGATTGCTTTAATCACCTTCGTTCGTCGACGCCGCGACATTGCCTTTACATCCATATTTTGGCTGTTCGCGTTGTTCATCATGGCGTGCGGCGCCACCCACATCATGTCTATCTGGACATTGTGGCACGGCAATTATGGGGCCGAAGCGCTGCTCAAAGTAATCACCGCAGTCGCATCGGTCGCGACTGCGATCATATTGTGGCCGCTGATACCGAAAGCGCTGGCATTGCCCTCACCCCAAAAGCTCGCCGCCTTGAATGCGGATCTGCAGTGTCAGATTCTACAGCGCGAAAATGCCGAAGCCGCGCTCCTGCAGTCGCAAAAGCTGGAAGCGGTAGGCCAGTTGACGGGCGGCATCGCGCACGATTTCAACAATTTGCTTCAGGCTATTTCAGGTAGCCTGGAACTGATCGCACGAAACGCCTCCAATCCCGAACGGATCGCGCGGTGGACGGATAGCGCTTTGAAAGCTGTCGATAGCGGCATCGCGCTCACCAGTCAGCTTCTCGCCTTCTCGCGCGTCCAGCGGCTGACCCTTGCCCCCGTTCGCGTCGCATCATTGATAGAGGGCATGGGCGAAATGCTTGAACGTACGCTTGGTCCTATGGTCCAACTTCGAATCTGCGCCGGAGATCCCGCCTTCACGGTGATCGCCGATCCGACGCAGCTGGAACTGGCCATCTTGAACCTTGCCATCAATGCACGCGATGCGATGCCTGATGGAGGCGAGCTTCGCGTCACTGTTTCGGAAAGGGCAGGCAACGTCCACGCCGATCTCCAGGAAGGCAACTATATAGAGATCGAAGTGGCGGACGACGGCATAGGAATGACGCCAGAAGTGCGCGCGCGCGCCTTCGAGCCGTTTTTTACCACGAAGGGTGTTGGCGAGGGAACCGGGCTTGGGCTCAGCATGGTGTTCGGCGTGGTCACGCAATCGGGCGGGGCGATCTCGATAGATTCCCATCCCGGCAGCGGAACGTCCATAAAGCTGCTGCTTCTGCAGGCAGCCACCAGCGACGTGGCAGCTACCCATCGAGCAATCTCTCCTGGAAACACGCATATCGCGATGTCCGGGCGCTCCGTACTGGTCATCGACGATGACGAACAGGTCAGACGCGTGATCGTGGATACGTTTTCGGAGACCGGCGCCCGGATTTCGAGCGCGGACAACGGTACGACCGGGCTCGCCATGCTGACCGATATCAAGCCCGATCTCGTCGTTGTCGACTTTGCCATGCCCGGAATGAACGGCGCAGAAGTTGCGCGCCGAGCAAGATTGGCTATGCCGGACCTGCCGATCCTGATCATCAGCGGCTACGCGGATTCGGCAATGGTCGAAAGCTTGTCGGATACAGGAATCGATCTGCTCCGCAAACCTTTCAGGGCGGCGGAGCTGCTCGGCAAGGCGGTCGATCTCGTAGCGATCTGATCCAGCTCAGGACGAAGCTGGGCCACCTGCCGAAGGATTCTTGGAAGACTTTTTCCCCTTGGCATCTGCAATGCGCTTCTTGACGCCTTCGACGAATTCGCCCGACGCTTTCGCAATCTTCTTGCGTCCCACGGTAGCCGCCACACCGGCGGCGACCACGCCCACGGCAGTAGCGGCGCCAATCGCAACATTCTTCTTGGTCGCGGGCGGCATCGACTTCGCTATGCCATCGATCGACTTCTTGGCTTTGGCGGCGGCGGTTTTCACCTTTTCACCCGCAGCGGCTGTGGCCGCCTTTGCAGCGGCACTTGCCTTGCCCGATACCGCGGCTACCGCCTTGGTCTCCGTAGCGGCCGCCTTCGCTGCGGCTGGTTTCTTCGCAACGGGCTTAGCGACACTCGCTGCCGTCTTTGTCGTGCGCGGCTTTGCAGCCGTCTTCGCGGCTGTAGTACCGGTTTTGCTTGTAGTGGCCATATCTGACTCCTGGGCTGTAAGCCTCTCCAACAGGCTGCGGCCTATCCGGTTCCGTTGCTCGATTTCAAATGAGCAAGAACCATCGCCGCAGTGCGCGCCGTTGCAGTCCTGTAACGGTTTGCAGAACGGAGCCCTAATCCTTTCTCACCTGGACTCAATAGCAAACAACGTTGGCGCATCACCCGGCTGCCACGCGGGCAGACGTACCATGGACTGTGCGAACAGGGGCGACGCCAGATGTGCTTGCAGCCATCGCTGCAGGCTGGGCAGGGGTAGCGCATCAAACCAGGCCCGGTCCGTTTCGGCAAACTGGCGCACGAACGGCATGATAGCCATGTCCGCCAATGATCGCGTTTCGCGACAAAGATTTGAACGGCTTTCCAGCCGAACTTCCAGACCCCGCAAGATCGCAAACCCCGCGTCGCGATGCATATTCGCGTCCGCATCATACCGATCGGGATATTTGTAACGATCAAGATGATGTTTGAACGGGCCATCGTTGGTGGCGATAAGCGCATCGCAGTCACCGCGATCGCCCTGGAGCCATCGCTCCGGATCATTTCCGGCGAGCGCCCATCGCATGATATCGATGCTCTGATCCAGGACATACCCATCAGGCAGCACCAGCACCGGCACGGTTCCCTTGGGCGACGCAGCGATCATCGCGACAGGCTTATGTGCCAACACGACCTCCCGGATTTCACATGTCGTATTGCTGATAAGCAGTGCCATGCGCGCGCGCATGGCATAGGGGCAGCGTCGAAAGCTGTAGAGGATCGGCAGATCCGACATGCGCGCTAGCGCCGCTTCGGAAAGACCGCACCAACATGCGCCTCACCTCGCGCTTCAGCGAGCCGTGTCTGGCGTTGCCGCTCGGCATAGGCCGCACGTTGACGCTCGGTGCGTTCGACATGGCAGGCAGGACAGCTGACCCCTTCTTGATAAAGCGGCGACACCATGTCCCCTTCGCTTAAGGGGCGTCGGCAGGCATGGCACAGCGCGTAGCTGCCAAGTTCGAGTCCATGTTTCACGGTAACCCGCTGGTCGAACACGAAACATTCGCCCTTCCAGAGGCTCTGTTCGGGCGGAACGGTGTCAAGATATTTCAATATGCCGCCCTTCAGGTGATAGACGTCGTCCAAACCCTCCGCCTTCAAGAATGCCGTGGATTTTTCACAGCGAATGCCGCCGGTGCAGAACATGGCAATCTTGGACGGCGCACCATTCCTGGTGAGCGCTTCGCGATTGGCGCGAAACCAGGCCGGGAAATCGCTAAAGCTCCGGGTTTTGGGATCAATCGCGTTGGCGAAGGTGCCGACCGCGACCTCGTAATCGTTGCGCGTGTCGATCACGATCGTATTCGGGTCTTCGATCAGCGCATTCCATGCTTCGGGCTCGACGTAATGGCCAGCCCCCACCAGCGGATCGATATCGGGCTGACCCATCGTCACGATCTCGCGCTTGATGCGCACCTTCAATCGATGGAAAGGCATCGTTTCTGCACGTGAATATTTGACGTCGAGCCCGGCGCAGCCCGGGAAGGTCCGGATATGGGCCACAACTGCTTCGATGCCAGCATCCGATCCCGCGATCGTGCCGTTGATGCCTTCGGACGCAAGCAACAACGTTCCCCTGATCGCGTTTGATTGGCAGACAGACAACAGGGGCGCACGCACGGACTCGCAATCTGCGAACCTCGTAAAACAATAGAGTGCAGCTACCTCGATCGGAAGTTCAGCGGAATCAGTCATCGTTGTGCGTCAATTGGGTAGGGACTGGCGACAATCAAGCCAGAAAGGCTTTTATTTCCGCAACGAATGTATCGTGCCGGTCGTGATGTACCCAATGGCCGGCATTATCGTAAAGCGAGACGCGCGCATTGTCGTTGAAGTAATCAATGCGGCCATCATCCGCAGGGTTCGAGGCCCAACTCTGCGCGCCGTAAACCAGCAGCGTGGGACAGGTTATTCTCGCCCATAGGGCATGAAGCTGCTGCCGAGTGAGATCCACGTGCGACAATACCCGCACATAATTGTCGAATTTCCAGCTATAGGTGCCGTCCTCATTCTGTGCGACGCCATGCACCGTAAGATGACGGGCGCGCTCCACGGAAAGATGCTGGTTTTCTGCCATCATTCTTCCGAGTGCTTCCTCGATCGACTTGTAGCGTCGCGGAAGCCGACTGCTGAGTGCGCGCTGTTCGTCTATCCAGGCGCGCATTCGCTCATCCACGGTCTGGTTTTCCAGTTTGGCTTCCATCGTTGGCGGCAAACCAAGCCCTTCAATGGCAACCAGACGGCGAACGGACTCCGGATAAATGCCTGTATAGCGCAAGGCGATATTCCCGCCGAGCGAGTGAGCCACAATGGAGATCGGTTCCAGCTTTTGCTGATGGATTAATTGAGCCAAATCATAAACATAGGCATCCATCGTGTAACGCCCGTCGGGGGAATGCGCGCTGTCGCCATGCCCACGGAGGTCGGGCGCTATGACATGCCAGTCGCGGCGAAGTTCATTGGCGATCCAATCCCAATTTCGACAATGGTCGCGGCCACCATGGATCAGCAGTAACGGCGGTGCCTCGCTGTTGCCCCAATCAACATAATGAAGACGAAGACGTTGCGATACGAAGGTGTGAGAGGCGGGGCCAGGGGGATCTTGGTGCATCGGTTTGGCATATCGTGCGACAGCTTCAATGTCATGAGGGATAAAAACTTCATATAAACTCTGCGGTCCGGGCGTTTATCATCTGGACCTGCAGGGCATTTCGCCGCTAAGCGGAGCACCCAAACAGAAAAGGATGTTCCTAATGAACAATGCTGATCTTGCAGAGAAGATTGCCGCCGCCCATGGCCTGACCAAGGCCGACGCGAAGAAACTGGTCGATGGCGTGTTTGCCTCGATTGCCGATGCCGCGGCCGCTGGCCAGGAAATCTCGCTCAGCGGATTCGGAAAGTTCAAGGTAAAGGCGAGCGCCGCTCGCGAAGGTCGCAACCCATCGACCGGCGCAACCATCAAAATCGCAGCTTCAAAGAAGCTCTCCTTTGCGCCCGCCAAGGCGATCAAGGACAAGCTGAACGGCTGATAGGTTCAGATATATATGGGGCTTTCCGATGCGAAAGCCCCATAATATCTCCCGCCGGCACCGCAACTGCGCGCTTGGCGGTTTCGATCGTCTAAGTTAGACGACCGTCTTCACCCAGCCGTAAGGATCGGCAATATTTCCGCGCTGGATCCCGACAAGGGTGTTGCGCAATTCCCCGGTGACGGGACCACATCCTCCATCCCCGATCGGGAAATTACCTTTAGAACTGCGGATTTCGCCAATCGGGGCAATTACAGCCGCTGTCCCGCAGGCAAAAACTTCGCGCAAATGACCGGACGCCGCATCAGCACGCCACTGATCGATTGCGTAGGGCACCTCGCGTACTTCAGTACCTGCCGCCCGCGCGATCTGCATGATCGAGTCGCGCGTTATGCCGGGAAGAATGGTTCCACTGAGCGGCGGTGTGCGCAGGGATCCATCGTCGAACACAAAAAATATGTTCATGCCGCCAAGCTCTTCAACCCAGCGATGCTCCGCCGCATCCAGAAACACAACCTGATCACATCCATGCCGCGACGCCTCCGCCTGGGCAATCAGGCTGGCGGCATAATTCCCGCCGCATTTGGCCGCACCGGTTCCCCCAGGAGCAGCGCGCGTATAATCATCCGATACCCATACAGTTACCGCGTCTTTGCCAGGTTTGAAATAAGCGCCCACCGGCGAGGCGATGACGAGGAAGAGATATTCGAGCGACGGACGCACGCCGAGGAAGGTCTCGCTGGCGAACATGAACGGGCGCAGGTACAGGCTCGCCCCTTGCGAATCCGGCACCCAATCCGCATCCGTGCGGATTAGAGCATTGAGCGCTTCAAGGAAGAGTTCTTCCGGCACGGGTGGCATCGCGAGCCGTTCGGCGGATGCACGAAATCGGCGCGCATTTTCTTCGGGGCGAAACAGGCTGATGCCTCCTTCCGCATCGCGATAGGCCTTCAGGCCTTCGAATATTTCCTGAGCATAGTGAAGCACCGCGCATGCGGGATCGATCGACAGCGGATGCCGCGCTTCGATCCTGGCATCCTGCCAGCCTCCTTCTTCTGTCCAACGGACGATAGCCATGTGATCTGTGAAGATACGGCCGAAACCGGGATTGGCCAGCAACGCGTCACGCTCTCCCTTAGAGATCGGCTCCGGATGTGGCTGGATGGCAAATTGCGGTCTGGTTTCGGCGGCCATTACGGCATTTCTCCTGGCATGATCCTGTAGCGTCATCCGATGACGCGGGGTTTGCGCGTCTCTTGAACTTCTGACGCGCCATTTCAAGCGCCTTATGGCAAGCTGTCGCCATCGCGGAGGGAGATTATCCGATCATGGCATCCTGGCTGCGGCGCAAGCCGCTCGAAACTTTGCATTTGCAATCCCGGGATACAGGTCTGGTCAAGAGCCTGTCCTGGCCGCATCTGCTTGCTTTGGGCGTGGGCGCGGTGGTCGGCACCGGAATATTGACGCTGATCGGCGTTGGTGCCGACCGCGCCGGGCCTGCCGTCCTCCTGTCCTTTGCCATAGCAGGCGCTATCTGCGCCTGCGCCGCGCTGGCTTATGCGGAGTTGGCGAGCATGATGCCGGCGGCGGGGAGCGCCTATACCTATAGCTATGTCGTGCTGGGCGAAATCATCGCCTGGGTTGTGGGATGGAGCCTCATTCTCGAATATTCACTGGTTGTATCAACGGTAGCAGTAGGCTGGTCGGGTTACGCGACACCCTTGCTGGCAAAGGTGGGATTTCCAACGATGCTTTCCGCGGGGCCATCACTGGGAGGAATCGTCAACCTTCCCGCGATCTTCATCATAGCTGTCGTTGCGATCCTCCTCATGATCGGTACGCGAGAAAGCGCGCGCCTGAACACCGTTCTCGTCTTGATCAAGATTGCCACGCTGTCCTTGTTCGTCGGGGTGACCCTTCCCTATTTCAACGCGGACAATCTTCATCCGTTCATGCCTTATGGTTTTGCAAAGACGATGGGAGGAGACGGCGTTGAACGGGGAGTGATGGCCGCAGCCGCCATCATTTTCTTCGCGTTCTATGGTTTCGATGCGATTTCCACAGCGGCAGAGGAGACGAAGAGGCCGGAACGCGACCTCGCGATTGGAATCGTGGGTTCGCTCGTAATCTGCACGCTGATCTACATTCTTGTAGCCGCCGCGGCGGTAGGCGCCCTCCCATTCACCGCGTTTGCCGATAGTCCGGAACCACTAGCACTGATTCTTCGCGCGCTTGGGAGGCACGGCATCTCACAAATCGTTGCCGCTGCGGCGGTGATCGCGCTGCCCACCGTGCTGCTGGCTTTTCTTTACGGGCAAAGCCGGATCTTTCTGGTGATGGCCCGCGACGGCTTCCTGCCAGCTGCTCTTGCGCGCATTTCCAGCCGTGGCACACCCGCTCGAATCACTATGCTCACCGCGATTCTGGTATCGATACTGGCTGGTCTGCTACCGATTGATCAGATCGCCGCACTTGCCAACGCGGGCACGCTGATCGCGTTCACCTCCGTCGGAGGATGTTTGCTGGTCATGCGCCAGCGCGCGCCGGAAATGCATCGGCCTTTCCGCACACTGCTGGGTATTCCGGTCGGGTGTGGTGCGGTGTGCGGCTGCATCTACCTGTTCATCAGCCTTCCGACGACAACGCTCCTCTATTGCTTATTATGGAATCTGGCGGGCCTGCTGCTGTATATCGCCTACGGCCGCCGTCGAAGCTCGATAGCAATCGCGAAGATCTGACTCGAAACGCGCACGCCAGGCCGTTGAATTGGTGCAAGCATTTTCTCGTCTGTTATTCCCCGATGGCATGCGCCTTCACTTAAAATACATCTTTTCTTGCCTATATATCGGTCTTGAGGTGAGTATGATGAAGGCAAAGAAATCTCCGTTGAATGCTTATCGGGATGAGGTGTTTGCTCGTCCGCACGTGCCTGATTCAACCGATCACTTTACTGGAGTGGATTCACCAGCGCGAAATTTTCGAACGCTGATCGAAAAATCGCTTTCACCCCCCCAACCCCTAGAGCGGAAGTGGCCGGCTGGCGGGCGAGTGCTGTTCGCCGTGTGCGCGGCGGCAACTCTTTGGCTGCTGATCATCGCGGGCATTTCAGTGGTTTTCTGATAGCTCATAGGTCTATCGCTCCATTATCCACTGAATAATTCCTGCCAATGTTTCATTTCGGAACAGATTGACGTCCGATTAGCCTTTCTTGTGCGAATCGCAGCGATCCGGATTCCGGGCCGGCTTTATTTTGGTGATCCCTTTACGCATATGCTGAATTCCCGAATTTGCCGATATAGCCGGCGCGGTTGGCTGCTTTTTCGCATTTGCAAACGAAATCGGGGGGGCTGAACGGACCGTCGACCTAGCGTGTGTGTTTTCCGACGAAGCACATGCAGCAATTTCGTTCGACAATAGGATAAAAATCATTTTAATAGTATACGTCCGCCTGTTCACAGGAATCGAGAACATTCCAATGGCAAATGTTGCGTTCAGTAAGGGGGGTAGCTTGGCTAGCAGGGGCGCTAAACCCGCGTTATTTTATCGCAGTCGCGAACGAGGCATTTTACCCGTTACGCGAGCTCTTGACATTCTAGTGAGTTCGATAGCTCTCCTGTTTTTCCTGCCTCTGATGATGGTGATTGCGGCGCTCGTTTATGTAGTTGATCCGGGACCCATTTTCTTCGGCCAATTTCGTCTGGGTCACGAAGGCCGGCGGTTTCGCTGCTGGAAGTTCCGCACCATGGTGATCGATGCTGAAACGCGCCTCACGGAGCTGCTCGCAACGGACCCGGCTGCACGGGCCGAGTGGGCGAAGGATTGTAAGCTGCGCAATGATCCGCGCATTACAAGTATTGGGCGATTTCTTCGGAAGAGTAGTCTCGACGAGCTTCCTCAGCTTTTGAACGTACTCATCGGCGACATGAGCCTGGTAGGGCCTCGTCCAATCGTTCATGCTGAAGTCGAGCGTTATGGCCGATATTTTAAGGACTATTGCAAGGTTCGACCTGGTATCACCGGGCTTTGGCAGATCAGCGGCCGAAATGATGTATCTTATCGTCGCCGCGTAGCCCTGGACGTCAAATATTCGCGATCCAAATGTCTTTCGCTTGATCTTACAATTCTGTTTATGACCATTCCCCGCGTTATATTCGCGCGGGGTTCCTATTGAAGTTCAGCGATTGAATATCGCAAGAAATAGCAGTCCCCAAAACACCACAGAAAGCGGCGCTGCTACAGCCATGCCGCGAAAGATCGAAAGGGGATCAGCGGGGGCGAAAGAACCCTGAGCATCCTCATTTTGCGTAATAGAAGAAGTCCATTTTGGGGAGCGTAGCTCAAACCGATGGGCTGAAGATCGAAAGGCCCGCGTGTCTGCGAGCAAATTTTTGGTTGCCGCCACTTCCCTCATCCTATGCTATCATCGTTATTATATCTCTATATGAAACATAACTGACATCGAGTTAAACGTCCAACAGTGTTTATGAGTTCCCACGCGGGGGCTTGTTTGAGGATCGACGGCGCGCTCTCGCGGTACATTTTACGGATTTTTTGTGGCCTGACTTCTGGTGCACCGGGGGCTAAACGCGGGTGGTTGCCAGTGACGAGCTTCCGCTGTTCGCACCATATCGACACCGTGCTTATCATTCCCGTCGTCTAATAGTTCAGTGCCGTGAACCTCGCTGCCTTTGTCTACCCCTCACTGCGTAGGGGGCGGGCCAGTACGCGGGCGACAACCTCGTCCACGGTCGCCGATCCCGTGAGCAGGGCGCATACGGCATCGACGATCGGCATTTCCACGCCGGCGGCTTCCGCGGCCTCGGCCAGCACCGGTGCGGTATAGGCACCTTCGGCCACCGAGCGGCGGTCGGCCAGCAGCGCGCCGGCCTCGCCGCCTTCGCCGAGCGCCTTGCCAAGCGAAAAGTTGCGTGAGCTGGTCGAAGAACAGGTGAGCACGAGGTCGCCGAGGCCGGAAAGCCCTGCTAGCGTTTCCGCCCGCGCGCCGCGCGCCAGGCCGAAGCGGGTCATTTCGGCAAAGCCGCGGGAAATCAACGCGGCACGGGCATTCTGACCGAGCTTCCTGCCTTCGACCACGCCGCAGGCGATCGCGAGCACATTCTTGACCGCGCCGCCGATCTCGGCACCCACGACATCGCTGGAGCCGTAGGGGCGAAAGGTTGGTCGGGCAAGTCGCTTGCTGATTGCGGTACAGACCACTTCATCGGAGCAGGCTAGGGTCACAGCTGTAGGCAGGCCGGCAGCGACCTCGTGCGCGAAGGTCGGGCCGGAGAGAACGGCAATGGACGCCCGCGGCTGCACTTCGGCCGCCACTTCGGACATCAGCTTTTGCGAGCCGGCTTCGATGCCCTTGGCGCAAAGGATCAACGGAATTGCCCGTTGCGGAAGCTGGCTCAACACGGCGCGCAGATGCTGCGCGGGTGTTACGACGAGTAGCGCTTCCGCGTCCGCCAGCCGCGTCAGCTCTTCGGTTGCCGTAATGGCGGATGATAGCGGTACGCCAGGCAGAAAAAGAGCATTCCGATGTGTCGTATTGATCGCCTCGACAACTTCGGCCTCACGCGCCCATAGCGTCACGCTGCCGCCGCCTGCCGCAGCGACCTGCGCCAGCGCGGTGCCCCAGGCGCCGCCGCCGATCACACCCGTCTTCATGCCTTTACCCCTGCACCACGTGTCTTCTCCGCCGTCGGATCAAGCGGCCATCGTGCTCGTGCCGGGATATCCAGCGGATCGGTCATCCCCTCGGCAAAGCGTTCAGCGCCTGCCCACGCGATCATTGCCGCATTGTCCGTGCAAAGCCAGAGCGGCGGGGCGACGAACGGCAGGCCATGGCGCGCAGCCAGCGTTTCGAGTGCACTGCGGATCGCCCCGTTGGCGGCAACACCACCCGCGACCACTAGAGCGGTAGGCCGTTTATCGTGCCGTTCGTCCCGAGCGAAGTCGAGGGACGTGGGCTCGACACTAGCGGCTTGCATCGCGCGTTCTGTCCGGTCGATCAGGCAATCGACCACCGCCTGCTGAAACGATGCGGCGAGGTCCTCAGCGCGATATTTGCCCGTGTCTCGGGCGCGAAGGACAGCGCTTTTGAGGCCAGCGAAGGAGAAATGTGGTTCGGCCGATCCCAGCAATGGCCGGGGCAAGGGAACGGCCTTCGCGTCGCCTGATGCGGCAGCGCGCTCGACGGCGGGGCCGCCGGGAAAACCAAGACCCAGCAGCTTGGCCGTCTTGTCGAAGGCCTCGCCAGCCGCGTCGTCGATCGTGGTCGCGAGCCGCCGGTAACGGCCGACGCCCAGCACGAACAGCAATTGGCAATGCCCGCCGGACACCAGAAGCAGCAAATAGGGAAAGGCCAGCGATGGATCCGCGAGGCGCGGGGAGAGCGCATGTCCTTCCAGATGATTTACGGCGATCAATGGCTTGCCGCTTGCCATTGCCAGCGCCTTTCCCGTGACCAGGCCAACCATCACGCCGCCAATCAGCCCTGGCCCGCCGGTGGCTGCAATTGCGTCCACCTCGTCCAGCGACACATTTACTTCGGCCAGCGCCGCCTCGATCAACGGGCTCAATATTTCCACATGCGCGCGGGCGGCGATTTCCGGCACCACGCCGCCAAATGGCGCATGTTCCGCTTCCTGACCGGCAAGTTTGTGCGCCAATATCCGTCGGTCGCTGGTCACCAGCGCCGCTGCGGTTTCGTCACAACTTGATTCGATACCAAGGATCAATGCCATCTCGGGTCTTCCCTGCCACCGCGCAGGCGATTAGGGCAACAGCCGTGATCAAACCACTTCGTCTCGGCACGCGTGCCTCGCCTCTCGCCTTGGCCCAGGCTCATCAGGTGGCCGCCGCGCTGTGTCGCGCGCATGGCTGGAACGAGGATGCAATTGCGATCGTTTCCATGCGCGCCAGCGGGGATCTGATCCAGGACCGTGCACTGGCGGAGGTCGGCGGCAAGGCGCTGTGGACCAAGGAGCTGGATCGCGCTCTGTTCGATGGCGCCATCGATTTCGCGGTGCATTCGATGAAGGACGTGGAGACATTTCGTCCGGCGGAGATCATGATCGCGGCAATGCTTCCGCGCGCGGATGTGCGGGACCGGCTGATCGGCGCTGACTCGATCGATGCGATCAGGCGCGGCGGTCGCCTCGGCACGTCGTCGCCCCGGCGCGGCGCGCAGATCCGGCACTTGCGGCCGGATCTTGAGGTCGTGCTGTTTCGCGGCAACGTCGCTACCCGGCTGCGCAAGCTGAGCGAGGGGGAGGCGGACGCCACCTTGCTCGCGGCTGCGGGGCTGAACCGGTTGGGGCAGGGTGATACGGGCGTCGCGATCCCTGTGGAAACAATGCTGCCGGCGCCGGCGCAGGGGGCAATCGGTATCGAGACCCTGAGCACGCGAGATGATGTTCGGAGCCTCATTGCTGCGATCGATGACTTGGCGACCAGCAGCTGCGTCCATGCCGAACGCGCCTTGTTGGCCGGATTGCTCGCGGATTGCCGTTCCCCGGTCGCTGCGCTGGCGCAGAGGGAGAGCGACGGGATTCGATTGCGTGCAGAAATTCTCCGTCCCGATGGGTCGGAGATCGTGGAGGGCGAGAAATTTCTGCAGGCAGATGCTCGAGGGGAGGCCGCGTCGCTGGCTCAGGATTTGCTTGCGCGCGCCAGCCCGTCACTGAAAGCGCTGTTCGGGGGATGAGACTCGTCCTGATCCAGCGGCCGCAGCCCGGCGCTGATGCGACGGCGCGGCGGGCGGCGGCGCTGGGATTGTCACCCGTAACGGCGCCATTGTTCACCGTTCGCGCTATTCCGTGGGACGCACCGGATGCGGAAGTTTTCGACGCACTGTTGATCACGAGCGCCAATGCCGTACGGCTGGGCGGGCAAAATCTCGCGAAATTTGCGCATCTGCCAGTGTTCGCGGTTGGCGAAGTCACGGCGCAGGCCGCGCGCGTCGCTGGATTTTCGCTGGTCGATGCGGGTGCGACAGATAGCAACGCGGCGATTGGTCAGGCGGTCTCAGCTGGAAAACGCCGCTTGTTGCATTTGGCGGGTCGCGAGTTCATTCCGCTGGATCATGCTGCAGTGCTGCTTAAACGGCGGATCGTGTATGTCGCCGATGCCGTCGAAGCGTTGCCTCTTCAAGCAGTTAAAGCCTTGGCTTCCGGCGCGGTGGCTTTGGTGCATTCCCCCCGCGCGGCAAGAACCTTCGCAGGGCTGATCGACCGAGCGCGCATTGAACGTTCGAACCTTCGCATTGCCGCGTTGAGCCAGGCAATTGTTTCAGCGGCGGGAAGCGGCTGGGGTGAGATTGCTGCAGCGGAACAGCCGAATGATGACGCCCTGCTGGCGATAGCGGCGCGACTGTGCGATCAAAGCGCGGCAGGCGATAAAACAGGCCGCCACGAGGACCGAGCATGAGCGATTACGACCGCACCGATTATCCACGCCCGGCACGGCCGATCCTGCGCTGGGTGATCATATTGGGGGGGGCTTTCGTGGCGGGCTTGCTCACCATGGGTTGGGTATTGACCAGATGGGATACGGCTGCGCCTTATCTGGCGTGGATGCGGCCGGTTCCAACCCCCGTCGTCGAGGTCACGACCCCGCCGACGCGGCTGAATCTCGCAGCGCCGCCTGTTCCGCAGGTGATGCAGGATCGAGTGGCCGAACTGGAAGGCCGGATCGACCGCATCGCGGATCGTGCCGAGGCAGCATCGGGCAATGCAGACCGTGCCGAGGGTCTGCTCGTGGCCTTTGCGGCGCGCCGGGCAATCGATCGGGGTCTACAGCTCGGTTATATCGAAGGATTGCTGCGGCACCGCTTCGGCCGTACACAGCCGGCGGCCGTCGCCACGATCCTGAGTTCGGCGCGACAGCCGCTGACGCTGGATGAACTGCGCGCCGATCTGGATGTCGCCGCGCCCGATCTTGTCGGCCTCGGCCCGCAAGCAAGCTGGTGGGATAGCGCTCGCCGCGAGCTGGCGAACATGATCGTTATCCGCCATACTGAATTGCCATCAGCCAGGCCCGACGATCGGGTCACCCGCGCTCGGCAAAATCTTGAGGCCGGATATGTCGACCGCGCCCTCGCCGAGATCGCCCGACTGCCCGCCCGCGACAAGGCCACTGATTGGATGAAGAAGGCGCGCAGATATATCGCCGTTCATAACGCGCTTGATCTTATCGAAACCGCGGCGCTCCTGACGCCGGAGCATCCAACCCGTGAGGGTAACGCGCCTTCTTCCACGCAATAATCCAGGCCAGTCATCGAGGGGGAAGGGATGAGGCAGGGTTGGCAGTGGGTTGCGATTGCGGTCTCGCTCCTCGCATGGTTTGGCCTGCTTCTCCAGCTGTGGCTATTGCTTGGGCGCTTCATGGCGGACGGCAGCGGGGTGCTGAATGGTCTCTGGCGCTACTTCAGCTTCTTTACGATTCTGAGCAACATCGCCGCCGCCACCGTCAGTTCTCGGGCCGTGATGATTGGTGCGGATTTGCCTAGCGCGCGCACATCGCGGGTGGAACTGGCCGCGATTTCATCGATCGCGATGGTCGGAATTACCTATGGGCTTTTATTGCGGGGGCTAATCAAACTTGAGGGGTGGCATCTGGTCGCTGACCATTTGCTGCATGATCTCAACCCCTTACTGTTTGTGTTGTTCTGGCTGCTTCGCCCACGCGCGGATTTGACGTGGCGCGACGCGTTTTGGGCGTTGCCCATGCCTTCCCTGTACTGCATCTATGCTCTGTCGCGTGGGCCGATCGACGGATTTTACGCGTATTTCTTTCTCAACCCTCAGCATATGACCATCGCCCAGCTTGCTGGCAGCATCGCGGCATTTGCAGTTGCCTTCCTGGCGATGGGCTTTCTGCTTGTCCTGTTCGATCGCTTTCGCTCGGCGCCTAAGATTCGAGCCGCTTGATAAGGGCCAGAGCGGCAGCGGGGGCTCTTACCTTCGCCCCGTTGATCATGAACAGATAGACCTCCCGTTTCTCACTTTTGGCAGTCGCTTTGCCGGAATATTCAAGCTGGTCGGGCGCCTTGCCCGCCGCCCAGTCCTTGGCGATTTCCGCCCAACTGTCGAGGTCTGCTGGGGAATAGCCTTCCTCTTCCTCTTCCTTGGCATCTTGCAGGCGGGCGTAAACGAAATCGGCAGTTAGATTTGCGATCTGCGGATAGTTGGGGGAATCGGCGAACACGATCGCGACATTGTGGCTACGGGCCAGCTGGATAAACGCATCGCTCTTGAAGCTTTCGTGGCGGACCTCGATCGCATGCCGAAGCTTCAGGCCGTCCTGCTCCGGCGGAAGCAGTTTCAGAAATGCACCGAAATCTTCTGGGTCGAAGGCTTTTGTCGGCATGAATTGCCACAGGATCGGGCCGAGCTTGTCTCCCAGTACCGTCAGGCCCTGATCGAGAAACTTTTCGATGGACTCGCCCGCCTCGGCAAGGACGCGTCGGTTCGTCGTGAATCGAGAAGCCTTGATGCTGAAAACAAATCCATCCGGAACGGCCTCGGCCCATTTTACGAAACTGTCTCGCGACTGCAGGCGGTAATATGTTCCGTTGATCTCGATCGCGGTCACTTGTCGGGATGCGTGTTCCAATTCGCGCGCTTGCGGCAGGCCTTTGGGATAGAAAGTCCCGCGCCAAGGCTCGTAGGTCCATCCGCCGATGCCGATATGGATGGCTGATCGCTTCATAAGAACCTCGCGTTCAATGCTGAGTCTATTGTAGTTCTTGATATGTTCTTGCGATGCGGCTGCAACTGCGATGGTGGCAGCCGGATATTGCCTTAGTCTGATCTTCAAAAATCGACGGCAATACCTTTGTTTTCCCAGTCTCCATAGCGCGTGGGGTCCGGGCCATCGCGGCCTCCGGCCTCTGCCGTCGCGACGGGTTCGCTAGGCGTAGGAATCGGCGGGCTTTTGGAAAGATGGGCAGGCGGCTTGACGTTTGCGGGCCGCTCACCAGGTTTGCGTTGGCTCATTGCTCTCATCCGATTGAAGAAAATGCTATCATACACCACATTGGAGCCTGGAGGTCGAAAGGCAAGATGAACGGTTTCAAGACGCTGATGTTGCTGGCTGCGATGACCGCGCTTTTCATGGGCGCGGGCTATAGTTTCGGCGGAGTGGGCGGAGCGATGATTGCGCTTGTCTTTGCGGCGGGCATGAACCTCTTCACATTCTGGAATGCCGACAAAATCGTACTGCGCATGCATAACGCGCGGGAAGTGGACGCGGGCAGTTGCCCTGAATTTGTTGGTCTCGTCCGTGAGCTGGCGACGCGTGCAGAACTTCCCATGCCGCGTGTCTATGTGATCGATAGTCCGCATCCCAATGCGTTCGCGACGGGGCGCGACCCTGCCCACGCGGCGGTTGCGGCCACCACGGGCTTGCTTGCCATTCTCAATCGGGACGAGATCGCCGGCGTGATGGCGCACGAGCTTGGTCATGTCCGCAATCGTGATACGCTGATCATGACAATGACCGCGACGATCGCGGGCGCTATCTCGATGCTCGCCAATTTCGGCATGTTTTTTGGCCATAGTCAGGATAATCGACCGAACATGCTCGCTACGCTCGCGGCCGTGATCGTCGCACCGTTCGCGGCGATGATCGTGCAGATGGCTATTAGCCGTCATCGGGAATATGGTGCGGATCGCGCGGGTGCGGAGATTTCAGGCAAGCCCTTGGCGCTTGCGTCTGCCCTGTCAAAGCTGGCCAGCGGCGCGGCGCGCGTGCCTAATCCTGTATTAGCTCAGAATCCGGCTGCGGCGCAGCTCTACATCGTCCCGGCTTTCAGTGGCGGAGGCGGGGACAGTCTATTTTCAACCCATCCCGGTACCGAGAATCGCATCGCCGCGCTGCATGCAATCGCTAATGAAATGGGGCTGCGGCCAGGGCTCACCCCGCCGTCACCGCAGCTTTCGGCGGTGCCAGTTTCAAGGAAGCGTGCCAGCGCGCTCGATCCTTTGGGCCGGCGTTGATCAAATCTCCCATCGCCTCTCGCATCATTCCCGCGTAGGCGCGGATCGATAACCTTGAGCTTATTACGAAAGTCTCCCGGAAACTGAGGTCTCGCCCTGGGAGGCGAAGTTTTGTTCGTGTCTTGAACGGAGGGACTGTTGATCGAAGACGGAAAAGCTGACCCTCCTGGCGTAGCCGCCCGCCGGGCTGCACTAAAATTGCTGGACGCCGTGTTGCGGCGGGGGCTGCCGATGGAAGCGACTTTGTCTTCGGCGACTGCGGGTCTGGATCGCGGAGATGACCGCGCGCTTGCACACGCCCTTGCCGCTGGGGTGCTGCGCTGGTTATTCGATCTCGATGCCCTGATCGACAGTGCCACCAAGAAACGCCTGCCCGATGACGCCAAAGCTCGGTTCGTTCTCCGGATTGCACTGGCACAGGCGTTGTTGCTCGAAACTCCCGGTCATGCGGCGATCTCGACGGTATTGCCGTTGGTGGACGGTGGCCCCCGCAAGCTTGTGCACGGTGTCTTCGGTACGTTGATGCGTCAGGGCGTTTCGCTTCCCGAAGCACCGCAATTACCCGAGCCAGTGGCGATGCGGTGGCAGAAGGCATGGGGTGATGCAGCTATCGATGCAGCCGCTGTGGCTCTTGCCGCGCCGGCGCCTCTGGATCTCACATTGGCTGATCATGCGGCTACGAATGAATGGAGCGAACGGCTGGGCGGCGTCAGCCTCATGCCCGGGCATGTGCGTTTGCCGGCTGGAACACGTGTGACCGAGCTTCCCGGATTTTCGCAAGGCCAGTGGTGGATTCAGGACATCGCTGCATCCTTGCCATCACGCCTTCTGGGAGACGGGAGAGGCAAAACCGTGCTGGATTTATGTGCAGCGCCGGGCGGCAAAACAATGCAACTGGCGGCCTCTGGCTGGAACGTCACGTCGGTTGATAGTTCGGAAGTGCGCTTGCGCAGGCTTTCCGAAAACCTGGAGCGAACCAGTCTTTCTGCGAAAATCGTGGTTGCCGATGCCTTGTTTTACAGCCCGGAAGCGCGGTTCGACGCGGTGCTGGTTGATGCGCCTTGCTCCGCCACCGGGATCTTCCGTCGCCATCCCGACGTGCTCCATCGTGTGAGGCAAGGTGCAATCCGCGATCTGGCAGGGCAGCAACAGGCGATTCTCGCACGCGCGGCTGACGCAGTAAGGCCCGGTGGGCAGCTTGTTTACGCGGTATGTTCGCTTGAGCCTGAAGAAGGCGAGGCTGTGGCCGACAGCTTCCTTGCAAGCCATACGGGATTTGAAGCTGGGATTTCGAAGGCTACAATTCCGGCACAACTTGCCACGAACGCCAATGGGAGAGTGCGCGTCCTTCCGGACGCGCTTGGAGCAGAGGGTGGCGCGGATGGCTTCTTCGTTGCATTGTTCCACAGGAAAGATGAATCGCAGCCCGCATCGGCTTGAACCATGGGGACGCTGTGGTTAAGCCGTGACTCCATGGTTCAACCTGTCCGTATTGCACCCTCCATCCTATCCGCAGATTTTGCGCGGCTGGGGGAGGAAGTGCGTGCGATCGATGCTGCTGGTGCAGACTGGATCCATGTGGATGTGATGGATGGGCACTTCGTTCCGAACATCACGATCGGTCCAGGCGTCGTGAAAGCGCTGCGCCCGCATACCGCCAAGACGTTCGACGTGCATCTCATGATCTCGCCGATCGATGCGTTCCTTGAAGACTTCGCCAATGCGGGTGCGGATATACTGACCGTTCACCCGGAGGCCGGTCCGCATCTTCATCGCACGATTCAGCGAATCAAAGGGCTGGGCAAGAAGGCGGGCGTATCGCTGAATCCCGCGACTCCCGCCAAAATGCTGGACTATGTGTTGGAAGATATCGATCTGGTGCTCGTGATGAGTGTCAATCCGGGTTTTGGCGGGCAGAGTTTTATCACTAGCCAATTGCGCAAAATCGAAGCGATCCGAAAGTCGATCGACAAGCTTGGCAAGCCGATCGATCTGGAGGTGGATGGAGGAATCGACGCTACAACGGCCCGCTTGGCGATCGACGCCGGGGCCAATGTGCTCGTGGCGGGTACTGCTACCTTCAAGGGCGGACCAGACGCCTACGCCTCAAATATCAATGCGTTGAGGGACGGATGAACGCTCCCGGCCCGGTCGACGCCGTTGACGGCATTGCGTCCGGCCGGCGCCTGATTCGAGTCGACTCCGATAAAGGCCTTTCGCTGACGGAACGACTGGCTAATCATTTCCATCGCCTCGCATGGGCAACGCCCTTACATAGCCTCCGCTTGCGTGGCCGTTATCCGCTGAAATTGCTTGGTGTTCCGATCGATCCATTGCCCGGCGATCCCAATGCCGGCTATGCGATTCTGTCCGGTCGCATCGAACACCGCGGCGAGTCTATCGCGCTGACCGAGCTTGATTTCGCAAATCTGTCGGTCTCCGGCGCCTTGTTCGATCACCTTCACAGCTTTGCCTGGTTGCGCGACCTCGCCGCATCGGCGTCACGGCAGGAAGGAGCGCAAATCGCCGAAAAGATGTTGACGCATTGGCTAGCAGTGCACGGCGGCCATGTGACGCAGGCAGTATGGCGCCCGGATTTGTGCGCCAAGCGCATTTTGTTCTGGAGCGCCTATGCGCCTATGATCCTGTCATCCAGCAACCTCGTCTACCGTTCGGCGGTACTGAACGGGCTTGCACGGCAAGCACGGCATCTCGATCGCGGGGCGGACAAGGCCGTGCGCGGCTTGCAGCGGATAGTCGCGTGGTCCGGCGTGGTCGCGGCAGCATTGCTGATTCCTGGCGGCGAAGGCAGGCGGGTGCATGGTGAAGCTGGCCTTGCCAGGGCGCTTGGTCAGGCCATGTCGGCCGATGGCGGACTGGTCGATCGTTCGCCATTGTCGCAGCTTGAACTCGTCGAGGCACTGTCTCAGTTGCGGAGCGTCTATACGCTTCGGCGGATCGATCCATCCGAAGCATTTGAGCTGGCGCTCGCGCGTGCGGTGCCCGCATTATTGGGCGTTGCCATGGGCGATGGCGCGCTTTCGAGCTGGCAGGGCAGCGGGCCGACAAGTGCCGCTCGCGTCGATGCCGCGATCGAGGCTTCGGGCGTTCGTACCCGTCCTCTGCGTCAGGCAACGGAATGGGGCTATCAACGGCTGACATGCGCCCAGACCCGCGTCGTGCTGGATGCAGCACCACCACCGGTCAGTAGGACAGGAACCGGCGGTTGCGCATCGACCTTGGCGTTTGAGTTTTCGGATGGCCCACACCGGCTGGTCGTAAATTGTGGTGGTCCCGCTGGTGGCACCGCAGATTTTCCCGTCGGGCTGGCGGACGCGTTGCGCGCGACAGCAGCGCATTCGACGCTGGTGATCGCCGATACGAACTCCACGGCCACCTATGCTGATGGCTCCCTTGGCAAGGGTGTGAGCGAAGTCGCGCTGGATCGGCAGGAAATCGAGGCAGGCAGCAAGATCGAGGCGAGCCATGACGGCTATATTCGCCGTTACGGCTTTACCCACAAACGGCAGATACTGCTGACAACCGATGGCCGCGAACTTATGGGTGAAGACGTGTTGTTGCCGGCCGGCCGTCGCCGCCGGGGTCAGACCCAGCCGGTCGCAATTCGTTTCCATCTCGCACAAGGCGTAGAGATCACGCAGACCGCCGATGGGCTGGGCGCGTTGTTGCGAATCGACGGCGGTCCCTTGTGGCAATTCCGCTGCCGCGGTGGCTCATTGACGATCGAAGAAAGTTTGTGGGTTGACGAAACCGGCTGGCCGCGCATGACGCATCAGCTTGTAATCGGGGACGAAGCACCCGCTGGTGGCACCAGCGTTTCCTGGATGTTTCGTCGCGCGGGCTGAAGAAACAGGGATTTGAAATGGGGAATGTGAAAATCGCGCGGGCGCTTCTGTCCGTGTCGGACAAGAGCGGTCTGGTTGAACTCGGCCAGGCGCTGGCGCGGCATGGGGTCGACCTGGTTTCCACCGGCGGCACCGCCAAGGCGCTGCGCGATGCGGGATTGTCCGTGCGCGATATTTCCGATTTGACCGGCTTTCCGGAGATGATGGACGGCCGCGTCAAGACGCTTCATCCAAAGGTGCACGGCGGCTTGCTCGCCGTTCGCGATGATCCCGCCCATGCCAAGGCGATGGTCGAGCACGATATCGGCCCGATCGATCTGGTTGTGGTAAATCTCTATCCTTTTGCGCAGACCGTGGCGGAGGGCGCGAGCCGCGACTTGATTATCGAGAATATCGATATTGGTGGGCCTTCGATGGTGCGCTCTGCCGCCAAGAACCACGCCTATGTCTCAATCGTGACTGATCCGTCAGACTATGCAGCGCTTGTCGCCGAAATGGATGCGCAAGGATCCGCGACCAGCCTCGATTTTCGCAAAAAGCTTGCAGCAAAGGCTTATGCTGCAACCGCCGCGTATGACAGCATGATCGCCGGTTGGTTTGCTGGTTTCGACCAACAGCAGAAATTCCCGGAAACCCGCACCATGGCAAGCAGGTTGAAGACCACGCTACGTTATGGCGAAAATCCTCACCAGTCCGCAGCCCTCTATACTGCACTTGGCCCGCACACATCGGGCATCGCACAGGCTGTTCAGATTCAGGGTAAGGAACTCAGCTATAACAATTATAACGACGCGGATGCTGCACTCGAACTGGTAAGTGAGTTTCGTGACGGTCCGCCTACCGTTGTGATCGTCAAGCATGCCAATCCCTGTGGCGTTGCTACCAGCGCGACATTGATCGAAGCCTATAAGCAAGCGCTTGCGTGCGACAGCGTTTCGGCGTTCGGGGGCATCATCGCGGTTAATCGTCCGCTCGATGGTGCGACGGCTGAAGCGATGGCAGGTATTTTCACTGAAGTGGTCGCAGCACCCGCCGCCGATGATGCTGCACGCGCGGTTTTCGCAAAGAAGAAGAATCTGCGGCTGCTGCTGACCGGTGACCTGCCGGACCCCGCGCGCAAGGGTATGCAAGTCAAGGTGATTGCGGGCGGTGTACTGGTGCAGGATCGCGATAATGGCCGCGTCACGCGTGACATGCTCAAGGTCGTAACCCAGCGTCAGCCAACCGAGCAGGAACTTGAAGACTGCCTGTTTGCGTGGACCGTGGCCAAGCATGTAAAATCGAACGCCATTGTTTATGCCAAGGGAAATGCGACCGCGGGTATTGGCGCAGGGCAGATGAACCGGCTCGAGTCAGCGCGCATTGCAGCATGGAAGGCAAAGGATGCTGCGGAACGCGCAGGCTGGGCCGAACCGCGCACGATCGGATCAGCCGTTGCGTCCGATGCCTTTTTTCCTTTCGCCGATGGTCTGCTGACTGCCGTGGATGCAGGCGCGACCGCAGTGATTCAGCCGGGCGGATCAATTCGGGACGATGAGGTGATCGCTGCGGCCGATGCGGCGGGGCTTGCGATGCTATTCACCGGGATGCGGCATTTCCGGCACTGATGTTCAGGACGGTAGCGTCACCGCATCGTCGGTCGCCTTGTCATGTCTCATTCGGAACAGCAGGCGATCTTCCGTCTTGAATCCGCGATACCAGATCACGGCGCCATAAGTGATCAGGATCAGCGGCACCCCAACGACCAGTTCGACCCATTCAGGAAAGCGGATTACGATACAGCCGGTGATGATAGCGGCCGCGGTCGCGGTGACGAGCGCCCATCGCCAACCCGAAACACCGGCTCCCAAAATGCGGCCGAGCAGCCAGGATTTGGCGATGGAAGCTAAGCCCAGTGCGATCATCAGCCCGATCGCCACGCCTGCGGCTGAAATCGGATCGTTTCGTAAATCTTGCACCGTCGGGATCGGAAAGCCGGTTTGTTGCAACATTGGGGGCGCAGCGCGAAGCGCGTAGATGAGCAAGATCGATAGCAGAATTTGCACCACGATCATGAGTGCGGATATCAGCAGATTGCGCCAGCGCGCGACATATATCAGTGCGGCTTCACTGACAGCTGCTGTTGCGGCGATGGCTTCGGCCGCCAGCAGGAACGCCAGGGCCGCAGTTCCACCAACGAACGTCGGTCCGACGAGTCCCATGACGGCTTCGCCCGGAATACCGAGCGCCAGTGCGATGCCAACTTGTGCTGCAATAATCCAGAATCCGACCTGACGAACCTGTTTCGCCACTGCAAGCCGATTCCCGGTCTCGAGGTTTTGTGTGATGACCGGTCCTAGTATCGGATCGAAGCTCGTCTTGAGTTTTTGCGGCAAGGACGCAACTTGTTGCGCAACATAGTAGATGCCGACGATGTCCGGCATGAAGAAGCGGCCCAATATGTAGATATCGAGGCGGCGTGAGCCCCACTCGATCGCATCTGCTCCCGCCAGCGGTACATATCGTCCTGTGATACGCGCAAGATGGAGCGGTTCAGGGCGCCAGCCCCACGGGCGGCCGTAGCTTCGCATCAGTGGTGCCAAAGACGCCACAAATGCCGCGATGGTAGACAGGACGTAGGAAAGGATCAGCCCATCCCGCAGCGAGTAATAGGAGAGAAGGAAGGCGCCAATGCTGATCGTCCATGGCTCGACTATGGCGCGTGCCTTGACGGTGGCACCGATGTCGCCTCGATAGGCGAGTGCCGCCAAGGCAATGTCCGACAAGGCCCAGCCAAAGATGGTGAGCGGCAGAAGCCAGTCGAGTCCGTTGATCGCGCTGTTCGGGAACATGAGCTTGGGCATCGCGATCAACACGATGGCCGCTACGATCGAGCCTATACATCCGACGAGCAACGCGTCGCAAACCACGTGGACATGTGGCCGGCTGGTTTTGGAAAGCTGCTCGGCAAGGCCCCGCTTCAATCCCAGCGTTGCCAATTGGGCCGCGAACTCGACGGTAATGGTCGCCAGCGCGAAACGGCCAAGCGCATCCGCGCCATAAATCCTGCCAGCGATAAACAGGAATGGCAGACGTGCGGCAAGGCGGATCAGAAAGCCAAAAAAATTGGTCCGGCCGCCCTTTGCGAGGGTCGCGATATCCTTATCGCCGGCGGCCTGGCTATCTGCGTGCGCCTGCGCCAACTGGCGATCAATTGGGATTGTCGGTCGTCCCGCCGGTATCACCGCCTGCGCCAACACGGCCGATATTGCCGAACAGTTCAGCAAAGAAACCGCGATCACGTCCGAGGGTAGGAGTCTTCCCGCTTTCCGGCGACAGGCTCACCACTGTCTCCATGCCCGTTTTCTGAACACTGGTCACATTGCCTGTTGCATCAAAATGGACCGCAAGTGCGATTTGTTTGACCGGCTTGGGCGTTGAAAAAGCGAGCTGCCGCGTTTCACGCGAGACATAATACCAAGTCCGATCGTCGAACTGAGCGGCGAATGTCGGTCGCCCGAGAGTGCGCTCAACCGAATCACGATTATCAATACCGGGCTGGACCGAATCGATCAGCACTTGATCAGCAACATAACCTTTGTGATCACGAATGCGCGTACACCCGGCCGTGAGGGCCAATATGGCAATTATCGATACCGCCACGGGCAGACGGGCCTTGTCGAACATCCAAATCTCCTTGATCCCGCCATTCGGGATTGCAACGCGCTTGCGACCTCTCAATATGCGCGGTGGACCGCGGCTGCAAGCCGGGCACTGACAGGAGCAGCAAACTGGTGTCGATACTGGCGAAGATTTTTGGGAATGGCGGGCAGGACAGGGCTCAACTCCAGCCATTGTACGCCGCCATCGTGGCTGCGGCGCGTCGGCCGGAATGGTATGTGTCGGGCAAGGTTGCCGATACGCTTGATGGCCGTTTCGACATGGTGGCTGCAATGATGTCCCTGGTTCTGTTGCGGCTTGAGGCCGAGGGAAAGCAGCATGCGACGGAAAATGCGCTCCTGACCGAGATTTTTGTGAATGATATGGACGGACAGCTTCGCGAGATCGGCATTGGTGATGTCGTGGTCGGCAAGCATCTCGGCCGCATGGTGAGCGCATTGGGTGGCCGTTTAGGCGCCTATCGAGACGCCTTCGCGGTAGCGGGCGACATCAATGGTGCGCTGGAACGCAATCTCTACCGGGGCGTCAATCCTGGACCGGAGGCGTTGCAATGGTCAGTCAATCGCATGCGGACGTTGTACACAGCGATCTTGGCTTTGCCATCCAACGCCATTCTGGAAGGACATTGGCCAGACATATGAGTGAAGAGCCCGAATTTTCACGATTGGTCAAACTGGATGGGCTGGCTATCAACCCCCGCGCGGTACATATCGAGGCGGATCAGCAAGAAAGATTGGCGCTGGCCCGACGTTTCAGCCTGGTCGCAATAGACCATCTGGAAGCCAGAACGGAATGCTTCCGCAACGAATCCGGCATATTCGTGACCGGGTCGCTGAAGGCTGTGGTAACGCAGACATGTGTGGCGAGCGGAGAGGCCGTTCCGGCGACGATTGAGGAAGGATTTAACCTGCGGTTTGTTGCCGAGGATCAACTGGATGTGGAAAGTGAGGAGATTGAACTCAGCGAGAGCGACTGTGATATGATGTTTTATAGCGGCAATGCGATCGATATCGGAGAGGCCGTTGCCGAAACCCTCTTGCTTGCGCTCGATCCCTTTCCGCGTAGCCCCACTGCGGAAGCGGCCCTACGAGCATCGGGCATGGTCGTGAGCGAAGAGGATATCGGCCCATTCGCTGCTCTAAAAGCGCTGCGCGAAAAATTTGGCGGCGATGACTGATGCGGTTTTTGATGTTCGACATAATTCGATGACAGATGGCGTCGCTTTTATCGCCCCTCGCCGCGCTCCGCGCGCACAAGGCGCGATCGCAGCTGCATTAGGGAACGCGCTCGAATGGTATGATTTCACCATATATGCAGCGCTTGCCATTTACATCGCCAGGGACATATTTCCGGATGCGAACGAGACCGCCGCCCTCATAAAGACATTCATGGCGTTCGGCGTGGGATTCATCGCCAGACCGCTGGGCGCCATTGTCATGGGGGGATATGCAGACCGGATGGGTCGCAAACCGGCCTTGCAGCTTAGTCTCCTGATCATGGCTGCAGGTACCCTGGTGTTGGCTACCACGCCAAGTTATGCGGCAATTGGCATCGGCGCGCCGCTCCTTGTTCTCGCCGGCCGCCTTCTTCAGGGATTTTCCGCAGGCGCAGAAATCGGCGGCGCGGCAACCTTCATTGTCGAGCAGGCTCCGCCGAGCCGGATCGGCTGGTATTCATCGTGGCTGCAAGCAAGCACGGCACTATCGATGATCATGAGCGCAATCATGGTGTACACGGCCACGCACTATATCGGTCTTGAGCGGTTGGAAGGCGGTGGCTGGCGCGTCGCTTTTATAGTCGGTTTGCTGATCGCTCCGCTGGCCTTCTGGCTGCGTTTGGGGCTGAGTGAATCGCCGCAGCGAAGCGAACTGCAGGCGATGTCCCACCTGACCACAATGACGCGAGTACGCGCGGTGTTTTCTGAACGTCCAAAGGAAATGGGCATTGCGTTTGCGATGTCCGCGCTATGGTCCGTGAGCGTCTATGTTCTGCTGATCTATATGCCCATACATGCGCAACAGGCCTTCGGATTTTCTCCTGCTCAAGCAGCTGCTTCGTCCGTGGTTGGAGGTGCGGTCCTGGGAATATCCTGTCTCGCTTTTGGTGCGCTCGGCGATCGGATCGGGCTGGAAAAGGTCCTGTCGAGTGGTGCATTGACCATTTGTCTCGGCGTTGTTCCACTGATGTGGCTGCTCCAGAAGAATACGAGCTTTCCCGTTCTGGTAGGGGTGCAGGCCCTGATGTGCGTGGGTGTGGGGATGTATTCTGCCACGGCACCGGCAGCACTCGTGGCGTTGTTTCCGCCAGCCCTCCGTGCGACGGGCCTTGCCATATCTTACAATTCGGCAGTGGTGATATTTGGCGGTTTTGCACCGGCCGTGCTGACAATCCTTGCTTCCAGCGGAGGCAGTACGCTTGCACCTGCCTTTTACGTTGCGATCGTCGCCTTCGGTACGCTTGTTGCGATCAGGCGCCTTGTCCGGCAGGGTGAACTGTCGCATCCCCGCCGATAAAATCCCGCCACAGCATCACCAGCACCGCCATTGTCGCCGGTCCGATAAACAGACCGATGATGCCAAAGCTTTCTACTCCACCAAGAATGCCTATCAATACCCAGAGAAAGGGCAGCCGCGTAGCGCCGCCGATCAGCGCCGGCCTTACAAAATGATCGGCGATTCCGACGATCACAAGACCGATCACAATCACTGCAATGGCCGCGCCAACGGCGCTCTGACCGAGCAGCATCAATGCCGCAACGCCAAACAGCGCAACGGCACCGAAAGGAATGATCGCCGCTATGCCGGTAAGGGCGCCCAGCAATATCGGATGCGACACACCGAACACCGCATAGACCGGGATCATCACGGCGCCTTCGCCGATGCCCACCAACACCAGTCCATCGATCGTACCGCGAACCGAAAGGATAGCTTGCCTGCCAATCCTTTCGCCGGTCGATCCCAGCAGCCTGTCTCCCGCGCGGGCAAGCTGTGACAAGATTCCGTCGCGGTCGCGAAGCAGAAAGAACAGCGCGATGAGGGTAAACGCAAAGATGATAAGCCTGTGAATGAGGCCGCGTCCGATCAGGCTGGAATGCGTTACGAGTGCGGCATTACTGAGATGATGGAGTTGTTTGGCCGCACCTTCGGCCGTGGCAAGGTTTGCCTGCCACCACGCGATCACTTGGGCGCTGCCAATCGGCAGATCTCTCAGCCATGCGGGAGGGGGAATGCCGTTATCACGCGCCGCCGAGATCCACAGCGACACGTCATGCGCTTCGCCCGCCGCCTGGATGATGCCGATGGCTATAGGGACGATGACGAGCAGAGCCACTGCAAGCGTGATCGTTGCGGCCAACCAGTTGCGTGCTTGCGGCCCCGGCCAGCGCTTTCGCGCCTTTACATAGAGCGGATCGATCGCAATCGCGATCACCAACGCCCATATCAACGCAGGCAGAAAGCTCGCGGAAATCCAAAGGCCAAATAATCCGAGCAACGTCGCCAGAATAATCCGGGTTACGGTCTGGCTTTTGCCGGTGGGCCAGGTTTCGGTCATGCCCACCTAGAACGGTACGTCATCATCCAGATCGATGCCGAACGGGTCTTCCTTTCGGCCGTTTTCTTTCGCGCCACCCCGCGCACCGCCATAGCCGCCCGTCGATCCGCCACCAGATCCGCTTTCCTCGTCACCGCCCCAGTCGCGCCCGCCGCCGCCCTCACTCTGGCGGCCGTCGAGCATCACCAACTGTCCGTTGAATCCCTGGAGCACGATTTCCGTGGTATACCGATCCTGGCCATTATTATCCTGCCATTTCCGGGTCTGAAGCTGACCCTCGATGTAGACCTTGCTTCCCTTCCGGAGGTACTTTTCGGCGGTATTTGCAAGTCCTTCATTAAAGATCGCGACGGAATGCCACTCCGTCCGTTCCTTGCGCTCGCCGCTTGATCGGTCCTTCCAGGTTTCCGACGTCGCAATGCGAAGATTCACGACCTTGCCGCCATTCTGGAAGCTGCGCGATTCCGGATCGCGGCCGAGATTGCCGACGATGATGACCTTATTCACGCTGCCTGCCACGACGAGTCTCTCCTTAAATTTCGGAGAATGTGGCTAACCAGAAGTGACGCGCACAGCAAGCCAGTCGTGACGTCAGAGGCCCAAAGCGGTGGCTATCCAGAATGTGGCGCCGGCGGCGATATATGCCAATCCAAAAAGATAGGCGAGTGCGAACAGGGGCCATTTCCACCCGTTCGTCTCACGCTTCATCACGGCGATCGTAGACATGCATTGTGGCGCGAAAGCAAACCACATGAGAAATGCGAGGGCCGTCGGCAAAGGCCATTTACCGCGGAGTCGATTGCCCAAAGCGCGATCGACCCCTTCACCCTCGCCATCGATGGAATAGACCTGTGCCAGCGCCGAAACCGCTACTTCTCTCGCGGCCATTGCGGGAATGATCGCGATCGACATTTCATGATTGAACCCAATCGGCTTCACGATCACGTCGAGTACCGAAGCAATACGGCCTGCTATTGAGTATTCCAGCTGATTTCGGCCAGGAGGCGCTTTTGGCAGGTTGAGCAGGATGCAAAGCGCCAGCGAGACCACCAGAATGATCGTCCCCGCACGACGAAGAAAGATGATTGCCCGGGTCCACAAACCGAGCACGATATCCCGCACGCTCGGCCATTGATATTTTGGAAGCTCCATCAGAAAACCGGAGTGCGCGCCCTTGGCAACCGTGCGACGCAGAACAAGCGCGGCGAGCATCGCGGTCAATATACCGGCAATATACAAGCCGAACATTATAAGGCCTTGCAGGCCTACGCCTGGCGCAAGTTCGCGGGCGGGAATGAATGCGCCGATGATTACGGTGTAAACCGGCAATCGTGCCGAACAGGTCATCAATGGCGCGATCAGGATGGTTGTAAGGCGATCCTTGGGATCGTCGATCGTGCGCGTCGCCATGATCCCTGGAATGGCGCAGGCGAAGCTGGACAACAGTGGTATGAACGCGCGGCCGGAAAGGCCCACGCCGGCCATCAGGCGGTCCATGAGAAAAGCGGCGCGGACCATGTAGCCGGTGGCTTCCAGCAGAAGGATGAAAAAGAACAGGATCAGGATCTGGGGCAGGAACACGACTACTGCGCCCACGCCTTCGATCACGCCACTGACCAGCAGCGTCCGGAAAAAACCTTGAGGAAGGGCATTCTCGACCGCGGAACCAAGGGCGGTCTTCCCCGCATCGATCATATCCATCGGGACAGAGGCCCAGGTGAAGACCGCCTGGAACATCAGGAACATCAGCGCGGCCAACAAGATCGGTCCAAAGATCGGATGCAGGGCCACGGCATCCGCCCAATGCATCCAGCGACGTGCACCATGTTCTTCTACCGTAGCGGCAATCGAAATAGCCCGCGCACGGCGCTGAAGCGCGGCGATATCCTCGGGAACATGTTGGGACTTGCGAATCTGGGTGGCGCCATCGCTGACGAGCACGCCCAGCGCCGTTTTCAGTTCTTCGATACCACGTTTGCGCACCGCGACGGTCGGAACAACGGGTACGCCCAATTCGCGGGAAAGCGCCTCTGGATCGATCTTGAGACCATCGCGCTCCGCCATGTCGAACATGTTGAGGGCAACGACGACCGGCAAACCAAGGGCGATGAGCTGAAGGGTGAAGCGAAGGTGATTATCCAGATTGCTGGCATCCACGACAACCACAAGCGCCGAAGGCAGGCGTTCGCCGCCCTGCTTGCCCAGAATTACGTCGCGGGTCACGGCTTCGTCCGGACTCAGGGGATCCAAGCTATAGGTTCCTGGAAGGTCAATCAACTCGACCGGGCGTCCATCTGCTAAGGCCAGCCTGCCGGATTTACGCTCAACCGTAACGCCCGGATAGTTGCCGACCTTCTGTCGGGCGCCTGTAAGTGCGTTGAATAATGCGCTCTTTCCGGCGTTCGGGTTGCCGACCAATGCCACCAGTGGCGCGGGATTCATGCCGCGTCGGCCGGCTCTACGGATATCGCGGCGGCTTGCGCCCGCCGCAGTGCGATTGTCATCCGCCCCACCCGGCACGCTATAGGATCTCGGCCGACTGGACCTTGGTGCAACGCCTGAACGGTGACGCCTTCGTCAAAGCCCAATTCGCGCAGGCGCCGTGCTTCGTGCGCAGGCAAACTGCTCCAGTCTATCGAGGAAATCCTCGCATGTTGGCGAAGCGGAAGTTGATCGAGATGCACGCTTTTCAACCTATGTTCGATATCGTGCGAGTGATTATCAATATCGTGCAGAGTTTGCCAGCGTTTGTTGTGTCATGTTTCGGGATAGCGCAGGCGGCCCAGCAAGCGCGCTGGACTGAAATGGCGATCGGGATGGGGCTTGAGCCGAGCCTTTGTCTGCTCGAAGCGCATGACATTTTCAATCCGGCGATTCAGGAATGCCTTGGTATCAGCGTGATCCGGGCTTTCATCGTCCAGCCAGACGATCAATGTCGCCGTGTAAACCCCACCCAGCGTGGCGCGCTTGGTATAATGGCTGAAATTGGTGGAAGTATCCCCTGCGAGGCGCCACATTGCGTCTGCCGTGCGCCAGCCCATTTTGGCCGCGCGCGCAAGATTGTTTGGCAGGGCCAGCTTCGCGAGCGCACGGCGGACGGCTTCCTTGTTGGGCTGAGCAATCTCGAGACGCGTCAGGACAAGGGCAGCGATGCGATCCCTGATTTTCATGGAAGCAAGATCTTCGGCGGACAGGCGTTGCCCCATCTCATAGTCGATGGACTGGAACCACGCATCGATCATATCGATCGCGCCGCCAGGGAAAACGAGCCGTGCGCGTGCCGTTGGTATACCCAGCGCCGTTGCCGCGTCCGCAAGGGCGCGATCGCCCCACCCGTCAAAAACCGCGTTTCCCGCCATGTGCGGTGCCAGTGCAACGCGCAACTCGTCGAGCGTCATTTCAGATGGTGGGACAAGGTTGATCATATCGCGACAATAAGGATCATGGCGACGTTCGCCAAGCAGCATGCGCGCTTCAACAACACCTTGTTCCAGCGATAGGAAAAATTGAACGTCGAGGGGATGCATTGTGTGCTTGCAGCATTAAGTTGCAATCCGCAACGAAAAGGGAATTGCCAATGGTTTCTCTTGCCGACCCGGTCCAATTGGGAGCGATTACCGCCCCTAACCGCATTCTCATGGCACCGCTGACGCGGGCCCGTGGAACGCGCAATCACGTGCCGACAGCATTGATGGTGGATTATTACACGCAGCGTGCGAGCGCTGGCCTTATCATCTCCGAAGCGACGGGGATCAGCCAGCAGGGATTGGGCTGGCCATACGCGACCGGCATATGGAATGAGGCCCAAGTTGCCGGATGGAAAGAGGTGACAAAATCTGTCCATGATGCGGGTGGGCGGATTGTCCTCCAGCTCTGGCATATGGGCCGTCTGGTACATCCCAGTTTTCTAGGCGGAGACCAGCCCGTATCCGCTTCAGCGACAACGGCTCCGGATGAGGCGCATACGTACGAAGGACGCAAGCCTTATACCCAGGCGCGCCCAGTGGATCTTTCCGAAATTCCGGCCTTGCTCGAAGATTATCGTCACGCCGCGCGCAATGCGATCGCGGCAGGCTTTGATGGCGTTCAAATCCATGCAGCCAACGGCTACCTGATCGACGAATTTCTGCGCGACAACAGCAATTTCCGTAGTGATGCATATGGCGGTTCAATCGAGAACAGGGTTAGGCTGCTTCATGAAGTAACCGCTGCCGTCGCAAGCGTGATCGGGCCGGAGCGCACTTCCGTAAGATTGTCACCTAATGGCCCTAGCCAGGGCGTAGACGACAGTAACCCAGTACCATTGTTCACCGCCGCCGCCGCTGGTTTGTCGGAAATCGGAATTGGCTTTCTCGAGCTGCGTGAGCCGGGTCCTAACAGCACCTTTGGCAAGCCCACGGTCGCTCCGGTCGCTCCCTCTATCCAGAAAGTATTCGCGGGCCCGCTGGTACTCAATTCGGATTATGATCCTGCTTCCGGATCAAGTGCGATTGCGCAGGGAGACGCTGATGCCATCACCTTTGGGCGCTTGTTCATTTCGAATCCTGATCTGCCGCGCAGGATCCTGGAGGGACTGGATCTGACACAGCCATCGTCACCGGAGACATGGTACTCGCAAGGTGCGGAAGGCTATGTGGACTTCACGAGTGCCGCTTAGGCAGCCTCGTGGGATACAATGGAACGTGGACGAGGGCTGCTTGTCCGCACGAGGAGAAGCGCGACTGCGATGGCAATCATCCCGGTGAGGTCGATGACATCAAGCCGTTCGTCATAGGCAAGCCAGCCTATTGCGGCGGCGATGGCCGGTTGGCTTAGAAACCCGATTCCAACGACGAGGGGAGAAAGATGGCCCATGACGTAAACCATCAATCCCTGACCAATAACCTGACTTCCCAAAGCCAACAAGATCAGCGGTGTCCACCTTGTAGGAATGAGGATTTCGCCCATAAATAATGCAAATAGCAAAAGCGGGAGTATGCCGCCGATCGTAGAAATCGCGATGGCTGGCCACGCTTCTATGCGGCTTCGGGTCTGGTCTATGATGATCAGATAGAATGTATAAAAAACACCAGCGAGAATGCACAGAAGATCGCCCACGATATAGCGGGGCGAAAGATCGTAAGAGCGGCCCAGCAGCAATCCTACCCCGATCAGGGCAAACGCGATCGCTATCCATTGAATCCGGCCGGGAAGCCGTCGTGCAACTGCAAACCCGTAAGCGGTGAAAAAGAAGCTCGCGATATTGCCCAATAGCGCCCCGTTCATCAGCTTTGTCATCAGAATGCCGGCGTGCCAGCTGGCGAGGTCGAGCGCGAAAAAGACACCGCTGAAAAGAAGCAGTAGAATAAGTTTCGGATTGTGTGGCAACGGCTGGCCGCTTGCCCGGGTAGCGAAGAGCAGGATCGGCGCGGCGATGGCAAGGCGCCAGAATCCTGACGCCGTTGGGCCGACGTCCGCGAGGCGCACGAACCACGGGCCCATCGCGAGTACCGCGTTTGCGAGGATCAGCGCGAGAAACGCGCGCAGCGGAATGTTATCAGTCGTTGCCACGGCGCAAGGCAGGAATCAGGCGAAGCGCTGTTTCAGATCAAGCATGGCCAAAGCAGCCTTGGCGGCCTCCCCGCCCTTGTCCTTTTCGGTCCGGCGCGCGCGGGTGAGCGCCTGCGCTTCGTTTTCCACCGTCAATATCCCGTTGCCGACCGCCAGGCCATCGAGCGCCAATGCCATGATGCCCCGCGCGCTTTCGTTTGAGACGATTTCGAAATGATAGGTTTCGCCGCGGATCACGACGCCAAGGGCCACGAATGCATCATAGCGTCCGGACTCCGCTGCAAAAGCAATCGCACCAGGGACTTCCAACGCACCGGGAACGGTAAGCGTCTCGTGAACGTGGCCCGCATCTTCTATCGCGTTGCGCGCGCCGTCGATTAGCAAGTCGTTCAGATGGTCGTAAAAGCGCGCTTCGACGATCAATATGCGCGCCATCAATCCGTTCCTTCCGGGATCGGTCGTTCGCCGACCACGTTGATACCATAGCCTTCTATCGCAACGATATTGCGATGCGCGTTGGTGAGCAGGATCATGTCGTGAACACCGAGATCCGCCAGAATTTGCGCACCGACGCCGTAACTGCGCAGATCCATGTCTTCCCCATCCGCGCCGCTTCGCACAATACGCGAAAGATCGCCACGCTGCTGCGGCCCAAGTACAATAATTACGCCGGCGCCGGCCCGGCCAACTTCCGCCATCGAGCGCTGCAGCATGCGCTTGCGCGCGCCTGGCTGGCCAAAGACATCCCCAAACAGCGAGATTGCATGGACGCGCGCCAGCGTGGGTTCGCCTGGAATGACCCGCCCTTTTTGAAGCACCAGATGTTCTGATCCATCGACCTTGTTCTGATAGGTCAAAACTTTCCAGTCCCCTCCGTAATCCGATGTTAGGGGAGCTTCGGCCACTTTTTCCACAAGATGATCATACCGGCGGCGATAAGCGATCAGATCGCGGATGGTACCGATCTTCAGGTTGTGAAGCTGCGCAAAGGCAACGAGGTCGTCCATGCGCGCCATGGATCCATCATCCTTCATGATCTCGCAGATCACGCCTGACGGATTGAGGCCTGCCAGGCGCGCCACGTCGACGGCGGCTTCGGTATGGCCAGCCCTTATCAATACGCCGCCGTCGCGGGCAACGAGCGGAAAGACATGACCCGGCGTGACGATTTCGTCGGCGCCCTTGGAGGCATCGATGGCGACTGCGATGGTGCGCGCCCTGTCCCCAGCGGAAATGCCGGTGGTAACGCCCGTTCGTGCTTCGATGGAAACGGTGAATGCCGTCTCATGTCGCGTACCGTTGTTACGGCTCATCAAATCAAGGTCGAGCTGCTCGACCCGGCCTTTCGATAAGGCGAGACAGATCAGCCCGCGGCCATAGCGTGCCATGAAATTGATGGCATCGGGCGTGGCCATCTGCGCGGGGATGATTAGATCACCCTCATTCTCACGATCCTCGTCATCGACCAGGATGAACATGCGGCCGTTGCGCGCCTCGTTGATAATCTCTTCGGTTGTCGCGAGTGCAGTTTGCGTCGTCCCCCGCACCATAAACCGTTCTAGCTTGATCAGGGTCTCCGCCTTGGGATTCCAATCGTCTTCGTCCAGATTGCGCAAAGAATTTGGATGTAATCCGGCGGCGCGGGCAAGGCCGGATTTCGTGATGTCCCCGCTGGAAACCAACTCCCGGACCCGATCGATAAGGGGTTTGCTCATGGCACCAATATAATCACATCAAGATGGTGTCGCAATAAAATAATCACATCATTGTGTGATACGATTCTGCATTCGGCTCAGGTAACGCGCCAATATGTCAATCTCTATGTTGAGATGTTGTCCTATCTTCAGCGTGTCGAAGGTCGTTACCTGAGCCGTGTGCGGAATGACGTTAATCGTGAATTGAACACTGCCATTAACATCTGCGACCTCGTTGACGGTCAAGGATATGCCGTCAAGCGTGATCGAGCCTTTGGCGGCGATGTAAGTGGCGACTTCCGGACCTGCAACAATCGTAATGCGATTCGAATCACCGACAGGTTCGACGGAAACGATCTCGCCGATCCCGTCGACGTGGCCGGTGACGATATGCCCACCCAGTTCGTCTCCCACTTTCAAGGCACGTTCGAGATTAAGTCGCTGTCCCAAAACCCACCGGCCTGGCGCAGTACGAGTCACGGACTCTTCCGAGATATCGACAGCGAACCATCCGTCGCCCTTTTGAACGACGGTGAGACAGGCACCGGAGCACGCGATCGAAGCCCCTATATCGACTCCAGTAGTATCGTAAGCCGTTGAAATCCGAACGCGCAGATCACCACGCTGCTCTATTGCCTCGATCGTACCGACGTCCGTGATGATTCCGGTGAACATATGCTTATCCTCGAATGCGCTGGTAAACGTCGAGGCGGTCGCTGCCAAGTTGTCGTGTATCGGAGAGTTTCCATCGATGATGGGCGCTATTCAAGTCCGGAAGGCCAATATCCCCCACAGCATCAAGCCCAGCACCGATCGCAATCGGAGCGCGATAGATGAGCATGCGATCGACAAGATCAGCCGCCAGAAAAGCTGCCGCGGCGCCGGCGCCGCCCTCGACCAGAATATCGTTGATGTTCGAAAGACGAGCAATTGCCGCGGGCGTTTCGAGCGTCTCCCATCTGCCTGTCGCCGGACCGCTCGTGAGAATAGCACGGCGGGGAGATCGGTCTTCCAGGCCAGGCAGTCTCACATCCAGAACCGGCTTATCGGTCTCGTAGGTCTTTCGCCCCACGACGATCAGGTCACACCGGCTTCGTTCAAGATGCGCATGCGCACGCGCTATATCGCCAGTGATCCACCGGCTGCTGCCATTGGCCAGCGCAATCTTGCCGTCGAGGGACATCGCCAGTTTGAGGGTAACGGCTGGCCGGCCTTCGCGGTGGCGAAAAAGAAATCCACACATGATGCTTTCCGCATCGGCCGTCCGAACACCCGCCATTACCGTAATGCCAGCTTGCCTAAGGCGGTCAATGCCAGCGCCGTTGGTGCGAGGATCCGGATCGACGGTTGCTACGACCACGCGCGAGACACCCGACTTCACGAGCAGGTCCGTACATGCCGGGCCCCGTTCGCTGATGTGCGCGCATGGTTCAAGGGTTACGTAAACCGTTGCGCCTCTTGCGAGATTGCCTGCCTGCGCCAAGGCCATTGCTTCGGCATGCGGCCGACCGGCTGGTTGGGTCCAACCACGCCCGACTACGCACTCGTCACGGATTATAACGCAGCCTACGGGGGGATTAGGCGCGGTGCGCCCCAAACCCCGCCTTGCAAGGGTCAGCGCTGCACCCATCCAGCGCTCGTCCTCGCTCATATTCCCAGTTGCTTTTCCAGTTTCTGATATTGGCGGCGGCGCTGAGCCATCGCCTCGTTCTTCTTTGCCTGGTCGATCTTCTGCTGCTTCTTGATCTCATCATCGCTGCGTGTTGCCGGCCAGCTTTGGACATAGATGATCTGTGCCTTGGGCTTGTCCGGCCGGGAATCGACATAAAACCCGGCAACAATCAGCGCTGGCATGGCAATTGCGATCAACGCGAACAGAAATTTGTGCCGTTCCTGCTGGCCGAGGAAAGCCCGTAAATCACGCCAAGCGGTGGCGGGAGAGGAAGGTCGGGGGAACGCCATTGTCTGGTAGATAAGCATGTGCGCCGCCGCGCGCTACCCCGACCAGAGGGCTAGCTTTCCAATTTGAACCGCACTGTCTTCGTCTGCCAGCTTTCGATGGCGACGCCGTCGCGCATGGCTGGTTTGAAACGCCAGTATTTGAGAGCCTGTCGCTGGGTCGCTTCAAAGAACAGCGGATCGGTCGCCGAGACTTGCTGGACCTGTTTCACGCGGCCATCCGCGCCAATCAATATCCTGACCGTAACCGTTCCCGTGATTTCCTGCCGCGCAAGCGCGCTGGGATAGTCAGGTTGCACCCTGTCGCCATAGCGGGGATCGAGTGTCGCATCGACGAGGACCGGATTTGGCACAGGAATGGGCGTTACCTTCGGTGCGACATCCTCGGTGAAGGGAGGAAGCGGATCGACAGTGATCTGCGATAAATCAGGCCGCTCCACATTTACGGCGAGCGGAACATGGGAAATATTCGATTTTGGAAGATCCTTTGCTCGAGGCGCCGGCTCTGGAGGCGGCGGTGCTTTATCTTCGATAAAATCTATCTGCGTGGGTGTGAATACTTTGATGGGAATCATTTCCGCAGGGGCTAATATAATGGCAGCTAAAGCGGCCCCGTGAAGTGCGACGACGATGCCGAGCCTGATCGGTCTGTTATTCGTGCTGTCGAGATAGGTTCCTTGATGCATGTGACATCCTCCATCTCCCGCGCCTCGGCTTCTCGGCGTGGGCAGGATGAGAATACATCGAAATAATGGACAGACGAAGCGATTGTTTCTAGCGCTCAACTGTTTCAGTTTGGGACGGCGTCATGGGCTTCGGCGGCATTTTCAGCCCGGCGTTCCAGCATAACCTTAAGCATGGCAACGATCGGATCTGCCAGCGCCAGCCCCAATATCCCGAAAAGCGCGCCGAACAGCAGCTGTGCCCCGAGGACAAGCGCGGGCGCGAGATCCACTGAGCGGCGCGCAACGGTCGGCACGATCAGATACCCGTCCACCATCTGGACGGCGACGTAGATGCCAATCGCCCATAGCCCCGTTTCCACGCCTGCAGAAAAACCAACAAGAATAGTGAGCACGCCAGAAATTATGGAACCGATATTCGGCAGGAAAGCGAACAAGCCAGTCAATATGCCCAGCAGCGCTGCCATCGGTACACCGGCAAATGCCAACGCGACGCCCACGAACACGCCTTCGATCAACATACCGAGAAGGCGGCCTGCCATGAGACGCCGAAGCGTAAAGCCCATGCGGTCGCTGGTGGTGTAAAAATCGGCGCGACTGTCAAGCGGGAACATCCAGGCAAGGCCGCGCTCGTAAAGCTTCGGTTCCGTTGCGATGAATATACCAAGGACGACTATCATAACGAGACTCGACATCGCGCCGAGGGCATTGCCGACGAAGGCCGTCACCTGACCAAGCGACCCCATGATCTGCCGCGTGATCTCCTGTAGATTCCCCCTGCTGCCGCTCGGGATCAATCCATTGAGGTGGCCCCAGGCGATGAGGCGATTTACCTGGACTTCGATGATGATCTGGAGGCTCTCGGCCTGTGCGACCAGTTGTGATCCGGCAAAATAGGCGGTCCATACCAGAAAGCCGAGCGCTAGCAGGCAGATGATGGCCAGGCGCCATGCGCGCGCGATAGGCAATACGCGACCTAGCAGTCGTGTCCCGCCGTCCAAAATCGCGGCGAACACTAGGCCGCCGATTATGAGCAGCAGCGGTTGGGCCAGAACGACGGCAAGAGCGATCGCTACTGCCAGCCCCATCCAGACGGCCGCGCGGGCAAGCTCGCGCCGGATCAGAGGATCGTGATAGTCCGAAGGCCCCGGCTCTTCCGCCCGGATAGCAGGGGCCTCAACCGTCACTTCACATGATCCGGGTGCAGGCTCGTTCCCGCCCGTCCGCTGCGCATTGCGGCGAACCAGCTGATCGGATTCCAAAGTTCCGAGGTGCCATCGAGCGAGAAGGTTATGAATTCAGCCCGTCCGCCGAGATTCTCATAGGGTATCGGCCCATCGAGACCATTGAGCGCAGCTGGCACCCGGCTATCAGCAGATTGATCGCGATTATCGCCCATCATGAAGACATGACCGGCGGGGATGGTGACCGGGTCCATTTCGTCGACCTGCGGAAATTCGCCCAGATCGATTGTATTATAGCGGACGCCGTTCGGAAGTGTTTCACGGACCAGCGGCAAGGCGCAATATTGCTTGCCATCCTGACCGGTGAACTTGCGGCCGGGTAACTTATCCTCGTCGCATGGCACATTCGCATCGACCGGGATCATGATCGGCTTGAGAAATTCACGCTTCACGGGCTTGCCGTTGAGGATAATGGTTCCGCTCCGCATTGCAATGGTGTCGCCCGGCAAACCGATAACCCGTTTTATATAGTCCGACGTCTCGTGAACGGGGCTCACAATGGCGATGTCACCCCGCTGCGGCATGCGTCCGAGCAGCCGGCCGTGGATGAACGGCAGCACATGGAAACTAGGAGAGATGTAGGACCAGCCATATGGATATTTGGTCACGACCAGCCGATCGCCCTTCAGCAAAGTCGGCATCATCGATTCGGACGGAATGTAGAAGGGCTTTGCGACGAAGCTGTGAAAGGCGAGGACGGCCAGAACCAGCCAGAATATGCCTTTTGCCTCCGCCCACCAGTCCGTGCCCTCTTTCGCGGCTGGCGCCGGTTTTGGCGTCGCCTGTTGATCTGGCAGTTCCGTACTCTGGTCGCTCACGCGGCATCCTTCTCGAGCGGGCGCGCATAAAGAATGACGAACGCCTGCGCCCAGGGATGATCGTCGGTCAAGGTCAGATGAACGTCCACCGCGTGGCCCGCGGGCGTAAGCGCGTCAAGTCTTGCTCTCGCACCGCCTGTCAAAGCCAGCGTCGGAGCCCCCGTCGCCATGTTCACCACTCCTATATCGCGCATGAACACGCCCTGACGAAATCCCGTTCCCACCGCCTTGGAAAAGGCCTCCTTGGCGGCAAAGCGTTTTGCATAGGTGCCGGCGCGGGTAAAAGGTCGCCTTTCGGCCTTGGCACGTTCGATATCGGTAAACACGCGATTGACGAACCGGACTCCAAAACGATCGAGAGATTGCTGGATGCGATCGATATTGCACAGATCGGAGCCGAGACCGATGATCACCGCGCCGCATCCATCAGTTCGCGCATACGCCGCACACTCGCGTCGAGCCCGGTAAAGATCGCCTCGCCGATCAGAAAATGACCGATATTAAGCTCGGCGATCTGAGGAATGGCGGCAATCGGCGAAACATTGTCGAATGTCAGGCCGTGGCCGGCGTGCGGTTCGATCCCGTTCTTCACGGCGAGTGCGGCTGCATCAGCGATGCGGCGCAGTTCGATTGCTTGTTCTTCACCATCAAGGTGCGCATATCGGCCGGTGTGAAATTCGACGACGGGCGCGCCGAGTGAGATGGCAGCCTCGATCTGGCGCGGATCAGGCTCGATAAAGAGGCTAACGCGGATTCCCGCATCGGCAAGACGGGAAATCAACGGCTTCAGGTGATTGTGCTGCCCAGCCGCGTTCAAGCCGCCTTCCGTAGTCACTTCTTCACGGCGTTCGGGAACGATGCATGCGGCGTGCGGCCGGTGACGCAACGCGAGCGCCACCATCTCCTCCGTCGCCGCCATTTCCATGTTGAGCGGAAGCGCGATCGCACCGATGAGATGGCTGATATCTTCGTCGATGATATGACGACGATCCTCACGCAAATGAGCAGTGATGCCGTCCGCGCCGGCCTCTTGTGCAACGAGGGCCGCGCGGATGGGATCGGGATAGGGTCCCCCGCGCGCATTCCTTATGGTCGCGACATGGTCGATATTGACCCCGAGGCGGAGTACGTTTGCCATCAGGATTCCGCGCGACTGCCGGGTTTGACTGCGGGAATCGCCGCCAGTTCGGGAGGCAATTCATCCACCTTGTAGGTCGGCACCGATAGACGGATCAGCGGGAAGAAGGGCACGCCAAGATCTGCAGTACCACCAGAGCGATCAATGAGAGAGGCGCCCGCAACGACAACGCCGCCTTCCGCCTCGATCGCTTTGATCGCTTCGCGCGAACTGAGGCCCGTGGTGACGACATCCTCAACCATCAATATCTTCGTGCCAGGTTGCAATGCAAAACCGCGCCGAAGCTGAAAGACGCCGTCGGGGCGTTCAACAAACATCGCGTCGACCGAAAGCGCGCGGCCCATTTCGTGGCCGATTATAATGCCTCCCATTGCAGGCGATACGACGACCTGAATCGATTCGCGAATCTCGGGGGGGAGCGATTCCGCAAGTGCGTTGGCTAATTTCGCCGCACGTGCGGGGTTCATGAGTACGCGCGCGCATTGCAGATAGCGAGAACTCCGAAGGCCGGAAGAAAGGATGAAATGACCCTCCAGCAGTGCGCCTGCGGCCTGGAATTCCGCCAGCACTTCATTCTCGGTCATCACTGTTTTGCCCTCGATCGCACGCCGCTTTGTGAAGCAGGAGCCCATAGGCCGCGTGAGACTTGCTCGCAACTGCCCCTTTTTGATTGCTTCCGTGCTTGAGACGCGCTTAAGCGCTCCCTATAAGGCGCTCGATTTCGGACAGCCTGGGCTCGGTGAAGCCGTCCGGCGGACGGTTCTGACGGGGGTGAAATGAATACGTTGAAGACGATTATTATGGGTTTGGTATTGGTCGCTGCCCCGGCACTGGCTCAAAATGCTGCTGCACCGGTGACCGCTGTGCCCGCGGGCTCCGGGGCAACGACTCCTGCGGCAACTGCTCCGGCGGGCCCCACATTCGATTATGCGGCACCCACGCCCGGCGTGGGGCATCCGGTCGCCGGCACATTTGGGCCGCAGCCGCAGGTTACTGATATCGGCCATGAAGCCGTGTTTATGCACAACAAGATCCTGATGCCGACGATTACGGTTATCACCATTTTTGTCCTGCTGCTCATGATCTGGGTTGCTTTTCGTTATCGTGCGAAGGCCAATCCGGTCTCTTCCAAAACTGCTCATAATACCGCGATCGAGATTGTCTGGACGCTCGCTCCTGTCCTCATCCTTGTTCTGATCGCCATTCCATCGATCCGTCTCCTGGCGCATCAATATGCAACGCCCAAAGCGGATGTGACCATCAAGGTGATCGGTAACCAGTGGTACTGGACTTACCAGTATCCGGATAATGGCGACTTTGAAGTGGTTTCGAACATGCTCAAGGAAAAGGGCGAAGTTACCGGAAACGCTCGATATCGCACCGATGCCGATGGTCCGCGCCTGCTTGCCGTTGATGAGCGAATGGTTGTACCCGCCGGTAAGGTCGTCAAAATCCTCACTACATCTAACGACGTGATTCACAGCTTCGCCATGCCGGCCTTCTGGGAAAAGATGGACGCGGTTCCGGGGCGCATCAATGAGACCTGGTTCAAGGTTCCGGCCGACAAGACGGGGGTTTACTTCGGTCAGTGTTCCGAGCTTTGCGGTGCGCGCCATGGCTATATGCCAATTGCTGTCGAAGTCGTATCGCCCGCGCGTTATGCCGAGTGGGTGAAGTCAAAGGGCGGTACCATGCCCGGTGCCGCGCCCGTTGCGTCCGATGCGGGTACCGCCAGTCCGCCAGCCTCGCCGGCGCCCGCCGCTGCCGCCCCCGTTGCCACTTCCCAGCCTGCTACGCAGAACTGAAAGCCGACCGATGACCGATACTACCGCAAACGCAGTGCATTTTCAGGCCGATCACGGGCATGAACATCACCATGACGCCGAACATAAGCCGGCTTTCTTCGCGCGCTGGTTCATGTCCACCAACCATAAGGACATTGGCACTCTCTACCTGATCTTCGCGATCATTGCGGGCATCATTGGCGGCGCCATTTCCGGCCTGATGCGAGCGGAACTGGCGCATCCCGGCATCCAGTATCTGACGGTATGGTCGACTATGATGGGTGAAGCGCCCAATTTCGATACTGCGCTCCACCTATGGAACGTCCTGATCACAGCACATGGCCTGATCATGGTGTTTTTCATGGTTATGCCGGCGATGATCGGCGGTTTTGGCAACTGGTTCGTTCCGATCATGATCGGTGCGCCGGACATGGCCTTTCCGCGGATGAACAACATCAGCTTCTGGCTGATCGTTCCGGCATTCTTTTTGCTGCTGGGTTCGACGTTCGTTTCGGGCGGTACGGGCAATGGGGCTGGCACGGGCTGGACAGTCTATGCGCCGCTTTCGACAAGCGGTTCGGCTGGGCCAGCGGTTGATATGGCTATCCTGTCGCTCCACCTTGCGGGTGCATCATCGATCCTGGGCGCGATCAACTTCATCACGACAATTTTTAACATGCGTGCGCCGGGCATGACGCTTCACAAGATGCCATTGTTCGTATGGTCAGTGCTCGTTACCGCGTTCCTGCTGTTGCTGGCGCTTCCGGTGCTGGCAGCTGCGATCACAATGCTGCTGACCGACCGTAATTTCGGCACAACCTTTTACGATGCTGCAGGCGGCGGAAACCCGGTCCTGTATCAGCACCTGTTCTGGTTCTTCGGCCACCCCGAAGTGTACATCATGATTTTGCCGGGCTTCGGCATTATCAGCCATATCGTGTCGACATTTTCCAAAAAGCCGGTGTTCGGTTACTTGGGGATGGCCTACGCGATGGTCGCGATTGGTGTTGTTGGCTTCGTCGTGTGGGCGCATCACATGTACACGACCGGTCTTAGCGTCGACACCAAGATGTACTTTACGGCGGCTACGATGGTGATCGCCGTGCCAACCGGTATCAAGATCTTCTCCTGGATCGCGACGATGTGGGGTGGGTCGCTCACGTTCAAGACGCCGATGGTCTGGGCGCTCGGCTTCATCTTCATGTTCACGGTGGGCGGGGTTACCGGCGTGGTACTCGCGAACGGCGGCATCGATAACTACATGCAGGACACCTACTACGTGGTGGCCCATTTCCATTACGTGCTGTCACTGGGCGCGGTGTTCTCCCTGTTCGCGGGTTTCTATTACTGGTTCCCGAAAATGTCGGGGAAGATGTATAACGAATTCCTGGGTCAGTTGCATTTCTGGATATTCTTCATCGGCGTGAACCTGTTGTTCTTCCCGATGCATTTCCTCGGCCTCGAAGGCATGCCGCGTCGTATTCCGGACTATCCGGATGCTTTCGAGACATACAATGCGCTCGCCACGCACGGCTATGAAATCATGGCCGGCAGCATGGTGATCTTCTTCGTCAATGTGATCTGGTCCCTTATGGCCGGCAAGAAAGCCGAAGGTAATTACTGGGGCGAAGGTGCGACCACGCTTGAATGGACGCTGTCGAGCCCGCCGCCGTATCACCAGTTCGAGACGCTGCCGAAGATCGATTGATGACGGACATCGTTGCAGACACAGGAACCGCCTCCTCGGCAGCAATGCTGCCGGCAGATTGGCGCGATTTCCTGGCACTCACCAAGCCTCGTGTAATGACACTCGTCGTTTTCACGGGACTGTGCGGAATGTTGGCGGCACCGCACGCCATCAATCCGGTGCTCGGCTTTACCGCCATATTATGCATCGCGTTGGGTGCGGGTGCGGCGGCCGCGCTTAATCAATGGTATGAGGCCGATCTCGATGCCCTGATGGAACGGACGGCGAAGCGTCCCCTGCCTGCAGGGCGCATGGAGCGGCAATCCGCGCTGCATTTTGGTGTCGGGCTTGGGGTTTTTTCGGTGCTATTGATGGGCCTGGCGGTCAACACGTTGTCGGCTGCCATTCTGACGGTTTCCATTCTATTCTACGTTCTGGTCTACACTGTGTGGCTAAAGCGCAGGACACCGCAAAATATCGTGATCGGCGGTGCCGCTGGTGCCTTTCCACCACTGATCGGCTGGGCTGCGGCTACCGGTCATGTAGAGTTGATGCCTGCGTTGTTGTTTGCATTAGTGTTTCTCTGGACACCGCCCCATTTTTGGGCGCTGTCGTTGTTCGTACGAACCGACTACGCCCGGGCAGGCGTGCCGATGTTGCCGGTGGTTGCCGGGCTTCGGCATACGCGCTTGCAAGTGCTGCTCTACACTTTACCAATGGTGGCGGTCGCAGTGGCGCCTTGGCCGCTAAAGCTGGCGGGCTCGATTTACGGTGTCACCGCAACGGCACTCTCAATGGTATTTTTTGCTTTGGCAGTCCGCGTCGCGCTAAACACTGAAACCGACCAGGCGACGATGAAGCCCGAACGGCAGCTATTTGCCTTTTCGATTCTCTATTTGTTCGTGCTGTTTGGAGCGCTTGTGGTCGATCGGCTGGTATTCGCATGATGCCGTCCGAAGAAGCTGAAATCCGCCGGCGGCAAAAGGCACGCGCGATAGTGATGGGCGCTGCTCTTGGCGGACTCGTGATCTTGTTTTACGCTATCTCGATTGCGAAGATGCTCTGACCATGGCAGCACTGGCACAGCAAAACCGCAAGGTTGCAACATACGCGGCGCTTATGGCGCTTGCGATGGTTATTCTGGGTTTTGCATCGGTGCCGCTGTACCGGCTTTTTTGCCAGGCAACCGGTTTTGGCGGAACAACCCAGCGCGCCGAAGGCGCACAGGCGCCGGGTGCCGTGATCGGCAAGATCATCAACGTGAGATTCGATGGTAACGTCGTGCCAGGCATGCCCTGGACCTTCCGACCCGAAACGAATGTCATGCGGGTTGCGGTAGGCGCACGCCAGATGGCTTTTTTCGAAGCCATCAACACGAGCAGTCGGTCGGTTACGGGTCGCGCGGTGTTCAACGTCACGCCTGAGCAGACTGGCAAATATTTCGATAAAATCCAATGCTTCTGTTTCACGGAGCAGACTCTGAAGCCCGGTGAGCGTGTGCGCATGCCGGTGATCTTTTACGTCGATCCGAAATTGATCGATGATCCCGACGCAAAGAATATCAGCGAAATCACACTGTCCTACACCTTCTTCCCGATAGATTCGGCGAAGGACAAAGGCTAAGACGGAAAAGAAGGACCAAGGGGCGAATTGATGGCCGGCGCTAAGAACCACGATTATCACATCCTGCCACCCAGCATCTGGCCGTTTATCGGCGCGATGTCTGCATTTGTAATGGCTGCGGGCGCCATCATGTGGATGCACACGCAACCGTTCGGCGGCTGGGTGTTTCTGCTTGGCGTGGCCGGTGTGTTGTTCACGATGTTCAGCTGGTGGTCGGACGTCATCAAGGAAGCGCATGCAGGGGATCATACGCCGGTCGTCGCTTTGCACCTGCGTTATGGCATGATTCTTTTCATCGCCTCAGAAGTGATGTTCTTTGTGGGCTGGTTCTGGGCCTGGTTTGATTTTTCGCTTTTCCCAGCACCGATTGAGGTTGTCGATGGCGCGACGCAGATCTCGCAGGCAGCCGGCATTTGGCCTCCCAAGGGCATCGAGGTACTCGACGCTTTCTCCTTCCCGCTGCTCAACACGCTGATCCTGCTGTGTTCCGGCACGACGGTTACGTGGGCGCATCACTCCTTGCTGCATGGCGACCGTGATGGGTTGAAGCAGGGTCTTTGGCTGACGATCCTGCTCGGCTTGCTCTTTTCCAGCATCCAGGCGTTCGAATACATGCATGCGCCGTTTGGCTTCAAAGGCATTAATTACGGCGCCGCATTCTTCATGGCGACCGGCTTTCACGGCTTCCATGTGATCGTGGGCACGATCTTCCTCACCATTTGCCTCATCCGTGCCTACAAGGGTGACTTCACGCCAAAACAGCACTTCGGCTTTGAGGCGGCTGCATGGTACTGGCATTTCGTCGATGTCGTGTGGTTGTTCCTCTTCGTCTCCATTTATGTTTGGGGCGGCTGGGGCGCGCCAATCCACGGCGGATAAGCATATGACACCGCCGAAGCCGCTCCAGGCTGGCCTCGGCGGTCTTTGTCCGAAGTGCGGCGCGCGGACATTGTTTGACGGGCTGATCAAGTTCGCATCGCGTTGCCGTGTCTGCGGGCTTGATTATACGGCTTTTAACGTGGGCGATGGCGCCGCCGCTTTTCTGATTCTGATAGTCGGTGCGCTGGTAACAGGGCTGGCGTTGTGGCTTGAGCTATCAGTCAGTCCGCCGTTCTGGGTTCATTTGCTGCTTTGGCCCATTGTGACGCTTGCGCTTGTCGTGGGACTGCTTCGTGTCGCCAAGGGAATGTTGATTACTCTGGAATATAAAAATGCCGCACGCGAGGGCCGTATCGTAGACAGCGAGCCATGAAGAAGCTGCCTCTCCTTCCGACGATCCTAGTGGGACTGGCGATCGCAGGCATGATTGCTCTGGGTGTATGGCAGCTCAATCGCGCGAAGTGGAAGGAAGGGCTGCTGGCTGAATATGCCGCAAACACCACCCTGCCGCCTGTTGCATTTCCATCGGTTCCGGTCCCCGACGAAAAGCTGTTGTACCGCCGAGCGAGTGGATATTGCCTACAACCTAGAAACTGGAGTGCAAGGGCCGGCCAAAATCGCGATGGTATGAACGGCTGGCGCCATGTGGCGGTTTGTCAAACGGGCGGCGCGGAAGGGCCGGGGATGGCGGTGGATTTCGGTTGGTCCGACAACAGTAGCAACCCGACAGGCTATAAAGGTGGCCCCGTGACCGGGGTCCTCGATTGGGATCGCGACCACGTTTTCATTCTCGTTGCGGATCGCGCAGCACCCGGCTTGCAGCCCAGCATGAGGCCTTCGCCTGCCGATATTCCCAACAATCATGAGGGCTACGCAGTACAGTGGTTTCTGTTCGCTGGGGTGGCTGCAATCATCTACGGCATAGCGCTGCGGCGCAGAAACAAGCTGACGGGCACATCGCCCGGTCAGCCGGAATAGGGCACAGGTTGCGATAACCGCACCATAACGCTAATCCCCGCCGGTCATGCGATATATTAGCACACGGGGCTCGGCCCCGATCCTTTCGTTCGAGGATGTCACCCTCGCCGGCCTCGCCTCGGACGGTGGGCTTTACGTGCCTGAGGCATGGCCAGAACTGTCGAAAGCGGAGATCGCTGGGCTACGCGGTCTATCTTATGTTGAAACGGCGGTTGCCGTGATGCGGTCGTTCGTTGCCGGATCTCTCGACGACGCCGCGTTACGTAGCTTGTGCGAGACGGCTTATGCCCGGTTCGATCACGCAGCCGTCACACCTGTGCTGCAGCTTGATCATCGCAACTGGCTGCTGGAACTGTTTCACGGCCCTACGCTCGCCTTCAAAGATGTCGCATTGCAACTGCTGGGCTTGCTATTCGAACGTTTCCTGGCAAACCGCGATACCCATATCACCGTCGTTGGCGCGACATCCGGCGATACCGGCTCTGCTGCGATCGATGCGCTCGCGGGTCGCGCGAAGGTCGACATCTTCATGCTGCATCCCCAGGGCCGCGTGTCAGACGTTCAGCGGCGGCAGATGACGACCGTACTGGCGCCGAATGTTCATAACATCGCGATCGACGGGAGTTTCGATGATGCGCAAGCGCTAGTGAAGGCGATGTTCGCCCATCAATCTTTCGCCGGGCGCTTTAGCTTGTCTGCGGTGAATTCCATCAATTGGGCGCGCTTGATGGCCCAGATTGTCTACTATTTCTACGCAGCCGTTCGCCTCGGTGCGCCGGAACGTCCCGTTGCTTTCTCAGTACCAACCGGGAATTTTGGCGATGTCTTCGCGGGTTATGTAGCGGCTAAAATGGGTTTGCCCGTCGCCAAGCTGATCGTCGCGACCAATGTGAACGACATACTTCATCGCGCACTCAGCACCGGCGACTATTCGGTCGGTCAGGTGACGCCTACCTCTGCTCCCTCAATGGATATCCAGGTCAGCTCGAATTTCGAGCGGCTCCTGTTCGATCTTCACGGTCGCGATGGTGTCGCGCTTTCGGCGTCAATGAGCGGCTTTGAAGCAACCAAGAATATGGCGATTTCTCCCGCTCAGCTAACCGAAGCCGCAGCGCTGTTCACCAGCAATCGCGTTGACGCCGATGGAATGGCACTCGCGATGCGTTGGGCGCACGAGAAGTGCAATGAAGTCATTGATCCGCACACGGCCATTGGCCTGGCAGCCGCTCTGGCAAGCGATCTTCCGACGGACGTGCCGATCGTAACGCTCGCCACCGCACATCCCGCTAAATTCCGCGACGCGGTCGAGCGGGCGATTGGCCAACGCCCATTGCAGCCTTCGAAGATCGGCGGGCTGTTCGAACGGGAGGAGCGTTATACAGCGTTGCCGGCAACGCTGGACGCGATCGAGTCCTATATTGCCGATCGCGCCCACCCTACACAGGCAGCAGCGTGACGGCACAACTCCATCGTCTCTCAAATGGGATTACGATTGCGGTCGAGCCCATGTCCGGCGTCGAAACGCTGGCTGTTGGTCTTTATGCGGATGTAGGATCGCGTTCGGAACCTGACGGCCTTTCAGGGCTCGCCCATATGGTCGAGCACATGGTCTTCAAGGGGGCCGGCCAGCGCAGCGCCAAGGCCATTGCTGAGGCAATCGAGGACAAGGGCGGATCGCTCAATGCCTGGACCGCGCGCGATCATACCGTCTTCCATGCGCGTTTACTGGCCGGTGACCTCCCATTGGGCCTGGATCTGATTGCCGATCTGGTTCGCGTCCCCCATTTTGATGAAGAAGAACTCGAACGGGAAAAACAGGTCGTGCTGGCCGAGCTTGGCGAAGCACGGGATACACCTGACGACATCATTTTTGATCATCTTTCGGCGACGGCATTCGCTGGTCAGTCGCTCGGCATGCCCGTTCTCGGAAACGAACACAGCATAGCCGCGATAGACGTCGCAGCATTGAAGTCATGGCTAGTCGATCAATATCGACCGGACCGCCTTGTTATCGCCGCTGCCGGCAAGGTCGATGAGAAAGTGCTCCTCAAGATCGTCGAAGCCAGATTCGGGGATCTTGCGCCGGCTTTGGTTCCGTCGTCACCGCCTGCTCATTTCACGGCCGGAACGCATCACGATCGCCGCCGGTTCGACCAGCTGCATCTTGCTTTTGCCTATTCTGCGCCAGCATATCGTGATGTCGCTATTCATGCGATGAGCCTGTTTGCCAGTGCTGCTGGTGGCGGGATGTCCTCTCGTCTCTTCCAGCAACTCCGTGAGGAGCGTGGCCTTGCCTATAGCGTTTATGCGTGGGCGCAGCCCTATGCGGATACTGGCATGTTCGGGGTCTATTGCGCAGCGCAGCAGGCGCAGGGCGCACAGGCCTTTGCATTAGCAAAGGACGTGCTGGCTCGGACGGCTGAAACGCTGGACGAAGCCGAGCTCGAACGTGCCAAGGCTCAGGCGAAGGCTGGTCTACTGATGGGACTCGAATCGGTCGCAACGCGGTGCGATCATCTGGCGCGCCAGATCCAGGTCCACGGGCGTATCGTGCCTCCGGCGGAGTCGGTTGCTCTGTTGGATGCCGTGACCATCGCAGACGCCCGTGCCGCTGGCCAGGCCGCTCTTTCCGGTGCGATGGCAGTGGCTACCGTTGGCGGGAAACTTGCCAAGGCTGCGTGACGGAATGAATCTATACACCCTCGTCGCGGAGCCATGGCCGGACTACGGCCTGGTCGACTCCGGGGGTGGCAGGAAATTCGAACGCTACGGACGCTTCAGTTTCATCAGGCCGGAGCCGCAAGCGATGTGGATGCCCGCGTCCGACTTCTGGGACGCCGACGGCGAATTCATCGCAGCTTCGGACGAAGACGGCGGTGGGCGTTGGCAGCTTTCCCGCGACGTTCCGCGCAATGGCTGGCACCAGACGTGGGAAGATGTTCGCTTCACCGCATTGTGCACGCCTTTCCGCCACCTTGGTTTCTTTCCCGACATGGCCCCTCAATGGGCGTGGATGCGCGATCTGGTAGATGAGGAAGACGAGGTCCTCAACCTGTTCGGGTACACCGGCGTAGGCACTCTGGCGCTGGCGGCACGGGGAGCGCGCATGGTGCATGTCGATGCCTCCAAGAAATCCGTCGACGCGGGTCGCGCTAACGCGTTCCTTGCGGACATGGCGGACCGCCCGATCCGTTGGCTTGTGGACGACGCCGCGAAATTCACCGCCCGTGAGGTTCGCCGGGAGCGGCGCTATGACGGCATTTTTCTTGATCCTCCGAAATTCGGCCGCGGTCCCACGGGTGAAATCTGGCGGTTGGAGGAAAACCTTCCCGGCCTGATCGCCGATTGCCGGATGTTGCTTGACAAAAAATCGAAATTTCTGGTGCTGACGGTCTATGCCGTGCGTATGTCAGCGCTCGCCATTGGGGAGTTGCTCAGGCAGGCGCTGGTTGATCTTGGTGGAACGGTAGAAGCAGGCGAAATGGCGGTGCGTGAAGAGGCGCGCGGATTATTGCTCCCCACGGCAATCTTCGCGCGGTGGCGTGCTGATTGAGTTGCTTGCAACCTCCCGCCTGATCGACGAAAATCGCCGAGGGGAGACGGAGACATGGGCAAGAATAGCGGCTTTTTGGCTAACCTCGCGAAGGATCTTGAAGCGCCGATCGAAGTGCGTCGATTCGGTAGCGGTTGGTTTTCGGGATTTTTCGGCCTTCTGCTTTCGGTGATCGGGCTAGGATTGGTCGCAGCACTTCGCTGGCCTGGATTCTTCGCGATGCCAGAACTCGAAGCGATCCGCAGTCTCGCGGGCTTTCGCCTGTTCGTTCACGCTGTGCTGATAGGCGGTTATGCTCTGGCATTGCTCAGTCTGTTGCTCCGCCCGCGCAAGGCGATTGGCTTTTCAGCGCTTGGGATCGGTATCGTTGCCGCGCTTCTCGGCGGCGCTGATGTCAAGCCGGATGAAGCGCATAACTGGGGGATATTCTTCGGCGTTGATTTCTTCGTCGTCAACTTGACGATCACTGGTCTCATGTTTGCGCCGATCGAACGCCTCTGGCCCCATCGTGCAGAGCAGCGCCTTTTTCGCATCGAGTGGCGCGAAGATCTGTTTTATTATCTCGTCAGCTCAATGATGGTGCAGGTGCTGACCTTTCTGGCGCTGTCTCCATCCCAGCTCATCAATGCCCACAGCGGCGGGTGGACGGGCTTGCGCGCTGCTATCGCCGGGCAACCCTTGGTCATTCAGTTCCTCGAAATCATGTTCCTTACGGATCTCGCGCAATACTGGTTCCATCGCGCTTTTCATCGCGTGCCATTCCTGTGGGGATTTCATGCGGTTCATCACTCGGCTAAAGCGATGGACTGGCTGGCCGGTGCGCGAATGCATTTCTTCGAAATCATCGCCTTGCGCGGTGTGACGTCGCTTCCACTCATGACCCTGGGCTTCTCGCCCGCCGTCATGCAGGCCTATATCGCATTCGTTTACATTACGAGTTCGCTCGTTCACGCGAACCTGAGAGGGGATTTCGATCGCCTTGGGCATTGGATGGTCGTGCCGCGCTTCCACCATTGGCATCACGGCCTAGAGAAGGAAGCGGTGGACGTGAACTTCGCAATTCATTTCCCATGGCTCGACAAACTGTTCGGTACCTTTCACCTCCCGGCGAAAAGGTGGCCAAAGGATTATGGCGTGCCCGAGGCCGTCCCGCAGGGCTATCGGGCCCAGTTTCTTTATCCTTTTATCCGCAAGGCATGAGTTGCCGCGTCGTCACATTACGATGGCTGCGGCATCAGATCTCTCCCCCGCTCAATTTTGCCCAGCAGTAAACAGCGTGGAACGATTATTGTTGACAATATTGAGAGTGATTAGCAATAGCGCCTTCTTATAGCTTTTGTCTCAGGGGGATCGCCGTGCTTCGTTCAAATCTTCGTTCTGGTGGGTCAAGCGCACCGGCTTTTCTGGCGTTATCTTGCGTGGGTTTCATCGCCAGCGCGCCCGCAATGGCGCAATCCGCCGACCAAGCCCAGGACCAGCGGCTCGGTGGGAAAAGCATTACCTATGAAGCCGTTGAAGATGAAGTGAAGGTGGATCGCGTCGAATCGCCCAAGGCGACCGCTCCGCTGCTCGACACGCCGCAGACGATAACGGTGATCAGCAACCAGACGATCCGTCAGCAGAATTTGCTGACATTGCGTGACGCTCTCTCGACGATTCCCGGCATCACATTCGGCGCGGGCGAAGGCGGCGGCGGCTTCGGCGACAGCATCAACCTGCGCGGCTATTCGGCGAACAACGACATCACGCAGGACGGCGTGCGCGACAGCGCGCAATATAGCCGCACCGATCCGTTCAACCTGCAGCAGATCGAGGTCTATAACGGCGCCAATTCGGTCTACAACGGATCGGGATCGGTCGGCGGCACGATCAACCTGGTATCGAAGGTTCCGCAGGCCGAGAACCTCACCGTATTGGAAGCGGGGGTCGGGACCGAAGATTATTATCGCGCGACCGTCGACAGCAACTGGCGCTTGTCCGATTTCATCGCCGTGCGCTTCAACGGCATGTTCCACCGCAACGACTATCCCGGCCGCGACGTCGAACGCTACAAGCGCTGGGGCGTCGCGCCGTCAGTCACGATGGGCATCGACACTCCCACCCGGCTGACCTTCGATTATGTCCATCAGAAGGACGACAATACGCCGACCTATGGTGTGCCTTTCTTCATCACGCAGGCCAACCCCAGCGGCGAGGTACCGGGCATCGACCGTTCCGACTATTTCGGCATCCGCAATCTCGACACGCAGAAGATCACCACGGATCGCCTGACCATGACCTTCGAGCATGATTTCAGTGATGCCGTGAAGATTCGCAACCTCACGCGTTGGCAGCGAATCGGCCAACTTTCCCGGACCAGCGCGCCGCAGGGGACCATCTGCCTGCCCGGCAATGTCCAGCCCAACGGGGTCGCGGGCTGTTCGGTGACGATCGCCAACGTGGTCAATCCGGATACGGGCGTCTATGGCTCCTACACTACGATCGTTCCGGCCGGCTTCTATCAGCCCAACGGGCCGCGCGGCCTGGTGCGCGATCAGGAAAACCAGCTTCTCTACAACCAGACCGACGTCACTGCCGTTTCCGGCAAAGAAGGCGGTACGCGCAACACGCTGGTGATCGGCGCGGCCTTCACGCAGGAGGATTATTCGATCGAAACGGCGTCGCTCGCCCGCAACACGCTGGGCCAGGCGCTTGTTCTGCCGCAGATCGACATTTCCAACCCCGACACCGTCTATACCGGCCCGATCAACTATACGGTGACGGCGCGATCCAGGGCCGACAGCAGCAGCGCGGCGATCTACGCATTCGACACGCTGGAACTGGGCATGATGGAACTCAACGCCGGCGTCCGCTACGAGAAGGCGAAGTCCGATTTCCACAACCTGCCGCTCTCCTTTCTGCCGCCGGGAACGGCGGCCCCCAACACGCAGAGCCAGAAGACCGACGAAAATCTCTTCTCCTATCGCATCGGCGCGGTGTTCAAGCCGACCGAAAATACGAGCCTTTACGCCGCTTATGGCAACAGCAAGACGCCGTCGTCCGCGTCGGTACGGGTTGGTTGCACGAGCGGTTCGGGTACGACATTCAGCGATTTCTGCGATGTCGCCCCTGAAAAGGCCCGAAACATCGAAGTCGGGATCAAGGCGGATGTGCTCGGCAAGCTCCAGCTCACCGCCGCCCTCTTCCGCAATGAGCGCACCAATTTCCGCGTTCCTACCAACGACGGCAACTTCGTGATCCAGGTCCTCGACGGCAGGTCACGCGTTGACGGCATCGCGCTCGGCGCGGCGGGCAAGATCACCGACGCCTGGTCGCTCTTTGCCAATTACACCTATCTAGACAGCAAGGTTTTGCAGAGCCTCGCCGATCGCGACGGCGGCGGCACGGCGACGGACCCTCAGCGCGGCAACGCTCTCATCCAGACGCCCAAGCATTCGGGGAGCCTGTGGACGACCTATCTGTTCCCGTTCGGGCTGCAGTTAGGATACGGGCTCACCTATCAGGGGAGGTTCGCTACCAACCAGAGCAACCCGTTCAATTTCGCGCAGTATAAGGGTGACGACTATATGACCCACCGCGCGATGCTGTCCTGGGCGTTCGACAATGGGCTGACCGCGCAGCTCAACGTCCAGAACCTGTTCGACAAGAAATACTACACGAACATCCGCAGCAATGTGAGCTCCACCGCTCAACTAGTCACCGGCGGCTGGGCGATGCCCGGCGAGGGACGGTCGGCGAGGCTTAGCCTGTTCTACAGCTTCTGATATTGATTGACGTTCGGGGCCAATTACCGGGCGACAATGATGCTAGTGAATTTGATTCGCATTAAAGGTTTGATTGGGGCATGGCTGGCGGAAGATTACTGGAAGAACCGTGATGCATGCAGTGTATCGATCAGACTTGGCCTCGGTGCATGACGATGCGACCTTCAGCATCGTTTTTCCGGAAAAGGAAGAGAGAAGCGTTCAGCCCGAGTCGCCCTTCATTCCCTCTCAGTTGCTTCGGAGTCAGCAGCACGATGTAAATTGGGGCGCCATTCTTTTCATTCTCGCATTCCACGGCGCCTTGCTCGTCGCATTGATCAAAATGGACGTAGTAGCGCTTCCCAAGATGAAGCATGGTCCGACCGTCGTGGAACTGGTCGCCGAACCGCCGGCGCCTCCGCCTTTTTCCCCAGAGCAGAAGGCGCAACCGGAAAAGCCTCTGGTGCCTAGTGTCACCGCCCCGACGCCGGTCGTAGTCATGCCACCCTCGCCGCCACCCGTGATGGTGGCGCCAGAGGCACCTCCGCCCAAGGCTGTCATAGTTTCATCGACACCTTCGCCCGTTATGGCCGGGCCAGTAAGCGTCTCCGATCTGTCTTCCAGAATGGTTTTCTCTCCGCCGCCCCGCTTTTCCGTAGAGTCGCGGCGTAAGCGGGAAGGAGGGGTTGTGCACATCCGGGTACTACTGGGGCTGGATGGTGGCGTGATTGAAGCGAGCCTTGCCGGCACTTGCGGTTTTGAACGGATAGACAAGGCGGTATTGCAAGCGGTACGCAAGTGGCGCTGGTCTCCGACCTTGTCTGCGGGAAAACCAGTTATGGTGAGTGGGATAGTTGATGTAACCGTCAACCCGCCGGCGTAAACCGGCCCATGCTCATTGCGATTCCTGATATTCTTGATGTAAACGCGCTGTACGAAATCCGCGCTTTGATAGACGATGCCGAATGGGTCGATGGAGCGATAACCGCGGGACATCAATCGACATTGGCGAAAAACAACAATCAGTTGCCGGAGGAATCAGCGGCCGCGCAGGCAGCGGGAAACATCGTGCTTGAAGGGCTTGGAAAATCGCCTCTATTTTTTGCTGCTGCTCTGCCCGCGAAAGTCTATCCGCCATTATTCAACCGCTACAACGCGGGACACGAGTTTCGCGCGCATATCGACAATGCGGTACGCATACAGCCCGGATCGGACTTTCGCGTTCGCACGGACCTTTCCGCCACATTGTTTCTGGCGGATCCGGACAGTTACGATGGCGGCGAGCTAGTGATCGACGGCCAATTCGGAATCCAGAGAATCAAGCTTCCCGCAGGGCACATGGTGCTCTACCCGGCATCAAGCCTCCATCATGTCGAGCCTATTACCCGGGGCATTCGTATCGCTAGCTTTTTCTGGATTCAGTCGATGGTGCGCAATGATGACCATCGCCGATCGCTGTTCGAACTGGATAGCGCGATCCAGACGATCGCGATCGATCGCGGACATGCTGACGCTGCAATCGTCCAGCTAACAGGGGTATATCATAATCTCTTGAGGCAGTGGGCGGACGTCTGAAGCAGACGATTAGCGAGAAACGTGTCTAGCTGTTTGCCGAACGTGCCTTTGATTTGCTCTTTTCCTTGGTTGATGCCGCTGTGTTGGCCTTCGACGAAGAATTCTTACCTATGGCCGACTTGGTCGGGCCGTTGCTTTTTTTGCTACAACGGACTTTTTGGACGAAGCTCTTTTCACCGCACTCGATTTGCCGATTCTTTTGGATATGATTTTGCTCTTCGGGTGCTCTGCGGCTTTGGATGCTGACGTCCCTTTTATCGCAGTCTTTTGGGGTTCGGTGAGGGCGACCTTGGCTGCGGATCCCGCTTCGTCACGCGAGCCCTGCTCCACGGCCGCCCCGTAACGGAACGCCGGATGCATTTCTGCCGGCAATAGCGCTGCCACTTCCACGGGCTGATCGATTGTCCGATCGCGCATCACGGTGAAGCCTGCTTCCAGGAGTTGTGTGACGTCGCGGTTACGTATGTTGATGGACGGTTCACCCAGAACCACCGCGACGAGGCGTCGGCCATTGCGCACAGCGGATGCAGCTAGCGTATAGCCCGCATCCACGGTGTAGCCCGTCTTGATGCCATCGACGCCCATCACCTTGCCGAGCAGGCGATTATGATTGGTGAATGCTTGTTTTCCGAAGCTTGCATCGCGGAGCGAGAAATATTCGTAACCGTCGGGATGGTTTTGCATCAACGCGACGGACAGCAGAGCGATATCGCGCGCGGTCGTAACATTGTAGGGATTGGGCAGGCCTGAAGCATTTGCGTAGACAGTATTGCGCATGCCGAGCGAACGCGCTTTGCGGTTCATCATGGCGACAAAAGTGTCTTCGGTGCCGCCAATCTTCTCCGCCAGCGCCACAGCGAGGTCATTGGCAGATTTTACCGCCACGATCTTGATCGCGTCTTCCACCGGAATAGTTTTGCCCACTGCCAAGCCGAGCCTTGACGGCTTTTGTGAAGCAGCGTGCGAAGATATCGTGACAGCATCGGACAGTTTCAGCCGACCAGCGGAAATCGCATCGAAGGCCAGATAAAGAGTCATGATCTTCGTGATCGAAGCCGGGTGCCGTGCTTCGTCAGCCGCGGTGGCGTACAGAATTTCGTGGGTCTTGGCATCCACCAGGATGGCGGCATAGCGCGGTGCCTGTGCTGTCCGCTTTCCTGCGGTAACGGGCGCGGAAATAACTTTAATCTGCGCGCGGCGGGCCTCGATCGGCCCCGCGACAAGCCCGCCAACCAGCACCGTTGTAGCGGCTAGCTTCACTATCCTGACGATAAAATCCAACCCTGAATTCATTCTTTTTTCAGTACCCGGATATGAAAACAAAGCTTCTATTTACCGAAGCATAAGTTAACAGGACGCTGCTACTCAAGAGCATTGTTCCGCGGTTCGTCGTATTTTAGTTGAATCCTAACCTCTTAGCGGGCTGAAAATCAGCTCGCCCAAGATAGGCAAGGCAGTGATCGACGATGCGTGGCGCCGCGCGGCCGTCGCCAAATGGTGAACCGCCACGCGCCATGGCAAATAAATGGCCATCATCATTCAGCAGGCGGATGGCTTCGGCAATAATTCTCCGCCGGTCGCTCCCTACAAGTTTACCAATACCTGAAGCTATTATTTCGCTGCGTTCTGTTTCCTTTCGCAGCACCAGAATGGGCTTGCCGCATGCAGACCCCTCCTCCTGCAAACCACCGCTGTCGGTCAGCAAAAAGCGTGATCTTCGTATCAACGCGACGAGCACCGGGTACTCCAGCGGCTCAACCAGATGAAAGCGCTCAAGATTGCTCAGGAGAGCACGTACTGGCCCGAATATGTTCGGATTGGGATGCACCGGTAGGACGAATTCCGTATCCGGACAGGTTTCATGCAAGGCGCGCAGCGCTCCACATATATTGATCAATGGCGTACCGATATTCTCCCGCCTGTGAATCGACACCAGCACGAGCTTGCGGCGGGAATCCAGCGGCAACGGGATCGTCTTCTGCCGTGTGGTCATGTGATTCAATGCGTCGATCACCGTATTGCCAGTAATGTGGACATCCTCGCGAGGAACGCCTTCACCGAGCAGATTATCCCGGGATTTTTCAGTAGGTGCGAAGTGGACTGCGGCGATCTTGCTGATCTGTGTACGGTTCATTTCCTCGGGAAACGGATTTTGCACGTCATATGTGCGCAGCCCCGCCTCTACATGGGCGATGGGAATGTGACGATAGAAGCCGGACATCGCGGCCACTAGTGCAGATGTCGTATCTCCCTGAACAATCGCCATGTCGGGTGAGACGTCGCTCCATAACGTGCCGAAAGCAGAAAATAGCCTTGCACTCAATTCGCAAAGACCCTGTTCTGCCTGCATAACATCAAGATCATGATCGATGGAGATATCGAACCAACCCAATGCCTGGCGCGCGAGTTCCCTATGCTGACCAGTCAAGACGACTATGGTATCGACCGCAGCACGTCGCTTTAGCTCATGGATAACGGGGGCCATTTTTATGGCTTCGGGTCTTGTTCCGACTACACACGCTATTTTCATGCGTTATGCCCAGGCAGCTGATAACTGGGCCATTTCGTATGCGTATTATATGAATAAAGTGTGCGTTGCCTTTTAACGCTTAAGCGGCATTCCGTGAGACTTCGGCGGGGGAAGGGCGTCGACCAGTTGATCGCCGCCAAGGGTGCGGTACAATGTCACCAGATTGTCTGCCTTGAGGAGCAAGGTCGAGGCAAGCGTCCGGCGGGCGGCATAGAGTGTTCTCTGCGTCTCAAGGCGATTGAGAAAAGGATCGATGCCTTCGCGATATCGGGCTTCCGCCAGAACATCGCTATCCCGGGCCGATGCTTCCAGCTGGCTTTGCGCGGCGAACTGGCGATCTATCGTCCCACGTCGTGCCAGTGCGTCGGCAACTTCGCGAAATGCGGTTTGTATGGCGAGCTTATATTGCGCCAGTGTCAGGTCCCGCTGGGCCTTGGCATATTCAAGATTGCCCTCGCTCGCTCCGCCATCGAATATCGGCAGCGCGGCGGACGGTTGTACGGACCAGGTGAACGCGCCGTTGCTGAACAACGATGAGAGGGCAGAGCTCGCGAAGCCGGTGAGGGCGGTCAGGCTGATGGTTGGGAAGAAATTGGCACGTGCTGCACCGATCTCGGCATTGGCGGCGCGCAATTTATATTCGGCCTGAACAACGTCGGGACGTCGTAACAGGATGCGGGAATCCAATCCCGCGGGCAATTCGCGGAGCAAACCGCCCACAGCTTCGATTGATTTGGGCAAAAGCGCGTCAGCAACCGGAGCACCTACCAATAATTCCAGCGCATTTCGGTCCTGCGCCACGAGCGAAATAAGATCGGCCTGATCCGAGCGCGCCTGCGCCAAAACCGTTTCTGCCTGTCGCAAATCGGTTCGCGGGGCTATTCCTCCGTTCAGGCGCGCGCGCGTGAGATCAACGCTTTTTGCGGCACTGATCTCGGTATCATTCGCAATGGAGAGCAAGCTTCGGTCAGTTGCGAGAGTCAGATATGCACTGGCGACCTCGGCAACGAGCGTCAGGCGAGCGGCGTGCACCGCGGCTTCTGTTGCCAGATATTCCTGCATGGCAGCCTGACTGAGGCTGCGCTGGCGTCCGAACAGATCGATCTCGAAAGCGCTCAGCCCGGCATCGACGGAATAAGACGTGCTTCTGCCGCTGCTTTCGTTATTCGTCGAGGCGGAATTGCCACGATCAACCGTTGCGACATCGGCGTTGGCGTCGATTTCGGGTAATAATGCCGCGCGTTGAACGCGATATTGCGCACGCGCGGAAGCCATATTGGCGACGGCGATGCTGATGTCTTGATTGTTTGCGAGGGCTTGAGCGATGATGACCTGAAGCTGCGGGTCCAGGAATATGTCCTGGTATGTTACAGTTGGCAGTGCTTCGCCGCTCCGGACTACATAGGCATCGCCACTGGGAAAGGACGATGGCACGGGAGGCAGCGGGCGGCCATAGGGCGGTGCCAGGCTACATCCTGTCATCGCCAAAAGGCTGACAAAACCCGCGAGGCGCCTCATGCCTGCGCGCCGTAATCAGAAGGCTTGCCGCTACCTCCAAGCCAGCGACGCACGAGGACATAGAATAAGGGAATGTAGAAGATGGCCAGCAGCGTTGCGGTGATCATGCCGCCAATCACTGCAGTGCCGATGGCCAGGCGGCTTTGGGCGCCGGCTCCTGTCGAAATTGCAAGCGGCAGAACGCCAAAAATAAACGCAAGGCTGGTCATGATGATGGGACGCAGACGCAGGCGCGCAGCTTCCAAAGCCGCTTCGACCGCGGTCTTTCCGGATTTTTCGGCCTGTTCGGCAAATTCGACGATCAAGATGGCATTCTTGGCCGACAAACCCATGGTCGTGAGCAGGCCGACCTGGAAATATACGTCGTTCTCGAGGCCCCTTAACGCAACTGCCACGGTCGCTCCCACCAGACCCAACGGGACGACGAGCATGACCGCGACCGGGATCGACCAGCTTTCATACAGCGCGGCTAGGCAAAGAAAGATGATCAGCAATGACAAGGCGTAAATGTAGGGGGCCTGCCCGCCGGAAAGTTGCTCCTGATATGAAAGGCCGCTCCACGCGATGGATACGCCGGGGAGGGTGCCGGCTATCTCGGCCATGCGTTTCATTGCTTCTCCGGAACTCTTTCCTTCCGCAGCCTGGCCCTGAATTTCGTAAGAGGGCAGGCCATTGAAGCGCAGGAGACTGACCGGCGCCTGTCCCCACGACGTCTGCGCAAAGGCGGAAAAGGGCGCCATCGTGTCCGTTGAAGTTCTTACATACCAGTTGGAAAGGTCCTCCGGGCGGCTTCGGTAGGGGGCATCGCCTTGCACGTAGACGCGCTTGACCCTGCCATTATCAACGAAATCGTTGACATATTCGCCGCCCCAGGCCGCGCTCAGCGTATCGTCCACGTCAGCCTGGCTAAGCCCAAGAGCTCCGACTTTTTCCGGATCGATATTGACCTTGAGCGTAGGCGTGTCTTCAAGCGAGTTCTGGCGGATGGCGGCAAGGGCGGGATCACCCTGCGTTGCGGCCAGCAGTTGATCCCGTCGTGCCTTGAATTCTTCGCGGCTCAGTCCCGTGCTGTTGAGCAGTTCCATCGTAAAGCCGCTCGATTGACCCAATCCGCGTACGGCTGGCGGGTTGGTCGCCACAAACTGCACGTCGCGCAGGCTACCGAGCGCCTTGTTCGCGCGCTGAACGATAGCCTGCGCGCTATTGTCACTTCCGGCACGATCGTCCCAAGGCGCCATCGAAATAAAGCCTCGGCCGGCATTCTGCCCCGAGCCAGCCTGATTCCCTCCCGTTACGGTATAAATGATAGGAATATTGGTCTTTTCATTCTTTTCGAAATATTCCCGTATCGCCTGTGCAGCCTCCATGCTGCGCGATTGGGTCGCTCCTGGCGGCAAAGTGTACTGGATCTGGGCAAAGCCTTGATCTTCGGTTGGCAGGAAGCCGGTCGGTAATAGCGAAAACGTAACACCGAAAAGCGCTACGATAGCAGCAAAAACCAGCATTGCGGGGCCTACATGGCCGTTTAGTCTCGCGACATTGTCACGATAGCGATCGGATGTTCGACGAAACCAGTCGTTGAATCGGTCGCCGAAGCGGTGGAGATAGCGGATTATGCGATTATCGTTTCGGCGCGTCCTGTCAGGCCGCCTGAGTATCGTGGCGGCCAAGGCTGGCGAAAGGATCAGTGCGACAAACACCGACAAGACCATCGACGATACGATGGTAATGGAAAATTGCCGATATATTACGCCGACAGAGCCGCCGAAGAACGCCATAGGCAAGAATACGGCCGACAATACCAGCGCGATTCCGATCAGCGCGCTTTGAATTTCCGCCATGGATTTGATCGTTGCTTCGCGCGGCGTGATCTCGGGTTCTTCCTCCATCACGCGCTCGACGTTCTCGACGACGACGATCGCGTCATCGACGAGCAGTCCGATCGCAAGCACAAGTCCAAAAAGCGTGAGGGTATTGATACTATATCCCGCAACCGCGAGCACACCGAACGTGCCGAGCAACACCACCGGCACCGCAATCGCCGGAATGAGAGTTGCTCGCCAGCTTTGCAGGAATACGAACATCACGATCACAACGAGGATGATCGCTTCGACCAGCGATTTTATGACTTCTTCGACAGAGAGTTTGATGAAGGCGGTGCTATCATTGGGAAAGGCGTAAGTGAGACCGCTCGGGAAATTTTTGGCACGCTCTGTCAGTTCGTCCCGGATCAGGCGGGACGTCTTCAGCGCATCTGCTCCAGGCGCCAGCTGTATCCCGATACCCGCGGCTGGATGGCCATTGAGGCGATTGATACTGTTGTAATTCTCATTGCCCAGTTCGACCCGGGCGACGTTTTCCAGCAGAACCTTCGAGCCGTCCGGCTGCGTCTTGACGAGGATTTTTCGAAACTGCTCCGGGGTCGTGAAGCGCGAGCGAGCGGTGACCGTAGCGTTGAGCATTTGCTCGTCGCTATTGGGCATTGCGCCGATCTGCCCCGCCGCAACCTGCGTGTTCTGTGCTTCGATGGCAGATACGATATCGCTTGGCATCAGCGAGTAACTCGCCAACCTGTTCGGATCGAGCCAGATCCGCATTGCGTGTTGCGATCCAAAAACGTTGACATCGCCCACGCCATTAAGGCGCCCGATCACGTCCTGCAGGTTCGAAACAAGATAATCGGCGATGTCGCCATTGGACCATCGATCCGTCTGGTCATAGATCGAAATGACCATGAGGTAGTCTGCACTGGCCTTGGTGACGGTCAGCCCCTGCCGCTGTACCTGCTGAGGAAGGCGCGACAGCGCTTGCTGGACCTTGTTCTGTACCTGCACCTGGGCAATGTCGGGGTCAGTGCCCTTCTCGAACGTGACCGTGACGTTCACGCTTCCTGCGGCATTCGATGTTGCTGAGAAATAGATAAGGCCATCGATGCCGGTGAGTTGCTGCTCGATGATTTGCGTCACGCTCGACTCAAGCGTTTCGGCTGATGCGCCTGGATATTGTGCCCGAATGTTCACGGATGTCGGAGCAATATCGGGATATTGCTCTACAGGTAGCGCAAGGATGCCGCCGATGCCGGCAAGCATGGTAATGATAGCAATCACCCATGCAAAGATCGGGCGATCGATGAAGATGCGCGAGAACATCGCGGCTTAAGGCTTGGTGCCGCTGGCCGCCGTGCCAGGTTTGGTGCTTGGCTCTTTCGATGATTTCCTAGGGGCAGCTACCGGTTTTACAGCACTGCCATTCTTGATGCGGCCAAGGCCTTCGACGATCACCTTGTCTCCCGCTTTCAATTCGCCGCCTGTCACCAGCCAGGCATCGTCCACCGTGCGGTCGGCCTTGATCGTACGCTGGACGGCTTTGTTGCCCGGGCCTACGATGAAGACGGTGGCATCGCCGCGCGCATCCCGAGTCACTGCCTGCTGTGGAACCAGTATTGCATCGCGAATTGTGGCCTGAGAAAGCATCGCGTGCACATACATGCCGGGGAGCAGCAAGCCGTCCGGGTTTGGAAAGCGTGCACGCAATGTCACTGTTCCGGTCGCAGGATCGACGACGACTTCCGCGAACTCGACCGTGCCCGTTTGCGCATATTCGCTTCCATCCTCCAGCTTCAGTTTGACGGAAGCGGCGGATTTTATCATCCCGCCGGATGAAAGTGATCTTCGCAGAGTCAAAAGATCAGCACTTGATTGCTGGATATCGACAAAAATGGGGTCGAGCCGCTGAATTGTGGTTAGGGGTTCCGTCTGTCCCGAAGTGACGAGAGCGCCTGTCGTGAAAATGGATCGGCCAATTCGACCAGTGATTGGCGCCGGCACACGCGTAAAGCGCAGGTTGATCTTTGCCGTATCCAGCAGCGCGCGATTTTGGGCAACCGCTGCCGCTGCCTGTCGCGCCGTCGCCTGTGCGTCAGTAAAGTCTTGCTTGCTGACGGCCTCGATAGCGGCGAGCGGCTTGTAACGCGCCGCTTTCGCTTCAGCTGCGTTCCATGTCGCTTCGGCTTTAGCCAGATTTGCTTGCGCTTCATTTGCCGCAGCACGATAAAGACTGGGATCGATCTGATATAAGGTCTGGCCCGCATGGACGATGCTGCCTTCGGTGAACAGACGCGCCTTTATAACGCCGGAGACTTGCGGGCGGACTTCCGATGCTTCGAAGGCGGCCGTTCGTCCCGCAAGATCGATCATCAATGGGACGTCCGCTTCGTGAAGAACGACGAAGCCCGCCTCAGGTGTGCTTTTTTCCTTGTCGTCAGCATTGCCCTCACATCCGAAGAGCATGAGCGCTAGCGGAAGGACAAAAGCCCTTGCTTTGTTCGGCAGAGAAAGCGTCATTTAAAGTTCGCGGTAATATCGGGCGCACGAGCCGTCAATCGGTGCGATAGGGGAATACGCCGGATTGACAAATCCGATTATTTGTATCGCCGACTATATTATATTTTTGTGAAAATGCGCATGCCGGATGCTGTACATCAACCGTTCAATTTTGCGCGCTTACCGGCGCGAATACTTGTGAATCGCAGCTATTATCCGCCCCTAGTGCCTCATGGATGATGCGCCAGTCTTCTATGACCCATCCGGCCGCCGCCGCCGCCGCTTCACGGTGGCGGTTGCTGCTTTTGTTTTGCTGCTGTTGCTGGCAGGCGGCATTTTTGCTGTATCCATCATTACGGTTGCGCCTCGCCCCGAACTTCCTTTCGAGCTGGAGCATCAATCCATCCGTGGGTTACCCGCACAGGAATTTCACCAGAGCGGCCGACGTCACAGTTCGCTCGATCATATGCTGCGGCAGGCCACCCGGTGGATGGCGGCGCACCGCCGACCGGGACCCGCGAATGACGCCCAGCTTTCCATCGCGTTCCATGCGCCATGGGACGATGCCAGCAATGCCTCCCTTGCCCGGCACATCAACCAGCTTGATTGGCTGATACCAGGATGGCTGTCCATCACCGGGCCCGATCATCGGTTAACGTCCTTCCCGGATCCTCACGGTAAGGCGCTGATCAGTGCTGCGATACATCGTCCTATCCTGTTGCCGATGGTTCAGAACGCCATCGACGGTGTATGGGACGGGGCAGGTATGGCAGCGCTGCTACATGATCCGCAGCTAAGAAAGAACGCACTTCGCCGGATCGACGCGATGTTGCGGGCCAACCGTGCAAACGGCGTCTTCTTCGACTTCGAAGATTTGCCGCCTTCCGCGCACGATGACTATCGCCTGTTTCTCGGTGAGGCGCGGCAACGGTTCGGCCCGCGCGGCTGGATCGTCGCGATTGCAGTTCCCGTGGACAATCCGGATTGGAACCTCAAAGCCTATGCGGCTGTGGCGGATCGCCTGTTCCTGATGGCCTATGATGAGCATTATCAGGGCGGTAGCCCCGGCCCGATCGCTTCACGCCGCTGGTTCGTTGAAAAGGTTGCGCATGCTGCCCAGGGCGTTGATCGCAACAAGCTGGTCGTCGCGGTAGGAAGCTATGCATATGATTGGGCCAGCGGCGGACAGGCCGAAGCACTTTCCGTCGAAGAGGCATGGCTTGAAGCGCACGAATCCGACGTCATGCCGGTCTTCGATCCGGTTAGTGGAAATAGTCATTTTTCCTATGTGGAGGGAAAGACTCGTCATGATGTCTGGACCTTGGACGCCGCTGCGACGCACGATCAGATTGCAAACCTCCGCACGCTCGGATTTGGGGCGGTAGCGCTCTGGCGGTTAGGCACCGAGGATCCCTCTGTATGGCAGTTGTTCGGCAAGGACCACCGCCGGAGTTCGCCTGCAAAAGTCATGGAAATCATTCCACCGGGCACGAACGTTGATATCGAGGGTAATGGCGAGATTCTGCGGATCGGTTCGACGCCCGTGCCGGGCAGGCGTAAAATAGATATCGCTTCAAACGGTTTGATTGCCGACGAACGCTTCATCAATTTGCCGCTGCCTTACACCATTGAGCGGACCGGATATCGTCCCGGGCTGGTGGCGCTTACTTTCGATGATGGTCCCGACACCACGTGGACGCCCAAGATCCTGGACATATTGAAGGCTGAGCATGTCCACGCCACCTTCTTCGTCGTTGGCGAAAATGCGCTGACTCGCAGTGGCCTTCTGACGCGTCTGGTCCACGAAGGGCACGACGTCGGCAGCCATACCTACACCCATCCCAATCTGGCGCGGGCAAGCGCGCGCGAAACCGAGCTCGAACTCAATGCCACGCAGCGGCTGTTTCAGGCGTTTACCGGGCGGTCGTTGACGCTATTTCGGGCGCCCTTCTTCGGGGACGCCGAACCAACCACGGCAGACGAAATCGTGCCGATCGAGGAAGCGCAGCGGCTCGGATATCTGTCGGTTGGATTGCATGTCGATCCGAACGACTGGAAGCGGCCGGGCGTGCAGGCAATTATCGATCAGACGATTGCCGGCGTAGAAGCTTCGAACTCTGAACGGAGCGGGCAGGTCGTATTGTTGCACGATGCCGGGGGCGATCGATCGCAGACGGTGAAGGCATTGCCCGCCATCATCCATGCGTTGCGCAAAAAGGGTTATCGCTTCGTACGCATATCGGAACTGGCCGGCTTGCAGCAATCCCAGATCATGCCGGTTATAACGCGCAGCGACCGCTTTGCCGCGACTGCGGATCTGGCGCTGTTCAGCGCGCTGGGCGGCACCATCATTGCGTTGAAGTGGCTGTTCGCAATCGCGATCTCCATTGGCATTGCCCGCGCGGTGCTCTTGTCCGCTCTTGCCCTGTGGCAGGCACGGATCGAAAGCCGCACCGTCTTTCCGCCCATCGACTCTCAGCGTTTTGTCACAGTGTTGATCCCCGCATTCAACGAGGAGCGCGTGATCGAACACTCAGTGCGGCGCGTTCTGGCTAGTGAGAATGTCAGGATTGAAGTGATTGTGATCGACGACGGCTCGAAGGATCGTACCAGCGAGATCGTGGACAAGGCGTTCAGGGATGATGGTCGCGTTGCGTTGCTTACCTTGCAGAATGGCGGCAAAGCTCGCGCGCTCAATGAAGGGTTGAAACGGGCGAACGGCGATATCGTGATCGCACTTGATGCCGATACCCAGTTCGAATCGCTGACAGTCGCGCGGCTTGCCCGCTGGTTCAGCGATCCGGCAATTGGTGCGGTGGCGGGCAACGCTAAAGTCGGGAACCGCATCAATCTTGCAACGCGCTGGCAGGCGCTCGAATATATCACCGCCCAGAATCTGGAACGCAGGGCGCTTGCCCGGCTTGATGCAATGACCGTCGTGCCGGGTGCGGTGGGCGCATGGCGGCTGGAGGCCCTGCGCCAGCTGGGAGGTTATCCGGCCGACACGCTTGCGGAAGACCAGGATCTGACCATTTCCATACAGCGCGCCGGCTGGAAGGTTACCTATGACCAGTATGCCGTAGCTTGGACAGAGGCGCCCGAGACGTTTGCGGCATTAGCGCGGCAGCGCTTCCGCTGGGCCTATGGAACTCTGCAGTGTCTGTGGAAGCATCATGCTGCCATTGCCGCTGGCCAGCCGCGGGGGCTTGCCCGCATAGGATTGCCCCAGGCCATCCTGTTTCAGGTACTATTTGCGGCTATCTCTCCTGTGATCGATCTGGCACTGATTGCCAGTATGCTCAGTACCTACTTCGAAGTTGAGCAGCATGGCTGGGCACAGACCCAGACCGATCTTGACAGGATGCTTACCTACTGGCTGGTTTTTACACTAATCGATTTGCTGGCGGGTGTGATCGCTTTCGCGCTGGAACGGCGGGAACGCTGGAGACTGCTGTGGCTGATGATCCCGCAGCGTATGGGCTACCGGCAAATCATGTATTACGTCGTGATAAAAGCGCTGACGCAGGCGGTTCGCGGCCTGAGCGTGGGATGGGGCAAGTTGGAGCGTAGCGGAAGAGTGAGTACGTCGGGATAAAGGTGGAAAAGCATAAGGCGTTTCAGTGACCTCTCAGACCTGCCCGATCGTTCGGGGCGCTTACGTGAGGGCCTTGATTCTGCATCGCGGACGCGGCTGACGAGCCGATTAATTTGTCGAGGATCAATTGACCCTCGCTCCAATCGCCCAGAAATGAATCCGCATTGAGATGGCCTGCCTGTCCGGCATCATGGAGATCGACTCCCCACCGCCGCGCAAACAGCCCCGAACGATCGAAGCTCGCATAATTGTCATCCCTGCTCGCTACGAGGACGGCTGGGAAAGGAAATTGTACTAGGGGTGCTGGTGCGAAACGACGAAGAATCTCGTGTGCTTCCGGGTTTTCGACGTCAGGCGGTGCGACCAGCATGGCTCCGGCTACCCGCGTTAGTCGATCCGGTGAAGCAAGGGCGGTCCACCATGCAATCGCCAGGCAACCCAAACTGTGCGCAACGAGGATTACGGGCGCCTGCTCCTGCGCGATTTGTAGATCGAGCTTGGTCACCCAATGACTGCGGTGTGGATTACTCCATGCTCCGAGATCTACCCGGACACAGTCATCTCTGATGACTTCCCATCTGCTCTGCCAGTGCCGTGGGCCGGAATTGTTGAGGCCGGGGACCAAGAGACAGCGAGGGCGGGGCATCTTGTCAGGCATTGAACGACTCCTTGCCGGACAAATACCATAGTGACTCAATAGAGTATAAAATGGAGAAATTGGCTATGCAAAAGCTGGGCTTTAGCTCTCGAGAATACGGCGGATTTGCTGAAAGCGATGTCCCTCAAACATTCTCTAATGATGTCGGAAAATATTTTTATGGCAACGGGGCCGCAGAACCCGTAGGCGGCGCAAGGAACGAGGGAGCTGTTTTGGAAAAGCCGAAAGCCAGCTGCGCCGAAGTCGCGATGTGGTGGCGCTGTGCGGTGCCGGCATCTTCCACGTCCGGCGGTCGATCAGCTTGACCAGCACGGATATAGGTGCGCGACTGGGGCCGGTCGTTCGCGCATTGCGTTTTTTTCGCGCGTGGATGCGTAGCCCAATTCGTACCGGGGCGATCGTGCCGAGCGGTCAGGATCTGGCTGGCAAAATCGTCCAGGAAGTGCGCCCCCATCAGGGCCGCGTGATCGAGCTCGGTGGCGGTACGGGTGTATTCACACGCGCCCTGCTCGAACTGGGGGTACTTACAGAAGATCTGGAGGTCGTCGAGATCAATCCCGAACTGGCGAGGGGGCTTCGCAAGCAGTTTCCCGGCGTGCGGGTGATTCAAGCCAACGCCACTGAACTGGTCCGATCCGTGTCAGGTAAGCCAGGGGAATATCAGGCCATCATCAGTGGTCTGCCAATGCTTGCTATTCCAAAAGCCGTCCAGCGTTCCATTCTTGCCGCCAGCTTCACGCTGTTGGCTGAGGAAGGTGCGCTTTATCAATTCACCTATTCAAACCGTTCGCCTATCGATCAGGATATACTCGACGAGTTCGGCCTCAATCATGCCCAGATCGCAACGAGCTGGCGTAATTTCCCGCCCGCGCGCGTATTCCGGTTTACGCAGCGACGTCAGAATTGAGCTACTGACAACTGACCGCGCCGCTGTTCTTACTTAGGCGCGAGCACCATCAACATCTGCCGACCTTCCATGCGCGGAAACTGCTCGACCTTGGCCGTTTCGGTCATGTCTTCCTGCACCCGCTGCAGCACTTGCATGCCTAACTGGCCATGGGCGAGTTCGCGCCCACGAAAACGCAGGGTGACCTTTACCTTGTCGCCTTCGTCGATGAATTCGCGAACCTTCTTCATCTTCGTATCATAATCATGATCGTCGATGTTGGGACGCATCTTGATCTCCTTGATCTCCTGCGTCTTCTGGCTCTTACGGGCGAGGTTCGCCTTTTTCTGCGCCTCGTATTTGAATTTTCCAACGTCCAGGAATTTCGCGACGGGGGGATCCGCGTTCGGTGAGACCTCAACCAGATCGAGCCCGGCTTCCGCAGCCTGCTCCATCGCTTCCTTGGTATACATCACGCCCAGATTTTCGCCATTCTCGTCGATCACCCGAACCTTGGGCGATACGATGAACTCATTAAAGCGAGGACCATTGAGTGGCATTGGCGGCTGGCCCAGTGGGCGCCGAATCATAGGGGGACGTATAGCAATTTCTCCTGTCATGGTGATCGGAACAGTCCATTATGTAATGCCTGCGGCGTCATTTTGGAAGTGGTGGATGCCGCGATTGCGGATTTAGCGACGCTGTTGCTTTGATGCTGCTATCGACGCGCGAGCAGAATGACGAAACAGCCGCCAGACCGCCACCTAAATAAACGGCGAGCGGCTGCACGCTAGACGGCGAGATCGGGCGGTATAGCTTCACTCGTGAGGACCATGACTGTTTCTTCCAGCGAGAGAATCTGCTGTCCTTCCGCTCCAAGCCGGCGGATTGCGACGGTGTTCTCCTCTGCCTCCCGTTTGCCGACGACAAGCAATGCCGGCACTTTCGCCAGACTGTGTTCGCGTACCTTGTAGTTTATCTTCTCGTTCCGCAGATCGACCTCGGCTCGCAATCCCGCAGCACGCAATTTCACAAGTACGGCATTGGCATAATCATCTGCATCCGAAACGATCGTCGCAACCACGGCTTGCACCGGTGCAAGCCAAAGCGGGAAACGGCCTGCATGATGTTCGATCAATATGCCCAGGAAGCGTTCGAAAGTTCCAAGGATGGCGCGATGGAGCATGACGGGGCGGTGACGTTCGCCATCATCACCAACATAGCTCGCGTCCAGCCGCTCGGGCAGAACATAGTCTAGCTGGATGGTTCCGCATTGCCATGTGCGCCCAATCGCGTCGGTCAGGTGGAATTCGAGCTTGGGCGAATAGAAAGCGCCTTCCCCGGGCAGTTCTTCCCAATTATATTCGGGGCCCGCGCGCCCGGCGAGCCGGACGGCATCGCGAAGATCCTGTTCTGCCTTGTCCCACATCTCTTCCGTACCGAAACGCTTTTCGGGTCGCAGGGCGAGCTTGATGGAATAGCTGTCGAAGCCCAGATCCTTGTATATCGTATCGAGCAGATCGCAGAAGAAGCGAACTTCGTCGACGATCTGATCTTCACGACAAAAGATATGCGCATCGTCCTGCGTGAATTGACGGACCCGCATGATGCCGTGCAGCGCCCCATGGGGCTCGTTGCGGTGACAACAGCCGAATTCCGCCATGCGGATAGGCAGATCGCGATAGCTTTTGATGCCTTGCCGGAAAATGAGCACATGGGCCGGGCAGTTCATCGGCTTCAGCGCCATCAGGTCCGCATCTCCTGAAAGAACCGGGCCTTCGTCTTCCGTCGAGGGGATTTCATCGGGCACAACGAACATGTTCTCGCGATATTTGCCCCAGTGGCCCGACTGCTCCCATTGGCGCGCGTCCATCAGCTGCGGTGTCTTCACCTCACGATAGCCGGCCGCATCAAGCTTGCGCCGCATATAAGCCTCGAGCTGGCGCCATATGATGAAGCCCTTGGGATGCCAGAAGACGCTTCCCTGTGCTTCGGACTGAAGATGGAACAGATCCATCTCCTGCCCGATCTTGCGGTGATCGCGCTTGGCGGCTTCCTCCAGACGAATGAGGTGCGCATCCAGCTGTTTCTTGTTGAGCCAGCCCGTCCCGTAAATTCGGGAGAGCATGGCGTTGTTCTGGTCGCCGCGCCAATAGGCCCCGGAAACCCTCGTGAGCTTGAAGGCCTGTGGATCGAGCTTGCCGGTCGAAGGGAAATGCGGACCCCGACACATGTCGAACCAGTCGCTGCCCGACCAGTATACGGTCAACTCCTCGCCGTCGGGAAGGCCGGAGGCCCATTCGGCCTTGAAGCTTTCGCCCTGTTGTTTCCAACGGGAGATCAGCTGTTCCCGGCCCCACACCTCGCGGCGCAGCGGTTTGTTGGCTGCGATGATTTTGCGCATCTCCGCTTCGATCGCCGGCAGGTCTTCGTCGGTGAAAGGGCGGTCCTTTGGTGCGAAGTCATAATAGAAGCCATCGTCCGTTGAAGGCCCAAAAGTAATCTGGGTGCCCGGGAACAGCGTCTGTACGGCTTCTGCTAATATGTGAGCGTAGTCGTGGCGGGCAAGCTTAAGCGCATCGGCCTCGTCGCGGCTCGTCACCAATGCCAACGCGGCACTCTTTTCAAGCGGCTTCGAAAGATCGACCAGGACGCCGTCAACCCTTGCCGCGAGTGCTGCCTTAGCCAATCCCGGTCCGATTGCCGCAGCAATATCGCCCGGAGTGGTCCCGGCCGCGACTTCGCGTACGGAGCCATCGGGAAGCGTGATCGAAAGAAGGTCAGACATCTGCATACGCATTCAAAGGAGGAGTAGAACGCGCGCTTATGCCCCTGCATCCTTCAATTGAGCAATAGCCAGCCAAGCAGGTTTGAGGTTTCCCGATATAGGGGTGCATTTTTTGGGCCGCGCCATTGGCAGGCCGCGGAAGATGCTCGCCAAGCACCAAGATTGGTGTCCCGCAATGGACAGTGGTCAGGCGGCCTCTTCGGTTATGAGCGCATAATGTTCGACAGCATTTTGAAGCTGCTCGACCCAATCGTCGATTTGCTTAACGTCGAGCGCAATCGCGTCCACTTCACCGGAGAAATGTGCACTTCCCTTTTGAATGCCCTTCAGCGCGGAGGAAATTCTTTCAGCGGCAAGGGAGGTTTCAGATACCGAACCATCAATGACTGCAACCGTCATCAACTGATTTTGCGTGATGTTTCTCAGGCGCTCCGCAGACGAGCGCACGTCGCCGACCGAGTGGTGGATTGCGTCGCTCGCAGAGACGCTTCGTGCGACGGCCTTCTGGATTTCACTAATCTGCTGGCCGATCTCGTCTGTTGGGCTGCTGGTTTGCGTTGGAAGGGCTTTTACTTCCTGCGCCCCGACAGCGAAGCCACGGCCGCTGTCACCAGCGCGCGCAGCTTCGATCGTTGCATTGAGAGCCAGAAGATTCGTCTGCGCAGCCACATTGCGGATAAGCGCGAGGATCGAGCCAATCGACTGCGCACGTTCAAAGACGATTGAGCGCTTCGGCAATTTCTTCAATATGGGTTTGGACGCAGAGCCAGACATCCTGCAGGTCCGCCGCCAGCGTTCCCGCCGCCTTTTCCGAAAGCTTCTTCAACGTCCGCTCCTGGTTTATTTCGGAAAAACTCGTAACTCCGCGCACTCAAAATGGTTAAAATCGCGGGATGGAATGCGACGAAGGGAGTAGATGAAAGATCGGCCAGCGGGCGCAACCAAGACATGTATGCCGCGTTGTGGCGGGACTTCCAACAATGCTGATTAACGGGGAACTGCATGTCGCTGCCGCTACTTCAACCTACTGACTTCGAATTTCCCGCCGTGATGCTGACCGGTGCGGTCGACTACAATATGTACCAGTTCTTCAGGTCGAGCCTGTCTCAAGCTCCGCAACAGGGGCTTGTTATCGTGGAACTTTCAACCCTGGGAGGCGACCCGGAAGTCGCCCGAATGATGGGTGAAGATATTCGCTTCCACAGCGACATGCATCCCGAACGCCGCCTGGTCTTTCTGGGCAAGACTGCCATCTATTCGGCCGGAGCTACCTTCATGGGCTTCTTCGCGCGCGAAAACCGATATCTGACCCGCGGAACCCGAGTGATGATCCACGAGCGGCTGATCACCAAGACGCTGGAGGTCCGGGGTCCGCTCACCACCTGCATCGCGTCGCTCCGGGCGACCATCAACGAGATCGAAGCCTCCATCGCCATCCAGAACGAAGGTTTCGGAAACCTGATCCTCGGTTCCCAGGTGACCCTGGATGAAGTCCTGCAGCGAGCAACGGAAAACTGGTATCTGGAGGCGCAGGAGGCGCTGCAGCTTGGATTGATCGAAGCGGTCGTGTGACATTTTTGTTCCGTCGAACGGGTGTTCAAGATCCGAAACTTCATGAACATCGCGCATAGTTTAATATTGCATCGCAGCACCAGATGAAGTCTGGTGTCACAGATGATGAAAGCTGGCCTGCATCACCTGACATCCTATCGCTACAATCGGCCCATTCGGCTGGGGCCGCAGGTCATTCGCTTGCGTCCCGCGCCGCATAGCCGGACCAAGATTCCGAACTACGCCTTGAAGATAGAACCGGCTAATCACTTTCTGAACTGGCAGCAGGATCCGCATGGCAACTGGCTGGCGCGGATCGTCTTTCCCGATCCCGTCGATCATTTTGTGATCGAGGTGGACCTGCTGGCCGACCTGGACGTCATCAATCCGTTCGATTTCTTCGTGGAACCGTACGCGGAAAATTATCCCTTTTCCTACGATGAGATGATTGCCACCGATCTCGCCGCCTATTTCGACGTGGAACCACAGGGACAATTGTTCGAATCGCTGGTTGCCCAGCACAGCGGCTATCAGGGTCGCACGATCGACTTCCTCGTCGACATCAATGCCAGGCTGCAACAGCGTATCGGCTACATTATCCGGATGGAAGCAGGGGTTCAGGATCCCGAAGAAACGCTTGAGGTCGGCACTGGCTCATGCCGCGACAGTGCCTGGCTGCTGGTTCAGTTGCTCCGGCGTCTCGGGTTCGCAGCACGCTTTGTATCGGGTTACTCGATCCAGCTGGTGGCGGATGTCGAGCCGGTCGACGGACCAAAGGGAGTCGCGCAAGACGTCGTTGATCTTCATGCCTGGGCCGAAGCATATGTGCCCGGTGCTGGCTGGGTCGCGCTCGATGCGACGTCCGGCATGTTCGCGGGCGAAGGGCATATCCCGCTTTGCGCTGTCCCGCATTATAGATCGGCCGCGCCGATTTCCGGTGCCGCCGAACCAGCCGAGGTCGATTTCCGCTTCGAGATGACGGTGTCGCGCATCGCAGAAGCGGTTCGCATCACCAAACCCTTTACCGAGGGTCGCTGGGATGCCTTGCAAGCTCTGGGTCACAAGGTCGATGGCGATCTGGTGGCGCAGGACGTGCGTCTGACCACCGGCGGCGAACCAACCTTCGTGGCGGTAAATGCGGGGGATGCGCCCGAATGGAATGGTGATGCCGTTGGCCCGACCAAGGCGGGCTATGCGGACAAGTTGGTGAGGCAATTGCGGACAAAATTTGCCCCGGGCGGCCTGCTGCACCACGGACAGGGCAAATGGTATCCGGGCGAAAGCCTGCCGCGCTGGGCTTATGCGATTTACTGGCGGGAAGACGGCGTCCCGGTCTGGCGCGACGAAAATCTCATTGCCACGGAAGAAGCCGAAGGGAAGCCGGACGCCACGGCTGAAATGGCGTCGACGCTGCTTCAGGCGATAGCGTCTGGGCTTGGGGTCGAACAGAAATTCGTAACGCCGGTATATGAAGATGCGCTGTCGTGGTCGGTCAAGGAAGCGGAGCTTCCGGTGAATACCGATCCACAAGATCCCAAGATAGACGATCCGGAAGAACGGGCCAGGATGGTGCGTACTTTCGAGCGCGGCCTTTCCAGTCCTGTGGGATACGTGCTTCCGGTGCAGCGCTGGCAAGCCAAGGCCGCCCGCAAAGCCTGGCAGAGCGAGCTGTGGGATTTGCGCCGAGGGAGGCTGTTCGCTGTTCCGGGCGATTCCGCGCTGGGCTATCGCTTGCCGCTCGGCTCGCTACCACACGTTCCCAAGAACGATTTTCCTTACATCCATCCCCGCGATACCAGCGAGCCCCGCGAACCTCTTGCCGATTTTCGGGCGCAGCGCGCCGAACCGGTGGACAGTGGGCCGGGCGCCATCCAATTCGCGGAGAGATCATTCGCGCCGGATGTCGCGCAGGAACGGGTGGAGCAACAGCTGGGCATAAAGGGTGCAGTTCGTACCGCGGTGACCGTAGAGCCCAAGGGACATTATCTTTCGGTTTTTATCCCGCCGGTGCAAGCGCTGGACGATTATCTCGAACTGATCACCGAAGTTGAAGCGGCAGCGGAAGCCTTGCAGGTGGAGGTACGGATCGAGGGTTACGCGCCGCCGCCCGATCCTCGGCTCAAGGTGCTGAAAGTCACGCCTGACCCAGGGGTGATCGAGGTCAATGTCCAGCCAGCATCGAGCTGGGATGAAACGGTCGAGATCACCGAAGAACTCTACGCGCTGGCACGCCACAACGGCATGACGGCGGACAAGTTCATGGTGGACGGCCGGGCTATCGGTACGGGCGGCGGCAACCATCTGGTACTCGGCGGGCCGTCGATCAATGACTCGCCATTCATACGCCGTCCCGATTTGCTCAAGAGCTTTGTCATGTACTGGCAAAGACATCCCTCGCTCAGCTATCTGTTTTCCGGACTGTTCATTGGCCCGACCAGCCAGGCACCGCGTATCGACGAAGCGCGACACGACGGTTTGTACGAACTGGAAATAGCGCTTGCCCAGGTGCCAGCGCCGAATGAGGCGGAAATGCCGCCGCCCTGGGTGGTGGATCGGCTATTCCGTAACCTGCTTGTCGATGTAACCGGCAATACCCACCGGACCGAGATTTGCATCGACAAGTTGTTTTCCCCGGATGGTCCGACGGGGCGTCTCGGCCTGGTAGAATTCCGTGGGTTCGAGATGCCGCCGGACGCCCAGATGAGTCTCGCTCAGCAACTGATTTTGCGCGCGTTGACCGCATGGTTCTGGCGCGAACCGCAACGCGGCAGCCTGGTCCGCTGGGGAACTACGCTGCATGACCGGTTCATGCTGCCGCATTTTGTATGGTCGGACTTCATGGATGTGCTGTCCGATCTGCGCGGGGCTGGATATGATTTCGATCCCGCGTGGTTCGAAGCGCAACGGCAGTTCCGTTTCCCCGTGCATGGCACGGTCGACGCCGGCGGCGTTCAGCTGGAAATATCTCATGCGCTCGAGCCGTGGCATGTGCTGGGCGAGGTAGGCGCTATCGGCGGGACGGTGCGTTATGTGGACAGTTCAACTGAGAGATTGCAGGTGCGCGCCAGTGGTCTGGTAGCGGGACGCCATGTGATCGCCTGCAATGGCCGCAGGGTTCCGATGACCGCGACCCAGGTGCTCGGCGAGGGAGTCGGTGGGGTTCGTTACAAGGCATGGTCCCCGGCCAATTGTCTCCACCCGCGCCTTCCTGCCAATGCGCCGCTGACCTTCGATGTGCTTGACGAGTGGAATGGACGTTCGCTTGGGGGCTGCGTATATCACGTGGCGCATCCTGGGGGGCGCAATTATGATGATGTGCCAATCAATTCCTACGAGGCCGAAGCACGACGCAAGGCCCGGTTCCAGGATTACGGGCATACGCCGGGGGCGGTTACTATACCGCCGGAAGAATTGTCGGGAGAGTTTCCGATGACGCTCGACTTGCGAAGATCTCCAATCCGCCAATGACTCCGGACTTGCGGGCCACCCGACCGGAGGTTGCTGGCGGCCTCGATGCGATGTTGCGCGGCTATAAGGCTGAAGCGAGCGCCAGCGATTTGATGGTGAGCGCGGCGTCCGGCACGGCGGCGCGCTGGGGCGAGATGCTGGCTGGACTCGCTGCCCATGGAGACGGGGGGTTTGGCCCCCTTCAAGAGCGTGCGGCGCGGCAGGTGCTCGATCTCGGCATGGCGTTTCGCGTGGCGGGGGAAAACGAAGAGAGGGCTTGGCCACTCAGCCCCGTACCGCTGTTGATCCCGGTACAGGAATGGGAACTGATCGAGCAGGGCATGGCGCAACGGGCGGACCTGCTTGAGGCTGTTCTGGCGGATATCTACGGCAATCAGACCATAGTCGCGAACGGTGATCTCCCAGCCGCGGTCGTTACAGGCAGCTGCAGCTATTGGCAGATCATGAAGGATATAAGCCCGCCGAAGAAACGCTATCTTCAATTCTACGCAGCCGACCTGGCACGGGGGCCGGATGGTGAATGGCGCGTTCTGGCGGATCATAGCAGGACGCCGATTGGCGCCGGTTATGCGCTGGAAAACCGCCTGGCCATGACGCGGGTCACTGGTGACCTGCTCGGCCGCATGAATGTCCGTCGTCTGGCGCCGTTCTTCGCGGCTTTCCGGCAGGGGCTGGCCTATTGCTGCGAACGCGTTGACCCCCGTATCGCGTTGCTGACGCCGGGGCGTTTCAACCAGAGCTATGCCGAACAGGCGCATCTGGCGCGCTATCTCGGTCTCCTGCTGGTCGAGGGCGAAGATCTGACCGTGCAGGATAACCGCCTGTTTGTGCGGACCATCGAAGGCATCAAACGAATCGATGCTGTATGGCGCAGGATGGATACAGCATTTCTCGATCCGCTTTCCTTCGATGCGGTGTCCAAGATCGGCGTGCCGGATCTGTTCGAGGCGATCACCCGCGGCGGTCTGGTCGTGGCGAACTGGCCTGGCGCCGGCGTCGTTGAATCCCCCGCCTTCAGCGCATTTCTTCCGCGTCTGGCGCGGGCGCTGCTCAGCGAGCGACTGATATTGCCGAATATCGCAACCTGGTGGTGCGGCCAGCCTTCCGAGAAGGAGGATGTCCGCGAGAATTTCGATCACATGGCGATCGGCTCGGCCTTCGGAAAAGGAATTCCCGGCCTGGAAGATGGCCGTTCGCGTATCGGATCGCGACTCGATGCCGAAACGCGTGCGACGTTGCTCGATGCCATGGAACGGCGTCCGATGGACTATGTCGGACAAGAACTCGTCCAGCTTTCCACGGCACCTGCGATCATCGATGGCGCCTTGCGTCCCCGTCCATTCATCCTGCGCGTTTTCGTAACACGCGACGCGAACGGCGCATGGCAGACTATGCCCGGCGGTTTCGCCCGGCTTGCGGCGCATGGGGACATTCGCGCTGTACTAATGGGCGAAGGGGACATGGCGGCGGATGTCTGCATCGTGTCCGACAGGCCGGAAGCTGCAATTTCGTTGCTGGACAGCAGCCTTTCACCCCCTATCCGCCGCGTCGCTGGCACCTTGCCGAGTAACGCCGCCGACAATCTCTATTGGCTGGCTCGCTATCTCGAGCGGGCTGAAATGACGTTGCGGATGGCGCGGTCGCTGCTCGGCGGATCGATCGAGGCGGACGGCGCGGCGGCGTTAGAGCGCACTACGTTGGATCGCATTGCCAAGTTCCTCGTGACGTGGGGTGCGGTGCCTGAAACCGTTCTGGACGGCGATGTCGCGCTGATCTGCAAAACCGCTATTGCCGGTGCGGATCAGCCGGGCAGCGTCCATGCGCTTGTCGAAGGCGCGAACGCCACGGGGCAGGGCATCAGGGAGCGCCTGGCAGCTGAATTCTGGCGGTTGTTATCCCGGCCGCTTGATATCGATGAAGAGCAGCAAGCGGAGCATATGCTGGAGCATATCGCTGATCTGATCGACCGTTTTTCGGCCCTTAGCGGCCTTGCGGCTGAAAATATGGTGCGTGGCCATGGATGGAATTTTCACGACCTGGGCCGGCGCATCGAACGCGCGGTGCATGTATGCAGGCTACTGAATCGTTTTTCGCCGGACGATGCCACGTCGGACGATCTCACCGTGTTGCTGGACCTTTGCGATTCTCAGATCAGTTACCGGACGCGCTATCTTTCCGGCCTTTCGGTACGCCCGATCCGTGACATGCTGGCGCTTGAGCCGCAAAACCCGCGTTCGCTCGCCTTCCAGGTGGCCCGCATCGACGAGCATCTGGAAGCGTTACCTTCCTTACGCGACGACGGCATGCCTGAGCCACACACGCATGCCGCGAAAGCCATCGCAGCGGTGTTGGCGGCAACATCCGTCGAAACGCTGGACGATGGTGCGCTCGCGGAAATCGAGAAACGGCTTCTTGACCTGTCGGACATGATCGCGAAGCGCTTCTTCCGTCAGGGCAAGGAAGCCGAACGCGCGACGGGAATGACCCGGCTCGCATGATCTACGAAGTCAGTCATGAAACCCGGATCGGGTATGAAGAGCAGGTTCGCCTCGCACGGTTCAATCTGCGGTTGCGGCCGGTCGATTGGCCAGGCCAGCAGGTCAGCGACTTCAAACTCACGCTCGATCCCGGCGCAGCGAATATTACAAGCCGGTCAGGACCCTATCCGGTAAACGTCACACGTGTCGTGATTGATGAGCCGCTGAGCGATCTCGTTATGCGCAGCGAGTTCACGGTGCATGTCGAAGATGCGTTGCTGGACATGGGGACGCAGGCTTTGTCGATCGAGCAGGTTTCACGCGCGGCACTGGCGGAGCAGTCGCTGGGCGCGACATCGCCCGTCAACTATTTCTACCCATCGCCACGCCTGCCGCTTGCGCCCGAAATCACCGCATGGTCGAGCGGCTATCTGGATCCCGGCGCCCCGGCGGTGGACAGCGCGCTTGCGCTCGCCCGGAAGATACAATCCGATTTTGTCTATGATTCCGACGCGACAGAAGCGAATACGCCGGTCGATCAGGCATTCCAGATACGCCGCGGCGTATGTCAGGATTTCACCCACATCCTGATCGTTGCGCTGCGCGCGGCCGGGCTGCCGGCAGGTTATGCAAGCGGCTATTTGCGCACTGCACCGCCGCCCGGCGAGGCCCGGCTGGTGGGGGCCGACGCAATGCACGCCTGGGCCTTGCTGTGGGGCGGTCCGCAGCGAGGATGGGTGGGCATCGATCCGACCAACGGATGTCTTGCCGGACCGGGTCACATCTTCGTCGCGATGGGACGGGATTATTCGGATGTGGCTCCGATCGACGGTATTTTCGTGGGCGGTGGACATCAGGACCTTCATACCGCTGTGGACGTGCTGCCGATCGAGGGCTGATCAGTTCCAAGTAACGGCCGGCGAATGAATGCGATACCTGTTCCCGCAGCGAACTTCTCGTGTGGTCCTTGCGTTGATGGTCTCGTATCCTTTCGAAGGAATTGATGATGCGTGTCGGCATTCCCAAAGAAATAAAGAATCACGAATATCGCGTGGGTATGACCCCGGCATCGGTCGCCGAACTCATCTCGCACGGGCATCAGGCGATCGTGGAGACCAACGCGGGATCTGGCATCGACTTTTCCGACGATGATTATCGCGCCGCAGGAGCAACCATCGCAAGCAGCGCGGCAGAGGTATTCAAGGCGGCCGACATGATCGTGAAGGTCAAGGAGCCGCAACCGCAGGAAATTGCGTTACTGGAGGCGCGGCATATCCTGTTCACCTATCTTCATCTCGCGGCGGACAAGCCGCAAGCGGAAGGGCTGATGAAATCGGGTGCGACCTGTATAGCCTATGAAACCGTAACATCGCGGTCCGGGGCGTTGCCTTTGCTGAAGCCGATGTCCGAGGTTGCGGGGCGGATGTCGATCCAGGTGGGGGCGCACTACCTGGAAAAGGAGCAAGGTGGTCGTGGAATATTGATCGGTGGCGTGCCTGGCGTCGCGCCAGCCCGGATCGCCATTCTTGGTGGCGGCGTGGCCGGGGTCAACGCAGCGCAAATGGCGGTCGGCTTACGCGCCGATGTCACGATCTACGACATTAACAACGATCGCCTCGCCGAACTCGACATGCACTTCGGAAGCCAGATCAAGACGGCTTATGCCAGCATGGCTGCAATCGCTGCGGCCGTGACGCGGGCGCATCTGGTGATTGGCGCAGTTCTGGTCCCTGGCGCTGCAGCACCGAAGCTGGTCACGCGCGCCATGCTCAAGACCATGAAGCGCGGCTCGGTCCTCGTGGACATAGCGATCGATCAGGGCGGCTGCTTCGAAACATCCCACCCGACCACGCACGCCGATCCCGTGTTCGAGGTGGACGGCGTCATCCATTATTGCGTCGCCAATATGCCCGGTGCGGTTGCAAGAACCTCCGCCTTTGCACTCAACAATGCTACGCTGCCATTTATACTGAAGCTGGCCAATATGGGTGCGGATGCTGCAATCAAATCCGATTCGCATTTGGCTAATGGGTTGAATGTTTCGCACGGAATGATTCGGCACAAGGCGGTTGCCGAGGCATTGGCTTTGCCGCTCGGGAGTTGAAAAGTCCTATCAATTCATGACTTAAGAACTGTTCGACCTTGCCTATCGACCTAGCCATAGGTGCAAACGACGTTCATGGACGATTATGATTCGAGCTCCTATATAACGATCGGTATGGAATGTGTTGCCACCTCCACGATCGTCCGGGGCCGCCCGCGCGAGTTCGATCCGGACAAAGCCCTGTCGGCTGCGCTGCAGATTTTCTGGCGCAGGGGCTACGAGGGCGCTTCGATCACCGAACTGACCGAAGCCATGGGCATTACGCGGCCGAGTATGTATGCCTGCTTTGGCAACAAGGAGGCATTGTTCCGCAAGGCGCTGGACCTCTACGAGCGCGAAAAGCTGTGCTATGTAAGCTCCGCCCTCGATGCGCCCACAGCGCGGGGTGTCGCGGAAAAATTGCTGCGCGGGGCGCTTGCCATTCAAAGCAGCAGTGGTGAGCCGAAGGGTTGTCTTGGCGTTATCAGCTCGGTGGCGTGCGGGGGTGAGGCCGACTCCATTCGGTCAGAGGTGATCGCGCGGCGCGCTTCTTCAGATGCTGCCCTTGTAAAGCGTTTCGAACAGGCGCGCGACGAGGGCGATCTGCCGGATACCATCGAGCCCTGCGCCCTTGCCTGCTATCTTTCCACTGTAATCCAGGGGATGGCGGTACAGGCCGGTGCCGGTGCTCCGCGCGAAACGCTCGAACGGCTTATCGACACGACTTTAGCGGTTTGGCCGAGCCGTTAGATAATTGCGATTGCCGATGTTTATTCGGCCTTTTCATCTTTGATTGCCTACTCTAAAGAATAAATACCAGCCGGTACAAAAACACGGTTGACTGAATGCTGCATCGCATTATATACCATTCGGTATGAAATGACGCAGAGCAAAGCGCTCTGGGAGGTCAAGATGCTTCGATGTAAATTCCAGGGCTCGGCCATTCTCGGCTAGTTGTTCCCGAAGCCCAGAACGGCTTCGCAACTATCAATTGTAAACAGGCGCGGTTCGTCCGTTGCCGGCACTTCGCGCTTGTCGCAGGCGAGGGCAGGGTTTCTGCGGCTTATTACCCTGCGCCTCCATTTAAGAGGAAAAGCTATGGCATTTCTTGATTTTAACCAACCCGCAGGAGGGTTTTCGGTCGGCTCGGCAACAGCCGCGGATACAGTTGAGGCTTCAGCGTTCGAACCGTTGGAGTGGGAGGTTATCCGGCTCGCTCAGCAGGACAGTCTTTCATCCCTTCGCGCGCCCGGATGGTTCGACCGGACCCTTTCCTGGCTGTTCGGGGGCCATTATAACGCCCAGCTTGCCGATGAGCGCCTCGAGACGCTGCGCCGCACGGCGGTCCAGGCCTGGCATCGTGGTTATGCAATCCCGGTTTCCGCCATCGCCGCCTTCAAGACGGCCGGCTTCAACCTGAACCAACTCGAATCCTTACTCGCCACGATCAGCGCTGGCCGTCCTACTCGCAGGCATCGGAGAACTGCATGAACGTACTCGTAAACATCGATAGAGAGCGGGCCAGCGTCGTTTCTTCGGAAACCCCCCACTTTTTCAGGCGAAAGCGCGGCATTCTGGGGCTCGTTGCCTTGCTAATCCTTGGTATTGCTGGCTGGCGCCTGTTCAATCCGCCCGAGGCGGCAATTGCGAACGCGCCCCCTCCGTCGGTCGGGGTGGCGACGCCGCTCGTCCGCACGGTTACGCAGTGGGACGACTATGTGGGCCGGTTCGCACCGAGCCAGGCAGTCGAGGTCCGTCCTCGTGTTTCGGGCGCCGTGACGGCGATCCACTTTCGCGATGGTGACATCGTCCGGCGCGGTCAGCTTCTCTTTACCATCGACCAGCGGCCCTTTCTGGCCGCGCTGGCGGAAGCGCGGGCAGGCGTTGCCAGTGCACGCAGCGCGCTTCTCCTCGCACAATCCGATTTCACGCGGGTACAACGCCTGACCGGTGATGAGGCAGTTTCGGCAAGCGAAGTAGATTCGCTCCGCGCGCGGTTGCAGGCCGGGCAAGCTGCATTGGCCGGGGCGCAGGCTCGCCTGCAGCAGCGGGCGCTCGACGTCGAATTCACGCAGGTGCGTGCACCCATCTCCGGGCGGATTTCAGATCGTCGCATCGACATGGGCAATCTCGTTGCTGGTGGTGAGGGCAGCGCAGCGACACTGCTGACGACGATCAATGCGCTGGATCCGATCTATTTCAGCTTCGACGCGTCTGAGGCCCTTTACCTGAAGGCGCAGCGGGACCGCGAGGCTGGCAACGGATCTACCAATGTCGAAGTCCGGCTGCAGGATGAGGCAGGCTATCGGTGGAAGGGGCGACTGGATTTTACGGACAATGGACTGGATCCGAAATCCGGCACCATCCGCGGCCGGGCGACGTTCGCCAATCCCGATCTTTTCCTGACGCCCGGCATGTTCGGCAATATGCGCCTGGCAGTGGGTGGTACCACTCGTGCGCTGCTGGTCCCCGATCTTGCCATACAGTCAGATCAGGCCCGCAAGACCGTGCTCGTCGTCGCGCAGAACGGCATCGTCAGCGCCAAGCCAGTGGTGCTGGGCCCCACGATCGACGGCCTCCGGATTATCCAGTCAGGCCTCAGCGCTAATGACCGGGTGGTCATCTCCGGGATGCAAATGGCGGTTCCAGGTAGTTCTGTTTCCCCGCGGTTGGGCAAGGTATTGCCCGAAGCCAACGGAGACGTCCCGAACGCAGAAGCACCGATCGCGGCCCAGGCGACATTCGCCGCGCGCTGAATATCATTTCAAAGGATTAAGCCGATGCGCTTGTCGCGGTTCTTCATCGATCGTCCGATCTTTGCAGCTGTCATTGCCGTGCTCATCACGGTCGTGGGCGGGCTCGCCTATTTCGGGCTGTCCGTCTCGCAATATCCGGACATCGTTCCGCCCACGGTGACGGTGACCGCGCAATATCCCGGCGCTTCTGCCGAAACCGTTGCCGAGACGATCGCTTCGCCGATCGAGCAGGAGATCAACGGCGTCGACGATATGCTTTACCAGACGTCGCAATCCACTGGCGACGGGAAGCTGACGATCACTGTCACCTTCAAGATCGGAACCGATCTCGATGCGGCGCAGGTGCTCGTCCAGAACCGGGTGGCGATTGCCGTGCCACGTCTGCCGGAAGAAGTGCAGCGTCTCGGCGTGGTGACGCGCAAGACGTCGCCGGACTTCCTGATGGTAGTGAATCTCCAGTCGCCCAGCGGGGTTTTCGATCGCAATTACCTGTCCAACTATGCCTTGACGCAGGTGCGGGATCGCCTTGCACGGATTGAGGGCGTCGGCGACGTTCAGCTGTTCGGATCGCGCGACTATGCGATACGCATCTGGATCGATCCGGGCCGGGCCGCCGCGCTCGACCTGACCGCGGATGAAATCGTCGCTGCGCTCCGCGCACAGAATGTGCAGGTCGCGGCCGGTGCACTGGGCCAACCACCTTATGCCTCCGGCACCGCATTCCAGATCGGCATCGAGACGCTGGGTCGCCTGACCGATCCCAAGCAGTTTGCCGATATCGTCATCCGCACCGATGCGGATGGCCGCCAGGTCCGCGTTGCCGATATTGGCCGCGTCGAACTCGGCGCCCAGGATTATGGCACGAATACCTATCTTTCCGGCAAGCCGACCGTGTTGATCGGCGTGTTTCAGCGGCCGGGCTCCAATGCGCTGGCGGCTGCCCAGCAGGTTCGCGATACCATGGAAACGCTGTCCAAGCGGTTTCCGAAGGGCCTGGAATACAGCGTCATCTACAATCCGACCGAATTCATCAGCCAGTCGATCGATGCGGTTTATCATACGCTTGGTGAAGCGCTGATCCTGGTCGTGCTCGTCATTCTCGTGTTCCTGCAGAGCTGGCGAGCGGCTATCATCCCCATCATCGCGATCCCGGTTTCACTGATCGGTACGTTTGCGGTGCTCGCCGCAGTGGGCTTCTCGCTCAACACGCTGTCGCTATTCGGGCTGGTGCTGGCGATCGGCATCGTCGTGGATGACGCCATCGTCGTTGTCGAAAATGTCGAACGCAACATCGAGCATGGCCTGTCCCCGCTCGATGCATCGCGGGTGTCGATGGATGAAGTGTCAGCGGCGCTGGTTGCAATCGTGCTGGTGCTGTGCGCTGTGTTCATTCCGACGCTTTTCATCACCGGTATTTCCGGCGCTTTCTATCACCAGTTTGCAGTGACGATCTCGACGGCGACGATCATATCGCTGATCCTCTCGCTTACCTTGTCCCCAGCTCTTGCGGCGATGTTGCTGCGTCCCAAGACTGAGGCGCATGACCCGGACGAGCGTGGCTGGCGGCGGTGGCTGCATGACGCATCGGGAAAATTCAATCGTGGGTTCGACCGGCTCGGGAATGCCTATGCGCGGTTGACGGCGTTCCTCGTCGCCCGCCCCAGGAAGATGCTGGTGGGGTATGCCGCGCTTCTCGGACTGACCGGTCTGGTATTCTGGATTACGCCGGGCGGGTTTATCCCGCACCAGGATCAGGGCTATTTCCTGACCGTTGCCCAGCTGCCACCCGGCTCCTCGCTCGAACGCAGCGATGCGGTGGCGCAGGACATCGCCAAGCGCATTCTGCCGATCAAGGGTATTCGCGGTGCCGTGATGCTGGCCGGATTCGACGGCCCTTCGCAGACCAACATCCCCAGCTCGGCCGCCATCTATTTTCCGTTCAACAGCTTTGCCGAACGCGCCAAGGAAGGCGTGACCTATGACGAGATAATGGCGCAGGCGAACAAGGCGATGGCGGGTTACGATAAAGCCCGCATCTTCCTTCTGCCCGCACCGACGGTTCAGGGAATCGTTCCCGCATTCGGCTCTCGCATGATGGTTGAGGACCGCGAGAACCGACCCTATGCCGAGACGCTGAAGGCAGGAGGCGGCTTCATCACGAAAGCCAATCAGACCGAAGGCCTGCGGCAGGTGTTCACCCTGCTGGAGGCGCAGACGCCGCGGATATTCGCCGACATCGACCGCCGCAAGGCGGCCCAGCTCGGCGTGCCACCGGAACGGATCTTTTCGACACTGCAGAATTATCTGGGATCGGTATTCGTCAACGATTTCAATCTGCTTGGCCGCACCTATCATGTCACGGCACAGGCCGATACGCCGTACCGGAACACCGTTGCCGATATCGCAAATCTCAAGACGCGTTCCGACTCCGGCGAAATGGTGCCGATCGGAGCGGTCTCGACCTTCCGCGACAAGACCGGGCCATATCGCGTGGTGCGGTACAACCTGATGCCTGCGGTGGAGGTGGATGGCGACACGGCTGAGGGCTATTCCACTGGCCATTATCTGGCGACGATGGAAAAGCTCGCGGCTGAACTGCCGGCTGGCTACGACGCGGAGTGGACTGGCATTGCCTATCAGCAGCACATCGCGGGTAATACGGCCGGGCTGGTATTCGGGCTAGCGACGCTGTTTGTGTTCCTGGTTCTCGCCGCCCAGTATGAAAGCCTGACACTGCCTCTCGCGGTCATCTTGATCGTGCCGATGTGCCTGCTCGCGGCGATGAGTGGCGTGAATCTGCGAGACATGGACAATAATGTCCTGACCCAGATCGGCCTGGTGGTGCTCATCGCGCTGGCGGCGAAGAACGCGATCCTGATCGTCGAGTTTGCAAAGCAGGCCGAGGAACGGGACGGCGTGTCGCCCATCGAAGCTGCCGTGCATGCTGCGCGGACGCGGCTTCGGCCGATCCTGATGACGAGTTTCGCCTTCATTCTCGGCGCTGTGCCGCTCGTCTTCGCCAGCGGGGCGGGAGCGGAGCTTCGGCAAGCTTTGGGGACGGCAGTGTTTTTCGGCATGATCGGGGTGACGGGCTTCGGCCTGCTGTTCACGCCAACATTCTACGTCGTGTGTCGCGCGCTTGGCGACCGGTGGGCGCGACGTCGCCACGGCCAGGGACCGGTCCTGCTGCAGCCGGCTGAATAGGAAATAGTCATGACCAAGGGTTTGATCACTCTCCTGCTGAGCGCGTGGGCACTCACCGCCTGCGCCGCCGGGCCAGAATATCACCGGCCAGGAACGCCTGCCGCGGCTGCTGCGCCGTTTATCGGCGTGACATCACCTGCCGTATCATCGGCAGAGGCAAGCGACCGCTGGTGGCAGCTTTACCATGATCCGGTGCTCGATCGCCTGATCGCAGATGCGCTGGCGGCGAACACCGACATTCGCGTTGCCGTCGCACATCTGGAAAAGGCGCGTGCCCAATTGCGCGGCGCACGTTCCGATCGTCTTCCGCAAACGGGGATTGCGGGCTCCGGCACCTACAGCCGCGTGCCGGACTCTCAGGAAGTCCCCGGCGAAGGGCGGCAGAACTGGAGCGTGGATGCTGGCCTGAACGTCGCCTATGAGGTCGATCTGTTCGGCCGGGTCAAACGAAGCATTGAGGCTGCCCGCGGCGACCTCGGTGCGGCAGAAGGGGACGCGGATGCTGTGCGTGTCGCCGTAGTCAGCGACACTGTACGGGCTTATGTGGATGCCACCTCATCGGCCGAGCGCCTGGCCGTGGCGAACGGCACGGTCGCGCTACTCGACCGTTCGATCCGGATCACGACGGCGCGGTTCGATGCAGGCCGTTCCGACAGGCTGGATGTGATTCGCGTCACTGCCCTACGTGACCAGCAGAAAGCGCAGGTGCCCGGTCTTGTCGCGGAGCGTGACGCAGCTCTGTTTCGTCTTGCGACGCTTACCGGACGAGCACCGCAGGATTTGCCGGCGGATGCGCGCAATCAGGTGACGACGCCCGTCCTCGCCCAGCCGATTCCCGTGGGCGACGGTCGTGCTTTGCTTGCCCGGCGGCCTGATGTTCGTGCAGCAGAACGCAAGCTGGCCGCGGACACAGCACGCATAGGGATTGCCACGGCTGATCTCTATCCGCGCATTTCACTAGGCGGTTCGGTCGGGACGACCAGCCTCGGCCTTGGTGATGTCATCGGGGGCGGCCCATTCCGATGGTTGCTCGGTCCGCTGATCACCTGGGCATTCCCAAACCAGGAGGCTATCCGTGCGCGGATCGCGGGCGCAAAGGCTGATACTGCCGCTTCGCTGGCGACCTTCGACGGCACGGTGCTAGGCGCATTGGAAGAGACTGAAACGGCATTGTCCCGCTACAGCCACGCGCTCGAGACCCAGCAGGCCCTGCGCTCCGCCCGGGACGAAGCGGCCCGCGCCGCGCGGATCAGTCTTGCGCGGCAGCGGGAAGGGCAGATCGACTTCCTGACCGTGCTCGACGCTCAAAGAACATTGGCCACAGCAGAAGCGGATCTTGCCGAGGCAGGCCGTAACGTTGCGTTCGCGCAAGTCGATCTGTTCCGTGCGCTCGGTGGAGGTTGGGAATATTCCGCGGGAAGTGCGCCAGTGACTAGCTGACATTGGCGCAATAGGCATCCAGGCTGGCAAGGTGACCGGCCACATCTGCGTCTGGCAGGAATGAACCAAGGAAGCTGTTTCGGGCCAACGTGGTGAGCGCGGCGCGATCCAATCCCGCCTCTTTTGCCACTGCGCGATAGTTGTCGGCAATATAGCCGCCGAAATAAGCCGGATCGTCGGAATTGATCGTTGCACGGAGGCCAAGTTCCAGCATCCGCGGGATCGGATGACTTGCCATATCATCCACCACGCACAGTTTGAGATTGGACAATGGACAGACGGTCAGCGTCATTGCCGAACGGGCGAGCCTTGCCGTCAGCAATGGGTCTTCAAGCGCACGGTTGCCATGATCGAGGCGATCTATTCCCAGCAGATCGAGCGCCTGCATAATGTATTCCGGCGGACCTTCTTCGCCGGCATGAGCGACGCGCTTCAGCCCCATCGCGCCGGCCGCGGCGAAGACGCGCGCGAACTTTTTCGGGGGATGACCCACTTCCGAAGAATCCAGCCCGACGCCCACGATGCGATCCAGCCATGGTTCGGCTTGAGCAAGCGTAGCGAAAGCCTGCTGTTCGTCGAGATGGCGAAGGAAGCACAAAATGAGGCGCGCGGTGATGCCATGCCGTTTCTCGGCTTCCTTAATGCCCGCGAGCAGGCCATCGGCGACGACACCGAATGGAATTCCACGATCCGTGTGTGTTTGCGGGTCGAAGAATATCTCCGCATGTACCACGCCATCTTTCACCACGCGATCGAAATAGTCCATCGCGAGATCGAAGAAATCCTCCTCGGTCCGAAGGACTGCAGCGCCCTGATAATAGATGTCCAGAAAGTCCTGCAGGTTCGAGAAGTTATACGCGGCGCGAATGTCGTCGACTGATTTGAATGGGATGTCGATGCCGTTGCGCCCGGCGAGCGCAAACATGCGTTCCGGCTCGAGCGAGCCCTCGATGTGCAGGTGCAACTCCGCCTTGGGCAAGCCAAGGATGAAAGTATTAAGATCAGTCATTGAATGCCGGCGATTACCAGAAGGCGCGATGAAGGCACCATATCACGCTTCCTTAAGGGCAAAGCGGATCGGTTGCGCGCCATCCCACAGCGTCAGCTTGCCGAGCGCGGCAAGATTCTCCTGGCCTTCCACTATCGTCAGGAAGTGATTGCCCGAAAGCTGCCCCGCCTTGCTGGCGAACTGGACACCACCATAAGCTAGCAGAATTTCGGTTTCGCTGACCCCCTTCGGATAGAAGATGAACTGCCCGGGCGCTGGATAGCTGGTGTTGTTTTCCCACGGCAGGTCAAACGGCGCATCCCCCATCGGAATCCACACGCCTTCCCCGCTCCAGCGGACATGGATCACGCGTTCCTCATAGGGAAGCAATGCCCTGAAGGCGGCGCATGTCGCTGGGGCAAGCGCATCCTCGAACTTGGCCGCAAACGTAAAGGGCCCGGCCACGATCTCGATCATCCCTGTCATGAACAGCACTCATCTGGAGGATAGCTGCCAGAATAGTAATGCTTTGCTGCATCGCCACAAGCCGAACCTTGGAATTTTCCGAGGATGTGATGGGCTTCGCCTAGATTGCGTAAACGGCCAGAGAATTTGTCTGTCCGTAGTTTCTTGCGACGCAACAAAATTTCTCAACTCGGCCTTGATGCTATTATCATTCCTGTTAGGCTCACGTTATCCCGAGCATATGGGCGCCAACGAGAGGGGAGGTCTGAAAACAAAAAAGGGGACCATATGGATTTTTCACGCTTTCAACGCGCGAAGCGTTCGCGCGCAACACTATACGGAATTAGCGTTTTATCCTTAGCTGTGTTTACGCAGTCGGCGTGGGCGGAAGCCCTCGCCGCGACAGAAAGCGTGGGCGATCCTGAATCGACTGAAATTCTCGTCACCGCGACGCGTCGCGAAGAAAAATCGATGGATGTGCCGATTGCGGTGACGGCCGTTGGCGGGGAGAAGCTGAGCATTTTGAACTCTGGCGGCCTCGATGTGCGTTTTCTCTCTGCCCGGACGCCAAGCCTTCTCATCGAATCCTCTTTTGGCCGGACTTTTCCGCGCTTTTACATTCGCGGGCTTGGCAACACCGATTTCGATCCGAACGTGGCCCAGCCGGTCGCGATCTACTATGATGACGTGGTTCTCGAAAACCCCTTCCTGAAATCCTTTCCCGTGTTCGACGTCGCGTCGATCCAGGTATTGCGCGGACCGCAGGGAACGCTGTTTGGCCGCAACAGCCCGGCCGGCGTCGTCAAGATCGATAGCGTCAAGCCAAGTGACACATTTAATGGCTATGCCCAGGCGAGTTGGGGCACGTTCAATACCGTCAACTCTGAAGCCGCAGTCGGTGGTCCGCTGGGCGACGGCCTGACCTTCCGTGCTTCCGGCATGCTGCAGCGGCGCGACGACTGGGTGAAAAACGATTCTACCTCGGCGAGCAATCGCTCACCTGACAAGCTGGAAGGGTATCGCGACCTCGCCGGACGCGTTCAACTGGGCTATGAATCCGGCGATTTCGAAGCGTTGCTCAACGTCCACGGGCGCGACGAGAAGGGTACTGCCCGTTTGTTTCGCGCGGCGTCCCTGATTCCCGGCACCAATCGTTTCAAGCCAGACTTCAGCGTCCGTCACGTGACGCTGGATGCCGACAATGATCAAAAGCTCAAGACCTGGGGCACCAACCTTCATCTCCAGTATAAATTTGGTGATATCGGGACGCTGTATTCGGTTACGGGCTATGAACGTCTCAAGATTTTCACGACGAGCGACATCGACGGCGGTGACCGCTACGCGCCCTTCGGCACGTCACCCACGACCTTTGATACAGGCGTCGCGGCATTTCCCGTCGAAACGGGCAACACGACCAAGCCGAAGGAGTTCAGCCAGGAACTTCGTTTCGCCACCGAAGACATGAATGGTTTGCGCCTGCAGGCCGGCGCTTATTATTTCCACCAGAGCCTGTACTACGAAGAATACGACAATGTACCGGGAAGCGCGAGCCCGGTCGGCTCGGTTGCCGACGGCACGGTCTATGGCCTTGTGACCCATGATAACACCAATGAAAATTACGGAATCTTCGGATCCGTGGAATATAAGGCAACAGAAGCGCTGACCTTGCGAGCCGGGATACGCTGGAGTCACGACAAGAAGCACGACTTCACCGATCGCGTCTTCAATCCGAACATCCAGAGTTTTGACAGTCCGCCGATCCCGCTTCCGCCGCAGACGTTCGACGTGGGCGTTAAGGACAGCAATATTTCGTGGGACGCGAGTGCCACCTACGAGGCAAGCGACAATGTAAATATCTACGCCCGGATCGCGACCGGTTATCAGGGGCCGGCCATCGAGGATCGTGTGACGTTCGACAGTTCCACCTCGACCGCTCCATCGGAACGGGTGCTGTCGGCCGAGGCTGGCATCAAGACGAACATGATGGATCACAAGGTTCGCTTCGATCTGACGGGTTACTGGTTCCGGGTGAAGGATTTCCAGCAAACATCGGTCGGCGGTGGTGCCAACACGGCCAATCTCATCTCGATCAAGAAAGTCGTTGGCTACGGTATCGAAGCCGATCTGGAAATGCATCCGACAGAATATCTTACCTTGACCGCGTCGGGCAGCTACAACCATACCGAAATCAAGGACCCTGGTCTTGATGTCGGCAAATGCGGCGGCGGCTGTACCGTGCTCGATCCGATCAATCCCCTGAATGGGAACGCGTTCATCGATGGCAATGCCCTGCCCCAAGCGCAGAAGTGGATCGCAAACGCGACAGCGCGCTACGCAATTCCCATCGGGAGTTCGGGTGATGAGATCTTCGCCTATGGCGATCTGGCCTATACGGGATCGGCCAACATCTTTCTCTACGAGTCAGTCGAATTCAAGACGCGGCCTTATACCGAAATCGGAGTGCGCATCGGCTACAAGACTGCCGATCAGTTGGAGGTGGCAGGATTCGTGCGCAATTTGCTCGACCAGATCCGCGTGACCAGCGCTGTGGATTTCAACAATATCACTACGATGGTGAATGAGCCGCGTACGTTCGGCGTATCGGTAAGTAAGAGGTTTTGATGGAATCCAGGAATATTCCGGGCGGTGAAGGACTACCGCCCGGTCCTGTGTCGGCAGCGGCCGATGGCCCGTGGCTGGAACGGCGCTTCCTGCTGAAAGCCCGCGGCACGACGGCACGAACCGAAATATTGGCTGGCGTCACGACCTTCCTGACGATGGCTTATATCGTGCTCGTCAACCCGGCCATTCTCGGCCAGGCGGGAATGCCCGTCGCAGCGGTGGCAGCCGCCACCTGCCTTGCTGCCGGATTTGCCAGCATCCTGATGGGCTTCGTTTCCAACACGCCGCTCGCGCTTGCGCCCGGCATGGGACTGAACGCCTATTTCAGCTTTACCGTCGTCCAGCAAATGGGCGTGCCGTGGCCGATCGGGCTGGCCTGCGTGCTCATCTCCGGCATCGTCTTCCTGTTACTGACCTTCGTTGGCTTGCGACAGTTGATACTTGCGACGATCCCGGCGCATTTGCTCGCTGCCACGGCTGGCGGCATCGGGCTGTTCATCGGCTTCATCGGTTTGCGCAACGCGGGCATCATCGTCAGCAATCCAGCCACCAGCGTGGCGCTGGGCGATCTTCGCCAGGCCGGGCCGGGACTGGCATTGCTGGGTCTGCTCATCATAGCCGGGCTCAGTGCATGGAATGTACGCGGCGCCGTTCTGACGGGGATCGTCGCCACCACGCTTTTTGGCTGGCTGTTCGGCATCGTTAAATTCGCGCCGGAACCCTATGATCTGGGCGCGATCAGGGACACTGCGTTCAAGCTCGACATCGCGGGCGCCTTCGGATTGAGCGGGACGCATGGTCTTGGACTGTTCGAAATCCTGTTCGTGTTTCTTTTCGTGGATCTGTTCGACAATATCGGAACGCTTGTAGCCGTCACCAAGCGTGCGGGGCTGATAGGACCGGACGGGCGCATTGTTGGCCTGAACCGCATCCTGACCACCGATGCCATCGCAACGATATTTGGCGCGTTTGTGGGAACCACGACCGTTACAAGCTACGTCGAAAGTGCCGCGGGCGTGCAGGCCGGCGGGCGAACCGGGCTAACCGCCGTCGTGACGGGCGTCCTTTTCCTCGCGACCATGTTCGTCGCGCCATATGCGCAGTTGATACCGCTCGCCGCGACAGCGCCGGCGCTTATCCTCGTTGGCGGCCTGATGATGGCGCCGCTGGCCGAAATCGCGTGGGACGACCCGATGGATGCGATACCGGCATTCCTGACGGTGGCCATGATCCCGTTGACATTTTCGATCGCCAACGGGCTTGCTTTCGGGATTACCGCCTACGCCGCGTTGAAGATTGCTCGCGGCAAGGCCAGCCGTCGCGACCTGGTGTTGCTGATCCTGGCGTCGCTGTTCGTGATCCGTTTCATCTATCTTTCTGCCGGCTGATGCGTCTGTTGTTTATAGCCTTGATGCTGGCATGGATTTCAACGCCAGCGACAGCGGAAGTGACCGCGTCCGTGCCCGTGCGCGTCGTGGTGATCACAGCATTCGAGATCGGCGAAGATACCGGGGACAAGGCCGGTGAATTTCAGGCGTGGGCGACTGCCTATCCCCAGAAACTATCCTTTCCGGCGGGCGCACGTGATCTGCGTTTCGATCGCAAAAATGGCGTGCTGATCCTCAATACCGGAATTGGGACCGCGCGCGCAGCGACTGCGGTAATGGCGTTGGGCACCGACCCCCGTTTTGACCTGTCGCGCGCCTACTGGCTCGTTGCAGCGATTGCCGGAGCTAATCCCAATGAAACGTCCGTAGGATCGGCGGCATGGATCGGGCAGATTATCGACACCGACTATGGCTATGAGATCGACTCTCGGGAGATCCCGGCTGGCTGGTCGACGGGCCGGCTGCCGATCGACCGCACCACGCCATATCAGCAACCGATTTCGCTGGACAGTTCGAGCAATCTCTTCCCCCTGAATGCCGGGTTGTGCAATTGGGCTTATACCCTCACGCGCTCGATTGCGCTGCCGGACAATGATACGCTCCGCGCCATTCGTAGCCGCTACACCATATATCCCAAGGCCCTGCATCCTCCCTCCATAATGCTTGGTGACGAAGTGACCGGGCAGACCTTTTGGCATGGCAAGTTGCTGAATGACTATGCGGAAGAGTGGACCCGATACTGGACCAAAGGGAGTGGGACATTCGTAATGACGGCAATGGAGGATAGCGGCGTTGCGCGCGCTCTCAATGTCCTCGGTGCGCTGGGCAAGGTAGATGCGAAGCGGCTGATGGTGCTTCGCACGGGATCGAACTATTCGGTCCAGGCGCCCGGCGTTACCGCGGCTGAGAGCCTCGCGCATGAGAATAGCGAGTTGTCCGCCCTGCAATCGTCGCTGGACGCGGCATATCTGGTCGGCCGCAAAGTTGTCGACGAGATCAGCGGCAACTGGGGCAAATATGCGGATGTCATACCCGGGACGGTGAAGGCACCATCTCCGTGATCAGGCAGTGAAGCCCATGGCGTCCGGCGCAAGAGCGGTCGCCCGATGCGACGCCATCGGAGCGGCGCCGTATAGCGATACCGAATATGGTTTGTTTCGTCCGTATCTCGGACCAGCGCATCGCGCGACGATCGCGAAAATCGATGAATGGATGCAGGCTGCCGGGATGCGGACCTGGATCGATCCCGCCGCAAATCTAGTCGGGCGCTACGAAGGCGCAGCGCCGGACGCGCGCGCGCTGCTGATCGGTTCCCACATCGACAGCGTCAACGATGCGGGACGCTATGACGGTCCACTCGGCGTCATGCTGGGGATCGAGGTCGTCGCAGCGTTGGCTGAACGTCAGCGACGCCTGCCTTTTGCGATCGAGGTGATCGCCTTTGGTGATGAGGAGGGTTCGCGCTTTCCTGCGTCGATGATGTGCAGTCGCGCCGTCGCAGGAACGCTGGATATAAGTGCGACGATGATTTCCGACGGGGATGGTATATCGCTTGAGCAGAGCTTGGCCGCATTCGGGCTGGAACGGTCGCGAATGACCGACGCCGCTCGTAGTCCGGAATCGATCATCGGTTATGTCGAGGCGCATATCGAGCAAGGCCCTGTCCTGGAATCGGAAGGGCTCGCTGTGGGAGTGGTAAGGGGTATCGCGGCGCAAAAACGATTTGCGGTGACGGTGACGGGTCAGGCGGGGCATGCGGGCACCAGCGCGATGCATTTGCGCCGCGATGCGCTGGCCGCAGCGGCGGAAGCGATATTGGCGGTTGAGCGTGTGGCGCAAGAGGGGCCAGCTGATCTCGTCGCCACCGTTGGCAGGCTTGCCGTCTCTCCGGGGGCGACGAACGTCGTGCCGGGGAAGGTTGATTTCACAATCGACGTGCGCGCTGGACGAGATGAGATGCGCGATGCCGCTGCCGGGCAGATCATTGCCGCTATCTCGGCGGTCGCGGATAAGCGTGGCGTCAGTCTGAATATTGAGGAAAGCCAGAGGCTGGCCGCAAGCCCGTGCGATCCCGTGCTTATGGATCGCCTGGCCGAAGCAATATCCTCCGTGGGCCAGCCGGTGCGGAAGCTGGTCAGCGGGGCGGGGCATGACGCGATGGTGATGGCGTCGCTGGCGCCAACGGCGATGCTATTCCTACGTTGCACGGGCGGGATCAGCCACAATCCCGGCGAGAGCGTCGATCCTGCGGACGCGGAACTCGCTCTGGCCGCAATGTCTGCGTTCGTGGAAGGATTGGCCGCGTGACGCGTGACATGGTCGGCTACGGCGCGAGCCCGCCCGATCCGCACTGGCCGGGCGGCGCCCGTATCGCTGTTCAGTTCGTCATCAATTACGAAGAGGGTAGCGAGAATAGCGTCCTTAATGGCGATGCCGGGTCGGAAGCGTTCCTGTCCGAGATGGTCGGTGCGCAGAGCCAGGTCGGCGCGCGCGCAATGGCGATGGAAAGCCTGTATGAATATGGTTCACGCGCGGGATTCTGGCGGCTTCATCGGCTTTTCACGAGCCGCAACGCACCTGTGACGGTTTTCGGTGTTGCCGCCGCCATGGAGATGAACCCCGAAGCCGTTGCCGCAATGCACGCAGCGGAGTGGGAAGTCGCGAGCCATGGCCTGCGCTGGATTGATTATCAGAACGTGCCTGAAGCTGTCGAGCGTGATCACATCGCCAAAGCGATTGCGCTGCATACACGTGTGACGGGTTCACGGCCGCTGGGCTGGTACCAGGGGCGGACCAGCCCGAATACTGCGCGGTTGATCGCCGCGGAGGGAGGCTTTCTCTACGATGCGGACAGCTATGCGGACGACCTGCCATATTACGACCGCCGCTATGGGCGGGCACAGCTGGTCGTGCCATATACCCTGGATGTAAACGACATGAAGATGGTCGCTTATAACGGGTTCACCGAGGGCGAGCAGTTCTTTCGCTATTTGCGCGATACCTTCGACGCGCTCCATGCGGAGGACGGGAAGATGATGTCCATCGGATTGCATGGCCGTATTGCTGGCCGGCCGGCTCGCGCTGCGGCGGTAGCGCGTTTTGTCGATCATGTGCAGGCTCATCCGGATGCGTGGATCGCACGGCGTATAGACATCGCACGACACTGGCTCAAGGTGCACCCGGCATGAGTCAGGCGGCGATCATGTGCATGACAGAGGCCGATTTTATAGCGCGCTTCGGCTTCCTGTTCGAACACAGCCCCTGGGTAGTGGAGCGTGCCGCCAGCCGCCGTCCATTTGATGATCTTTATGAAGAACTGATGCAGGTGGTGAGGGAGGCGACGCCGTCCGAACGTCTCGCCCTCATTCGCGCGCACCCGGAACTGGCGGGCAAGGCGGCGATCGACCGTACCTTGACCGCGGAGTCGACCGCTGAGCAGGCCTCCGCCGGGCTCGACCGATTGACGTCCCAGGAATATGATCGCTTGCATTCGCTCAACACAGCCTATCGCGATCGGTTCGGCTTTCCCTTCGTGATCTGCGTCCGCCTGACCGACAAGCAGGGCATCCTTTCCGCCATGGAAAGCAGACTCCAGAACGATATCAACACTGAGCTTGATACGGCGATCACGGAAGTCGGAAAAATCGTGCGGCTGCGTCTGGACGAGGTGCTGGTCAAATGACGATCGAGGTGCTCGAACAGCGAGTCCGCTGGGATCTCGATGCGCTCGATTATAACGCCGCCACGTGGGTGCGCGCCCGTGGCCACGCGCAGCAGCCAGTGTATGATGTTGCGATTGTCGGCGGTGGTCAGAGCGGGCTTGGCGCTGCCTTCGGCTTGCTGCGCGAGCGCGTGTCCAACATCATCATTCTCGATGAAAATCCGAAAGGTTTTGAGGGTCCGTGGGACACCTATGCGCGGATGATCACCCTTCGTACGCCAAAGAATATCACGTCGATCGACCTAGGCATTCCCTCACTCACATTTCGCGCGTGGTATGAAGCCCAGCACGGCGCGGATGGATGGAGCTCGCTGGACAAGATCCCGCGTGGCCTCTGGATGGCATATCTGCGCTGGTATCGAGCCGTGTTGAATCTCCCGGTCGTCAATGACAGGCGGGTCGAACGGATCGAGCCGCTCGGCGACGGCGTTCACCGGCTGCATTTGAACAAAGGTACCGTCCACGCGCGCAAGGTCGTGCTCGCAACCGGCATTCAGGGTGGCGGCGATTGGCACGTGCCTCCGATGGTCGAACGATCGCTTCCCAGGCACCTCTATGCTCACACATCAGGGCCGGTGGACTACGCTGCTCTCCGAGGAAAGCGCATTGCTATATTGGGCGGCGGGGCATCCGCATTCGACAATGCGCAACATGGTCTCAGGCATGGCGTCGCGGAAGCGCATGTCTTCATCAGGCGTAAGCAGTTCCAACGGGTAAACCCAATTCGTCACATGGAACGGACCGGATTTACCGGCCGATATATCGATCTCACCGATGCCGAAAAATATCAGTTCATGGCGTCTTTCTTTCTGCGCAATCAGCCGCCGACGAATGACACCTTCGATCGCGCCATGGCATTGCCGGGCTTCCATCTCCATCTCGGCGCGCCGTGGCTGGGTCTGTCAGAAACCACCGATGGGCAAGTCGCGATCACTACGCCCGAAGGTACGGAGATGTATGACTATGTCCTGCTGTCGACCGGACTTGTCACCGATCCTTCGCTCCGACCTGAACTGGCCGACGTCGCTGATGGAATTCTGCGCTGGGGCGACTGCTATGATCCGCCCACTGATCTTCGCAATCCGATGATCGACGACCATCCCTATCTGGGTCCGGCGTTCCAGTACCTCGGTCGAGACCGGGCTGCTTCGGCGCGGCTCGAAGGGCTGTTCGCGTTCAATTACTCCGGGCTGATCAGCCTGGGCCTTTCCGCCTCGGCTCTGTCCGGCCTCAAATATGCCATCCCGCGTCTGGTCGAAGGGATCGTTCGCGAACTGTTTCGCGCCGATGCGGCGGTATTGCTGGCGGAGCACATCGCATATGACGAGGAAGAGTTTACCGGCGCGCGGGAGGTGGCGCTGTGACTACGCTTAGCACCCATGTGCTCGATATTGCCGCCGGCATTCCGGCGGCGGGCGTCAGATTGCAATTATTTGCCGGCGAACGTCTGCTGTTTTCCGGTGAAACCAACGGGGACGGGCGATGCCCCGACTTGCCTTCCGAACTGGGCCCGGGGCGCTATCGCCTCGCGTTTTCTGTCGCCGATTATTTTCGTGCACAAAATGTCGCGCTGGCCGATCCGCCGTTCCTGGATATCGTCTCGATCGACTTTGGCATCGCTGACGCTGGCTCCCATTATCACGTGCCGCTGCTGGTCTCGCCATTCGCATATTCCACCTATCGGGGGAGTTGACCGATGAACCCGGCCGGCGCTCCCACTCCCTGTTCCGTCCTCTCCGTTCCCCTTCTGGAGGTTTGTCGCCATGGCTAGCGCCCCCGCCGCAACCGTTCACGCCGATCCTGTGTTGCCCCGAAATTGCACCTTCGAGGCTGATGACTGGGCGATCCTCGCCCGCCATTGGTATCCGGTGGCATTGGTTCGCGAACTTGGCGAGAAGCCGGTCGGAACGAAGCTGCTCGACGAGCCGCTTGTCGTCTATCAGGCGGATGGCGTGATCGTCGTCGCTAGCGACATTTGCCCGCATCGCGGTGTGCCGCTCAGCCTCGGCTCGCAGACAGAGGCTGGGGTGATATGCACCTATCATGGCCTGCGCTTTGGAGCCGATGGACGCTGCAACCATGTGCCGGCGAATCCCGATCGCGCTATTCCCGATCGCATGCGGGTGAAGACCTATCCCGTGATCGAGCGCTACGGGCTGGTCTGGACCTGCCTTCGGCCGGAAGAAGGGGCCGAACCCGCGATTTGCCCGATGCCGCATTGGGATGATCAAGGATTCCAGCAGATCGTCTGCCCGACGATCGATATCTTCGGCTTTGCCGGGCGACAGATGGAAGGCTTCCTTGACGTGGCCCATTTCGCCTTCGTCCACACCGCCACCTTTGGGGACGTCAATAACACGGAAGTGCCGGCCTATAAGCCGATTCAGACGGACACCGGCTTCTACGTCGATTATCGCAGCACCGTCGGGAATTATCCGATCGGCGTCGCCGGGCGCGGCAAACCGGGGTTCGAATGGCTGCGCCATTTCGAATGCCATTTGCCGTTTGCTGCCACTCTGACCATTCATTTCCCCGGCAACGACCGGCTGGTGATCATGAACGCCGCCTCGCCGGTTTCTGCCAAGATCACCCGCCTGTTCGCGCCGATCGGCCGGAACTTCGACACCGACCTGCCGGTGCAGGACGTCTATGATTTCAACCTGCGCGTGTTCGAGGAGGACAAAGCGATCGTCGAATCACAGATGCCGGAATGCCTACCGCTCGATCCGATGATGGAAGCGCATATTCCCGCCGACATGAGCTCGCTGGCCTACCGTCGTGGCTTACGCGACATGGGGCTGAGCCGGTTCTTCACAGCCTGAACGGCGCAGGATGACACCGATCGCTATTAAAATGCGACGATGGGCGCGCCCAGGCTGCACGGCATGAGCGTCGCAGCCTATCGCGGCGAAATCCTGACGATGAACGATCGCCCGGCGGATAACCCGGAAGCGATCGTCCATTTCAGCGACGGCGTGCTGCTGGTCGAGGATGACATAATCGTTGCATGTGACAATTTCCGTGTCCTCGCAAACAAACTCCAGTCTGTCCCGGTTACCAGCTTTAATGGTATTCTCACTCCCGGATTCGTGGATGCTCACGTCCACTATCCGCAAAGCGAAATCATTGCCGCGCATGGCGCGCAACTGCTGGAATGGCTCGAACGGCATATCTTCCCCGCGGAGATCGCCTTCGCGGACCGCACGCATGCCGATGACCTCGCTGGCTTCTTTCTGGACGAACTCCTCCGTAACGGCACCACGAGCGCGCTGGTATATCCTACCGTTCACGCGACGTCGGTGGATGCGCTATTCGACGCGGCTATGAACCGCGGCATGCGCATCGTCTCCGGCAAGGTGCTGATGGATCGCAACGTGCCGGACGGTCTGCGCGATACGGCTGAGATCAGCCGCGATGAGAGCGAACGCCTGATCCGTGCATGGCGCGGTCGCGGACGGATCGGCTACGCAGTCACGCCCCGCTTCGCGCTGACATCGAGCGACGAACAACTCTCGATCGCTGGCGCACTTGTCGCCGCGCATCCTGATGTTCTCATGCACACCCATATGGCGGAAAACACGGCCGAGATTGCGGCGGTCGCCAACAGGTTTCCGGACGCGCGAGATTATCTGGACGTCTACACGCGGTTTGGGCTGCTCACGGACCGGTCCGTCTTTGCGCATTGCGTTCATGTCGGCGCAGACATGGTGGCGCGCATGGCGCGGGCGGGCGCATCGATCGCCTTCTGTCCCACATCCAACCTGTTCCTTGGGTCTGGATTGTTCGATCTTCAACAGGCGGAGGCGCATGGCCTCAGCATCGGGATCGGAACGGATATCGGTGCGGGTACCAGCTTTTCCATCCTGCATACGCTGGGCGAGGCGTACAAGGTTTGCCAGATGCGCGGCGTCAGCCTCGATCCGTTCCACGCATTCTACTTGGCGACGCTCGGCGGCGCCCGCGCGCTGGGACTAGGTGACCGCATCGGCCGTCTCGCACCGGGCTATGAAGCGGATTTCATCATTCTCGATCCAGCCGCCACGCCTTTGCTTGCCCGGCGATTGAGACGTGTCGAAAGCCTGTTCGAACGGCTGTTCGCATTGCAGATATTGGGGGATGACCGCGTGGTTTCGCACAGTTTCGTCGCCGGTCAGTTACGCCACTCAAGGGATGGAATGGCGCGGAACCCACTCGCTGGGGGTACGCCGTGACTTGCTAATTCCGCTCATACGGTCTTCACCCTCGCCTTTGCCGCTTACAACCTGATCCGTCTGCCCAAGCTCCTGGCGGTGCCGGCATGAGCCTCAAGGGTAAATGGCGCATCGTCGAAATGCCTGACTTCGAGGCCGATTATCCCGATATGGTCGAGCCCGCTTACATCCTGTTCGAGGAAAAGGGCAGTGGCGAGTTCGCTTTCGGCTGCTGCACCGGTCATATTTGGCAGGCGAGCACCACCGAAGCGACCAGCATCGACTTCTCCTGGAGCGGCAACGACGAAATGACCGAGGTATGCGGAGACGGCTCCGCCGAACTCCAGCCCGACGGCTCTCCCTCCACGGCAAAATCTTCTACCACAATGGTGACGACTGGGCCTTCATCGCACGGAAGTAGGCTTCTTCAACAGCCTGCTAGAACTTTGCCGCCACGATACTCTGTTCGAACGTGTCGAAAGCCTGCTCAAGCTGCCACTGCATTCGTGCTTTCTCGTTTTTTGCGAGAAACGCACTGCAGGTGCCACTCGGAACCGGCTTGATGTTGCTGCAGGCATTCACACGCATGGTCGGCGCGCTTGATTGCCAGAGGCTGGCGCCCGGCAGAAAACTATATTCCATGCTGGCCCGCGCGATGGCCTTAAGCTGGACATAATTCAGGCCCTGTTCGGTGACTGCGCGCTGATATTCATTCGTCATGTCGCTTCGGGATACGCCCTCGTCGTCGGTGGAAAGGACGACAGGCACGGCTGCTGCCCGGTAGAGCGACAGCGGATGCTGCTTGCCGCTGACGCCCAGAATATTGGCGTTACTGGTCAGGTTGATTTCCACCGCGATCCGGTCTCTTGCCATCCGGGCGAGCAAGTCGGGCGCGTTGGTTTCATATGCGATATCGACGCCATGGCCAATGCGCTTCGCCCCGGCAATGTCGATCGCATCGCGGATATGGAAGCGCAGATCAGCAGGCGGAACCAATCCAAGGGTTAGTTCGCCTGCATGCAGCGCCAACTTTACATTGGGGTGGCGCGTGGCGAAAAAACGAAACATGCGCATGTGCAGGCCATAATTGGCAAGAGCGACCGGACCGTCCTCCGGCGCGACGATGTTGACGCCTGCGATCCTGGGATCCTTCTCAGCCAGCGCGAACGCCAGCGCCATTTGTCCAAACACGAAGGGTGGTGGCAACGCGCGCAACGCGTAGGGGAGATAACGCGTTTTCACGAGACAAGGGGCACTCTTGGGCGCGCGGTCGCAACCCAGCCTGTGCGCTGCCTCTTTCTCCATGGCGTCGATCTCGGATATCGCCGTGCCGATCAGGCCCGGAAGCCGCCCGGAAATCCGATCAAGATCGCTCGAAAAATCGTCCGGGCTCCAGGGCAGGCCAGCAGCGATCTTTCCCATGGCATCGATCGCATTGGGGTTCTGGATCAGCTCGAGATAGGCGACGTTGTTCGCGGCGGCACTTAGCCGGGCGGACGCAAGCATCTTGCCGCCGGAAGCGGATGCGAAAGCAGCGAACCGCCCGAAACTGTCGAAGAAGTCATCGTGGCGGCTCACGTCGTTCACACCCATACCCCGGACATGCCCACGGGTGGAAAAGGCCTCGATCATCGCAGTATATAATTTGGGGTCGCGTTCGCCGAGGCCCTTTGCCGGCGGCCGGTCCGGATCTGCGCACGGTGGCGCGACAATGGCATGATCCGCGCGCGAAATGCACTTGCCGGTGCCTGCCGCCCAACCGAGAAATTCCTCCGCATAGGGTTGGCCCCAGAGATGATTGTGCAGGTCTGCGCCCTTGGGCATTGCCTGCAGGAATATGCGCAGGCGGGCGGGCTCGCCAGCCAGGCGATCGAACAAGGCCGTGGCATCAGCCTCGCTTCCGGCCTGCGGGGGCGCCGAATATGCCAAAGCAGGAAAAAGAAGTCCCCAGATAACGGCCAGTCGCAACGCGAGGTGAAGTGCCGTTCGTGATCGTGTCATGCAGCCTCGGTATATAGAAATCTGAGTTTGCAGTGGACCATCGCACCCGATGCAGGGCAAGTGGTTTTCGCGTCTGCCGGAGGCGTGGATCAGCGGCTTACACGTCCTTCTTGGCGATCCACTGGGTAGTTTTGGGCGGTTCGTAGTGTGCAATTGCATCCAGCAACGTCTCGGGATCGTTATGAACCAGAAGCATGTCGCGGTGCGCCGGTTTCAGAAAGCCTTGCGCAACGACATTGTCGATGAACACCGACATCGCATCATAGAAGCCTGCGACATTGAGTAGGCCGCATGGCTTGGCATGATAGCCGAGCTGCGCCCACGTCCACGCTTCGAACAGCTCCTCGAACGTACCAATGCCACCGGGAAGGGCAACGAACCCGTCCGAAAGATCGGCCATCATCGCCTTGCGTTCATGCATGTTGGAAACGACATGAAGTGCGGTCAGGCCCTGGTGATCATGTTCCCGCGCGCGCAGCGCTTCCGGAATCACGCCGATCACTTCACCGCCCGCCTCGCATGCGCCATCCGCGACGATGCCCATCAGGCCGATGGAACCGCCCCCATAAACGAGGCCGTGGCCGCGTTTCGCCAGCAAAGCGCCAAACTGCCGCGCGGCGTGCGCATGGATGGGATCCGTTCCCGAACTGGAGCCCAGAAATACACAAATTCTCATTGATTCTCCGGCGTAATACCGCGCGTCGATAGCGCGGATCCGTGACAGTTATCGGTTACTCTATTGCCCCGGCCGACAAGCCCAACCGGTCCGGTACTTCGAAGGCCTCCTGGCTCAGCGTTTGTGCCGGTGCCACCGATTCCCAGGGAAAGACGAACCATTCCTTGTCCACCGACCGGTCGATTGACCGCGACCAATATTCGACGGTGGCCTGCGAACTTATATTATTGATCAGGACGGCGAAGCGGACGCTCCCGGGAACGGCACCGTTGCTCAGCACCGTTTCGCGCAGATATTTGATCGTCCCGCCGCTATCGTTGATGTCGTCGATGAAAAGAAAGCGCTGGCCCGCGATGCTGCTCGCCGCCAATTTGAGCAGGAGTTCGTCAGCAAAACCATATACTTTCGAGGAATGGTCCACCGACAATAACGGAATGCCCGTGCGATGGGAAAGAAAGGCGCCCGGCACCAAGCCACCGCGGCCGATCCCGACGATGAAATCGGGACGCCATTGGTCCGCCTCGATCTTTCCCGCTACGGTTTCCAGGTCGGTCAGGAAGCGATCATAGGAAATACGGTCAAAGACCAGCTGTGTAGAATCTGTCATCATGAATATTCCGGGTGCGGGCGCGTAAAGCGTTGCCATATCGACGGCACGCCTTCGCGGCAATGACAAGCAAACCACGATGTGCACCTGCGACGGCAGATACATGATAAGCAGCCCATCAACTTACATCTGTGGCAGTTAAGCAACGGTCCGGATAAAGATTGATATACGCTGAATGGCCCATTGCGAGCCGCGCGCGCTTACGCATATCGTCCGCGCAAGCCCGAAAACGGGGCGCCAAACGGAGAGGCTTTCCAAATGGGGGACGCCGATGACACGTATGGTAATTTCAAAGCCGGCGAAGATGCTGCGCTATGCTTCCGCTCTCACTCTTGCTGTCGCAAGCATACAGGGCACGGCCTGGGCGGAGGACGTCGCCGCGGCCGAGACAACGAGCGATTCGGATGAGATTCTCGTCACCGCCACACGCCGCGCTGAACGCGCTGTGGACGTTCCGATCTCGGTATCTTCGCTAGCAGGCGAGAAACTCAGTGTGCTGAATTCCAGCGGTCAGGACATCCGCTTTCTTTCGGGCCGCGTGCCCAGCCTGCTCGCCGAGTCCTCGTTCGGCCGTACTTTTCCGCGCTTCTACATTCGTGGCCTGGGTAATACCGACTTCTCAGCCGATGCAGCGCAGCCGGTCTCCGTCGTCTACGACAACATTGCCCTGGAGAGCCCCTTCCTGAAATCCTCGCCGGCCTTCGATCTCGAGAATATCGAGGTGCTGAAGGGTCCACAGGGCACGCTGTTCGGCCGCAACACGCCGGCGGGCGTGATCAAGCTGACATCGAAGCGGCCGAGCGAAGAGTTTGACGCACATGCCAGCGTTTCATGGGGTACCTATAACACGGTCAATAGCGAGATCGCCGTCGGCGCGCCGCTGACCGATAAGCTGCGTTTTCGCGTGTCAGGCTTGCTTCAGCGGCGCGACGACTGGGTGAAGAATGACTATGCGGCAACATTGTACGAGCATAATTTCGAGGGATATCAGGATTTTGCTGGTCGCGCGCAATTGGAATATGAAGATGGCCCGCTTGACATTCTGCTGAATGTCCATGCGCGCTCGCTCAAGGGCTCGGCCCGTATGTTCCGCGCGAATATCATCAAGCCGGGCACGAACCATTTCACCGACGATTTCGACGTCAAACATGTCGCTCAAGATGGCCATAATCCTCAGACGCTGGATAGCTGGGGCGCTAATGCGCAGATCAGCTATAAGTTCGATGGCCTCGGCACGCTTTATTCTGTCACAGGATGGGAACGTGCCAAGGTGTTTTCGCGCGGTGACATCGATGGGGGCTTTGGTACCTTCGCCAACCCTCCGTCAGGACCAGGTATCATTCCTTTTTCGGTCGAGACCGGGGGATATAACTCGCCAAAGGAATTTACCCAGGAAGTCCGCTTTGCATCCGAAAAATTTGGAGCGGTCAGTTTTCAGGCAGGTGGCTACTACTTTAATCAGAATCTTGAAAACGGGGGGCCGGGCAGCGGTTATTGGGATCGCGATGGGACATTTCATCAAGGCGGGGGAAGTCATCTCGATAACGAAACCTATGCAGCTTTCGGATCAATTGAGTTCACGCCTACCGAACAGCTAATTTTCCGGGGCGGCCTGCGCTGGTCTCATGACAAGAAGAACAGCGTTCTCTTCAATACGGCGTTGATCGAGGATGCGACTACCATCGTCGTTGGCAAAGCCAGCGGATCCAAGCTGTCCTGGGATGGAAGTGCTACTTATAAAATCACGCCCAATATCAGCGTCTATGCCCGAGCAGCTTCGGGCTACCTCGGCACTTCAATCAAAAACGACATCAACGCCGGCGTATCGACGATCGCCAAGCCACAAACGACGACCTCCTATGAGGTTGGGTTCAAGGGCGAGCAGGGCAGATTGTTCAGCTATTCCGCCGACGTATACTATTTCAACACGAAGAATATACAGCTGACGGCGGTCGGCGGAGGATCGAACGTCACCACGCTGCTCAACGCCAAGAAGGCAATCGGCTATGGCGCCGAAGCTGAGTTGAGTATTACGCCTATGGAGAATCTGGCATTCACGGCAGGCGGTAGCTACAATTTCACCAAGATCAAAGACCCGGGACTGGAAGTGGCAGCGTGCGGGGGCGGCTGCACCATAACTGACCCGTTTAGGACCGTGATAACTCCATCCGGTCCGTCCTACATCGCATCCATCAATGGGAACAGCCTTCCACAAGCGCCGCGCTGGATCGCGAACGCGACCCTGCGTTATGCAATACCGCTCGGAAACGACAATGAAGTGTTCGCTTTCACGGACTGGGCCTATCGCAGCAAGGTCAACTTCTTCCTTTATGAATCGATCGAATTTACCGGTCGCTCATCACTGGAAGGTGGTCTTCGGCTTGGCTATCGCGATATCGGCAAGGGCTACGAAGTTGCGGCTTTCGCCCGCAATATCACCAATCAGATACGCACCGTTTCGGCAATTGACTTCAATAACCTGACCGGCATGGTGAACGAGCCTCGCATCATTGGCGGGGAGTTCAAGATCAACTTCTGAGCGGATCGCCGGCGGAGAAGGTTCGATCTCCGCCATCGACCCATCGGTTGGGAGATTCCCCATAATGTCTCGCTGCCATCGCCGCGATGTCCTGAAGGGTGGGTCTCTCGCCATGGCGGTTGCGGCGTTGGCATGGCCGGGCGATGCGGCCGCCCCCGCCGCTTGTGAAGTGCGGACGCCGCTTGGCCGGCTTCGCGGCCTGCGTCAGGGTGGGGCAGATGCCTATCTTGGCATTCCTTATGGCGAGCAGGTATCAGGCGTAAATCGATTCAAGGCCGCAACGCCGGTGCCGGGGTGGACAGGGGTTCGCGACGCGACGCGACTGGGCGCTGCCTCATTTCAGCGCGCTGCGAAGTCCTGGGCGATTGGCGAACCGCCCAACGCCGAAGAATGCCTCGTCCTGAACATCTGGACGTCAAGCGCTCCCGGTCGCGATCGTCCGGTAATGGTCTACAGCCATGGCGGCGGGCTGACCCTCGGCTCATCCGGTACGATCTACACGAATGGCGCCAATCTCGCGCGTATGCAGGACGTGGTGGTCGTCGCGACCAATCATCGGTTGGGTCTGTTGGGCTTTCTCTATCTCGATGCGCTCGGTGGCGAAGAATATGCCGGATCAGGCAATATCGGTCTTACCGATATCAGACTGGCGCTCGAGTGGATTCAGCAAAACATTGTCGCGTTCGGCGGCGATCCCAACAATGTTATGATCTTTGGTGAGTCCGGCGGGGGCCTCAAGACATCGTGTCTCTACGCCATGCCGGCTGCGGCAAATCTCTTTCACAAGGCATCGATCGAAAGCGGTCCCGGAATAAGATTGCTGTCACGGGATGACGCAGCCGAGAATAGCGAGCGTGTCCTTCAATCCCTCAAGCTTGGAAAATCCAACTGGCGGGACATGGTCAATATCCCGCCGCAACAGATACTCGATGCACAGGAGGCACTGGCAAAAGCGACGACGGGTCGAGACATTTATGGCGGTGCGAAGGGGATTGCCGCAGTCGGACTTGGGGGTATCGGCCCGGTACTCGACGGGCATGTATTTATCGCCCATCCCTTTGATCCCGATGCCCCCACGACATCGAGCGGCAAGCCTCTTATCGTAGGCGGCAATCATGACGAGGAAACTTCGTTTGCCGCCATGCGCGGTGACCTCGAGGCTTTTCGTCTCGACGAGGCGGGGCTGGCCGGGCGTCTCGGGACCATGCTCGGAACGGACGCGCCGACTGCAATCGAAGTCTATCGGCGTGATCGGCCGCAGGCGACACCTGGCCAGATCTACATCGCCATCCGAAGTGCGCTCTTCTCAGGCATCGGCGCGAGGGTGATCGCGGAACGCAAATCCGCGCAGGGCAAGGCGCCGGTCTATGTCTACGATCTCACCTATGCCCGCGGCGATGTAGTGCCGGGGACGAACTATCCGTTCGGCGCGCTTCACGGGCTGGATATGCCCATCAAGTTTTGCAATACCGATCCGCCGCCCGCGGACAGCGGTCTTTTTCCGCTAGCAGGCCTCCGGCCGGAGCGGGTGGCGATGGCACATAACATGAGCGCGCTGTGGGCGGGTTTCGCCCGGACAGGAAAGCCGCAGGCCGAGGGCGTGCCTGACTGGCCAGCCTATACCAGTGATACCCGTGACGTGATGTACCTCGATGTCGCGTGCAGCGTCATGCGCGACCCGGATCCAAACGTGCGTGCGTTTTGGGCCGCGCATGCAAGCCGGGCGGCGTGAAGTATGGATATAGCAATGTTTGAAGGAGTGGTTTTATGAGTTTTACGAGAAGCTGGATGCGCCTCCTGGGCACGGTGCGAGCAGCAGTTTTGCTGCTTTGCTTGCTCCTCGCGGCAAATCCCGCCCAAGCAGCCGAAAAGCGTAAGATCATCATCGACGACGAAGGCTTCAGCCTTATGCACGTCATGTTGCTGAACGACCCCGACGTCGAAGTGCTCGGTATAACGGTGGTGACCGGTAACGTCTGGGTGAAGCGCGGCGTCGCGATGGCGTTGCGCGGCCTGGAATTGACGCGTCGCACGGATGTGCCGGTGTTTGCGGGCGCAACCTATCCCCTGCTCAATTCCGAGGCCCTGACCGATCGCTGGGAGGCTCTCTACGGAAAGCTGACCTGGAAGGGCGCTTGGATGAAGCAGTGGGTCGAACCCACAAAACAGAGCACTCCGCCCTATTTCGGACCGGACGATCCCATCGATCTGCCGGGCGGCAACCCCACAATTAAAGCGGCCGATGAAATTGCGGCTAACTTCATGATCCGGATGGTACGCAAATACCCCGGCCAGATCACGATCATCGAAGGCGGGCCGATGACGAACCTTGCTCTCGCACAGCGGCTGGATCCGGAGTTTGCGAGCCTCGCCAAGGAACTGGTCTACATGGGCGGCAGCGTAAACCCGCACCAGATGCTCGACAACCAATCCGCAGCCGAATTCGCGCGCGAGTATCTCAATTCACCCCGGCGCGAGTTCAACATCCGCTTCGATCCGGAAGCTGCGAGTATCGTTTCGCGAAGTGCGTGGAAGAAGATCATAGTGGTTCCCGTCGATCCCTCCACCGCGACCCAGCTCAGCAAGGGTCTGCTGGACAGGATGGCGAAGGTTGCCAGTTCTGATCTCGCGCAATTCATCGGCCGGATGGAGCCGGGTTTTCCGCTATGGGACGAAATCGCCGCCGGCGTGTGGCTGGATCCAACTTTGATCAAGACGCAGGATATGTTGTTCGTGGACTACAATACGCAGTTCGGCCCGAGCTATGGGGACACGCTGTCCTGGCGCGCGGGCTACCAGCCCGGAGTAGGCGAACAAAGCGCTGTGGTTGTGCGTGAAATCTATCCCGCCCGACTGGAAGACATGATGGTGAAGCTTGTGGCGAAACGATCGCAATGATCCGTCTCAAAATCATTGGTGCCGCCATTGCGGCTGCGACCGCGCTGGCCACGCCGTTATGGGCTGCTGAACCGCCTGTACCGGAAATGCCTGCAGTAAAGCCGATTCCAGTCAAGGCGATCGTCATCGGCAATTTCGAGCCGGGCGAGGACAAGGGAGATGTGCCTGGCGAATTTCAGCTTTGGGCCGAGCGCGAACATCTGGACGAGATCATCCCCTTGCGCGGCGCGCTGCACCCTTTGCGCCGTAACGCGCAGGGCCTTTACGGCATGGTCTGGGGAAAGACGGGCAGCATGTTCGGCGAAAGCTCCGAACAGATGATGGGGTTGCTGCTCGATCCCCGGTTCGATTTTTCACATACTTATTGGCTTTTCACCGGCATTTCCGGCGTCGATCCGGAACTGGCGTCCGTTGGCAGCGCCGCATGGGCGCGGTGGGTCGTACAGGGCGATACGCTGCGCGAATTTGACGATCGGGAAGTGCCGAAGGATTGGCCATACGGGTTGTTCGCGATCGGCGCCAAGCGGCCCAACGTATTGCCGACTGATGCTGATAGTTTCGCGGGAGAAAGCGGCGCGGCGGGGCTGGATATGGCAGTGAGGCTCAATCAGGGTCTGGCTTACTGGGCGTATAATATGACGCGGAATGTGCCCATTCCCGATTCTCCCGCGCTTCAGAGGGACCGGGCTGCCTGGAAAGGCTATCCCAACGCGCAAAAGCCGCCGTTCGTCATGCTCGGCGAAACGCTTGGCGCCCGGCGCTACTGGCACGGCGCCGGCCGTACGCAATGGGCGCGCGACTGGGTGAAGCTGTGGACCGGCGGCAAGGGTGTTTTTGCCATGACCAACATGGAAAGCCAGTCGTTAGCGGGTGCAATGCTGCTCGGTGCGCAACTCAAGCTGATCGATCCCGACCGTGTGATGGTGCTTAGAACCGCCAGCAATCCTTCTATGCCACCGCCCGGGGTTTCGGCAACGGAGAGCGTCGGCGACGAAGGGCCTGGGCAGGTCGCGGCTTACGAGGCGAATTATCGTGTCGGTGCACCCGTGCTGCATGAAATCCTCAAGCATTGGGAAGTGTATCAAAATAAAATCCCGTCGGCGATCACGCCCAAATAGAGAGTATCTGATACGGCTCCAACCTGTCTGTATCTAATTCTGTTTATTGAACATTGCCATTTAAGCGGGGCGGTAGGGCAGGCACGAAAAGCGAAAACGCAGTTGAAAGCTTGCAAGGCGCAAAAAAGATTGGGAAAGTCCTGCGCCTTGCTTAACCTGTGGATCGCATTCATCCTCTCGGGGGCGGGATCAGAGACTTGCAGGCAACGGACGCTCAAATTGATCTTCAAGTCGCATTTGCCGGCCATCGTCATCCAGAGGAGTTTGGCGAAGGGGCGGCGATAGAGGCGCAGGTCCTGCGCGCTTTCGAACTTCTCAAGGCTGCATCCATAAAACGTGCCAGGCTGTTGACCGGATTAGCCGACGGCGCGGATCAGATTGCGTTGAAGGCCTGGCGAACTGCGAGAATGGGGACCGTTCACGCAGTCCTGCCGTTTCTGCTGGATACGCCTGAAGGCTTGAATCTGGAAAATCCCGATGAAACGGTGACGTGGCTCGACGGCGCGTCGGAAAACGGCGAGGGGATAAATCCCCACCTGATCCAGACGCGCTGGCTGGTGAGCCCGGCTGATATTCTCGTCGTCGTCTGGAATGGTCTGGAGCGTCGCGGCCCGGGCGGTACGGCGGACGCTGTCCGTCTGGCTTTCGATGCGGGCATACCGACCTTATGGATCAGTCCGAATCATCCCGAGCCTCAGCTGATAACGCGGCCACCCAAACATAAGCTGGTGGAATTTGTGGACCTGCTCGATGCTTTGGCGGTCAGCGATCGCAACGTCGTCGTTCCCGCGAACGCCGAAACCTTGCGGCAACTGCTGAAAGACAACGTCACCACGGAACAGAGCGAATTTCAAAAGGCGCGGCAGATGGATGCCTGGCTCCATCGATGGCTTTGGCGGGCATTCGCGGTCTTTCAGCGGCAGGTCGGAGGGTCAATTCCTCCGCCCGCACGGAAGATAGTTACGCCGCCGCCCGACCTCCTCGCTCAGCCCGGCTTCGCCGTGATTACGCAAGCGCTGGAAGAGGCGGACACACGGGCAAGCAGACTGTCAGCCGTCCATAGATCCGAACAGTTGCTTCTGTTGTGCATGGCCGTTCTCGCGGCGATCCTGGGCGCGTTGTCGTTGCTGACGCCTGCGATCAAAATGGTGGCGCTGATTGCCGAATTATTCCTGGCGCTGTGCGCCCTGGGCGTGTGGTGGACGGCAGCCAAATCCCGCCAGCATGAAAAATGGACAGATGCGCGGCGCTTGGCTGAGCAGCTGCGCTATGAGCGTGTGGGATGGGTGATTGGAGTAGCCAGTCGCGAACGAAATTTCGATTTCGCGGAACGCGATCAGCGAAGGATAGCGCGCGCAATCGTGAGACAGGCGCTGCCCGCAACGGGCCGTTTCGATCAGGAGCGTATTGCTGCCTGGGTGCCTTGGGTGATCGATGAGCTGATTGTCGGACAGGCCGATTATCATCACCAGCAGGGCAAAAGAAACCATCGTATCGCCCATCGTATGGAGCTGCTCGAAACGCTCAGTTTTGCAGTATTGCTAGTCGCTCTGGCGATATACATCGTCGCCTGGGCTGTTCTGTTAGGCTCCGGCCACCATGTTCCGACCTGGGGCACTCGTCTAATAGGAGCGTTGGGTGTAATCGTCCCCGCGATCGCGGCGGCAACAATGGCGCTGGAAGCAAAATTCCAGTTTGAGGAACAGGCCCAGCGGAGTGCTATTCTTTCCGGGCGACTTCAAAAGTTGCTTTCCGAAATCGGTTCTACGCCAGGTTTGTCCGACGCCCAAGGCGCGGTTCGTGCAGCGAGTGAGCTTCTGGGATCCGAGGCGGATTTATGGCACGAGGGGGGGCATCGCCGACGGCTTGTGAGAGGCGGATAGCCCCATCAAGACTTCGCTGGCGGGCATCATGATCCCACGCCTCGGCATTTGATCGGCCAAGCTAATGCTCGAAGTTCATGTGTTATTTTCAACTTTGCAAAATGTGCCCTTTTGAGAAATTGTTCTGGCGTGCGACAGAATGCATTGAATCGAAACGTTTATGTTAAATACCGCGCCAAACTGTTTGACTCTATTCAGAGTGTTTCGCATCTGCACAATATGTTAACGTCCCATTAACAGGCGAGTCGCGGCATTTGCAGTCGTGCGATTTCGTTCCGTAATGGAGGTGCGTATGCGTAACCGACGTTCCATCGTGGCTTTTCTTGAACCGAAGCGTACGATTGCCGGTTTGTCGCGCTACATTGTTCTGGCCGTAATGTGCGTGATGGTTCTGCTGACGGCGTCGCATGCTGATGCTAAGCGGCGGGTGATAGATACCGATGATGATAACAACGTTATCACCCGCGATCTTGAAGGGTATTGCGATTTTAATGGTGAGGAATGCAATTCTCCCATACCGCTAGGGTATTCGGTGGATTTTGGCGCTGGGGCGGTTGACTCGTTCATCGTCTATGGAAATGGACTCTTTTCCTTTGGCGATACCCCGGTCAATATTGCTGATATTTTCAATTTCGATGGCTCACTGGCTTTCTTCAATGCGTCGGTGATTGCGCCGGGCCTGAACAGCTATACGGATTTCAGCAATCTGGACGGAGACGAAGTATTCTCGCAGAGTGCGGAATTTAGTTTTAAACCGAACAATGGTCTTTTTGTCCATTGGTTCGAATGTGTTTCGACATTCAACTGCAGCAGTCATTACAGTATGACCCTTACTCCGGGTGCCACGGGCCTTTTAGTCGAATTCGACTATGACGATTTTCCGTTCACACCAATATCAGGATATTCGATCAAGGGTGTGGGAACGGTAGAAAATACGCTCGGCGATAGTTTCATAATCCCTGCGACATTCAGCACGACGCCCCCGGTCGACCACAGCGTGCCGGAGCCCGGCAATTGGGCATTGATGATCATAGGGTTTGGTTTTGTCGGCGCGGCGCTCCGCAGGGCGCGCCGGCATGCGTTCGCTCCCGCCTTCGCGGCAATGAGGTAAGCCGGCCGGTGCATCGCCGGCCGGCCCATGCGTTACTCGGCCTTCATTAGCTATAATCATCGTGACCGGGCGATCGCCGCCTGGTTACACAAGGCGCTTGAGACGTACGTCATTCCGAAACGGCTTCGCGGACGCCAAAGCAAGATCGGCGTCCTCGGGACGAAATTGCCGCCCATTTTTCAGGATCGCGAAGAGCTTGCGGCATCATCCGATCTCGCACTCTCCGTTCGGGAGGCGCTTGAGCAAGCATTTTCGCTAATCGTGATCTGTTCGCCCAACGGTGCCAAATCGCGTTGGGTTAATGAGGAAATCCGGGTTTTTACGGCTCTCGGTAGGCGCGATCGAATCCAGTGCCTGATCGTTGATGGCGTACCGCATGCATCGACCACAGATGGCGCAGACAGTGCACTTGAGAGCTTTCCCCCCGCACTTTTTGAAAATGGCGGAGCGGAGCCACTAGCCAGCGATATCCGGCCGGGCATGGACGCGCGTTGGTCCGCTAAACTGAAGCTGATCGCTGGCATCATTGGCGTAAATTACGACGAGTTGCGCCAGCGAGAACAGGCGCGTCGCACCCGAAGGCTAGCGATCGTTTCGGGTTTGCTTGGCGTCGGCTTCGTTTTCGCGTTGGGCCTCGCAGTCTTTGCGCTCGTTTCCCGCAATGAGGCTGTTCGACAACGCGACATCGCGCGGCAGAAGACTATCACGGCCGAACGCACGGTGGATTTCGTCAAATCACTGTTTCAGGTTTCAGATCCATCGGAAGCGAAAGGTGCAAAGATCACGGCGCGCGAAATTCTGGATCGTGGCGCCGTACGGATCAACCAAAGCCTGAACGATGAACCCTCTGTAAAGGCGGATCTTTCGACGACATTGGGCGAAGTCTATTCAGGATTAGGGTTGTTTCGGCGAGGCGATGCCATCATCCGGAATTCGCTTTTGATCAAGAAAGTCGATCCTGCGACGCGGATTCGGCAAGAAGTGGCTTATGCAGAAGCCAAGGCGCGGCAGGGCGATTATCAGCAAGCTACAGTTTTTTTCAATCGGGCTTTGAAGGCGGCGCAAGGCAAGGATGCTTCTCGCGACGAGCTGGTGCCGCGTATATTGGTTGGACTGGGTGAAGCTCGATTGGCGCAGGATGACCTTTCCGGGGCCGAAAAATTCTTCAGCAGGGCTCTTCAGATTGATGTCGCGCGGCTCGGCAATACCCACCCTGATGTTGCCCGAGACCTGGAAGTACTTGGCTGGAACGACGCTCTAAAAGGCCGATTTACTCAGGGCCGAAACCGGCTCGAACGCGCACTTGCTATTCGCCTGCGGAGCCAGGGAAATCTCCACCCTATGATATCCGACGACCTGACGGCTCTGGGATCGATTGCATATCTCCAGCGGGATTCAAGATCAGCCGAAAATTATTGGCGTCGTGCGCTTACAACTGATCAGAAAATTCTTGGTCCGGAACATCCCGATGTTGCGGCTACAGAGAATAATCTCGCACGCGTCCTGTTGGAGCGCCGCGCTTTCAAGGAAGCCAAACCACTCCTGGAGCACGCTGTGGCGATGATCACACGCGAGCAGGGAGATGCGCTGGACGAGCTGGCTTATGAACTGGATAACTTGGCCTTAGTCTACCGCGGCCTGGGCGATGATGCGCGCGCTGAGAATCTATTCCGCCGGGCACTGACCGTCGCGCGTATACATAAGCATCGCAATCTCGGCCCCATTCTTGCAAATCTGGCAGAGGTGGTTTGCAGCCGTGGTGATCATCGCGCGGGTTTCGCATTGCTTGATGAGTCACGAAAGCTGATGGCCGAGAACTACCCCGATGATCCTTGGCGGGTGGCTTGGGCCGACGTGGTGCGCGGTCGCTGCCTGATTGCCTCTGGCGACAAACGGAAAGCAGCCGCCATAGTGGCTGCAAGCCGACGCGCCATCAGCGAGCGGTGGCCGGACGACAGCCTTTACGGCAGCTATCTGCGCGCACTTCTCAGACAGCTTGGTGAGCGATAGGCGGGCAGCCGATTTCCTTACCGGCCAGCCGGGTAGAAAATGGATTTTCCTGTTGAAATTCGCGCAACCAGTCCGGGCCATATTCGCGACCGATGCCTGAGCGTTTGTAACCGCCAAGCAGCGCCCACGACATCGTACCCGTTCCGCTGTTGATTGAGATCGTGCCGGTGCGGATTTGCAGAGCCATTTCGTATGCGCGGGCGGGGTCGGCGGTTATAATTGCACCGCCCAGGCCATAATTGGATTCGTTGGCAATTCGGATTGCTTCTTCGTCTGTGTCGAAGCCGATGATCGCGCCGACCGGGCCGAAGACCTCTTCTTGTGCAATCGTCGATTTGTTGTCGACATCGTCGAACACAGTGATGTCCGTGAAAAAGCCTTTCGGAAGATGTGCTGGCCTGCCGCCACCATAGACCAGTTTGGGAATAAGACCGCGATCAGACCGTTCCAAACAGGCAAAGTTGAATTCTTCAGGTACGGCAACCCGTTCGCCATTCAGATTGTAACTCCAGCTGTGATAGGGGCAGGTAAATCTTTTCGTTTGGCCCCTGCCCATGACCAGCGGTGCGTCACGATGCCTGCAGACATTATGAAAGGCCTTTATCTCGTCGTTCTTGTTGCGTGTTACGATCACTGAAAGGCCGAGATGGTCGAACAGAAAACTTGATATGCTGACAAGAATCTCTATCAATACGGTAGATAAGTCCATTAAGAATTGCTTGGCCCGACCACAATACGGCTCCTCGCGGCCGTTCAGCGCGCGACGAGGTTTTATAAGCACTTGGCTTTTTGCGCCGAAAGAAATCCTTATGCAGAATTTTTGCGCTCGCAATCTATCTGAGAGAAGGCTTCCGGATGGAGGACTGGTGACGAAATGAATGCGAATGTTTGGCATATCGCCAGTCCAGCTGGAAGACGAGCGAACGGGCACCCATCTGCATTTATCTTGGACATCTGCTCTGCCGGCTGGAGAGTATAGCAAGTATGACACGTCAGCTTCATCTGGGCGCTTTCATGCGTCCCGTTTCCATCCACACCGGCGCCTGGCGTTACCCGGGTGCCTGGCCTGATGCGAACTTTAACCTGGGCCATCTTAAACGGCTCATCCAGAGCCTGGAGGCGGCGAAGTTCGACGCGTTCTTCATGGCGGATCATCTTGCCGTGCTGAATATGCCGATCGAAGCCCTGAAGCGCAGCCATACCGTTACGTCGTTCGAGCCGTTCACATTGCTTTCAGCACTGGCGATGGTGACAGAGCGGATTGGCCTGATCGCGACGGCTTCGACCACCTATGACGAGCCGTTTCACATTGCCCGTCGTTTCGCTTCCCTCGACCATTTGAGCGAGGGCCGCGCCGGCTGGAATATTGTCACGACGGGCAACCCAGAGACGTCACATAATTTCGGTAGCGACCAGCATCTCGCCCATACCACACGCTATGCTCGCGCGCGCGAATTCTACGATGTGGTCACGGGTCTTTGGGACAGCTGGGCCGACGATGCCTTTGTTCGCGATGTCGACTCCGGTATCTTTTTCGATCCGGACAAGCTTCATGTGCTGAACCATAAAGGCGCCACCCTTTCGGTCAGAGGGCCGCTGAACATCGCCCGTCCCGTACAGGGCTGGCCGGTGATCGTTCAGGCTGGCGCTTCCGAGCCTGGTCGGCAACTCGCGGCCGAGACGGCTGAAGTCATCTTCGGATCGGAAAGTACCCTCGAAGGCGGCAAGCGCTTCTATGCAGACGTCAAAGGCAGGATGCGGGCCATCGGACGCGATCCGGACCACCTCAAGATACTACCTGCAGCATTTGTCGTCGTGGGCGATACGATCGAGGAGGCCCAGGCAAGGCGCGCGCATCTAGACAGTCTCGTTCATTACGACAGCGGCATCCGCTCACTTTCAATCATGCTCGACTACGACGTGTCGGGTTTCGATCCCGATGGTCCGTTGCCCGAAATACCCGAGAGCAATGCGAGCAAGAGCAGTCAGCAACATATTGTCGAATCTGCGCGCGCGCAGGGGCTCAGCATTCGGGAACTCGCTGCCAGGGCTGGCAGCTATTCGGGCCTCGCTTTCGTTGGCACGGCGGAAAGCATCGCTGATGAAATGGAAGCATGGCTTGAGGATCGCGGGTCGGACGGATTCAATATGATGTTTCCCTGGTTGCCCGGAGGGCTTGAAGATTTCACGGGCAAGGTGGTTCCCGAATTGCAGCGCCGCGGGATTTTCCGGAAGGAGTATGAAGGGTCTACATTGCGGGACCATCTGGGCTTGCCTCGGCCAGAAAATCGCTTCTTTGCGGTAACAGAAGAGCTGGCAGCAGCGAAATAGGCCTTCTCGTTCAACGGAAAACCGTCTGCGCAGGCGCCGTCAAACGCTTCAGAAATCGGTCTTATTTGCGCTTCGGTCTCGGCTTGTTCACCCCCCGCGAGCGCGTGCGGCTTCGGATCATCAATGCCTCGTCGATGACCAACTTCAATTTCCGTATTCCCGGCCTTGCGATGACGATCGTGCAAGCAGATGGACAGGATATCCAACCCGTCGACGTCGATGAATTCCAGATTGGTATCGCTGAAACCTATGATCTTATCGTGCGGCCATCCGAACAGAGGGCCTATGGGATCATCGCGGAGGCGATTGACCGATCCGGCCAGTGCCGCGCTACCCTGGCGCCGCGACGCGGCATGGCGGGCGACGTTCCTCCTTTGCGGGAGCGCCCGATCCTGACCATGAAGGACATGGGCATGGATATGCCTGGTATGGATCACGGGACCATGAAGACGCACGACAAGTCGCTAGCTCCGTCACGTGTGAAGATGGGGCCCGGCGTGGCCACGATTTCGTCGATGCCGGGTGATCGCATCGGTGACCGGCCAACCGGCTTGGAGAATGTCGATCATCGTGTTCTCACCTATACTGATCTCAAGGCATTATTGCCGAATCCTGACCAGCGGTCGCCATCGCGTACGCTCGAGATACATCTTACCGCCAACATGGAACGGTAAAGGTGAATTAAGCGCCCGCATAGAGGCAAGCTACGATCAGCGTATAACGCAAAAGGTGATCCTTCAGCCGAGGTTCGAGGCCGATGCCGCGGCACAAGCTACGCGAGCGCTGGCTACGGGCGCGGGCTTCACGAATATCGAGCTTGGTGCGCGCCTGCGATACGAAATCGTGAAGGAATTTGCGCCCTATGTCGGGATCAATTAGGAACAGAAGCTGGGCGCCGCAGCGCGTTATGCGCGGGACGGCGGCGAAGGTGCAGGCGGAGTCCGCTTCGTCACCGGCGTGCGTGTCTGGTTCTGATCAATATGTGGTTGGCAGAATTCACGGGGTAGCTCCGTGATTTGGTCAGCGCAATTCGCAAGGGGAGTAGCGCGAATCCAATCCGCTCGGGTAGAAGCGCATTATGACAATCGCCAACATCGATTTATGGGTCGGCAAGACGCTGTTCGTACCGCCGATCATCAAACTTTGTCAGTTGACTGGCCAGACTCAGTTCGCGGTCTCGCGGTTGTTCTGGTTTATCGCTGCGCTGGATCAGTTGCGGGTCGCGGAAACGCTTGGCCAGAAGATCATCGCCGGGCTCTTCTGCCTTTTCATGATGGTGAGCGCCTCTTTGCGGGCAGATATGCCGGCGTTCAGCATGTTGTGGTTTCGGATGCTGGCCCTGGTGTTTCTCATTCTCGACACCATACGCGGTCTCCATGTAGGCGATTGGAAAGGCATCGAAATCTGGGTGCTGGTGCTGTTTGCCGAATATGCAGCAACGATCAGAACCATTCCGCCCGGTGAGATAAAAAAGAAGACAGTCAAGTTGGCTGATACCCGTTCTTGAGGAACGCAGATCTCGACAACCGGTAGTGCAGTCGCCGCTGCTCGGCGATTTCGAAAACCAAGTTGCTAATCGGCATCGCGATAGGGCGGCCGTTCATGGCACCAAAATAGACCTTGCCTTGATAATAGGCGGCGCCGCGATTGACCGCCGTGGCGCTCGCCGAATCCCCGCCGGTCGCGATGCGCGCGGGATCGATCCCAAGCGTCGCGCTCTCCGCCGCCAGCCACTTCGCAACGTCGACGCATTCGTGGAGCGCGGATAGCGGTTCTCGGGCGACAGGCTGTAATCGATGCCGGCAACGCAGATTCTGGCCCGGCCAGCATATTCCTGGGCTCGATCGTCCCCACGCAACGAGCGTAGGGGACTATTATCTGCGGACCTGCGCCTAATTTCGCCACCCGCGGAGACTGTTGCCGGCATCGCAGCTGATCACGTCCGCGGTCATGAAGCGCGCATCGGCGGACGCCAAAAAGAGCCCGAGCGCGACGATGTCGGCGGGGCTCCCCTTCTCCTTCTTGAGGACCTGCTGACCCTGCACCCAGTCATACAACTCGGCGCTCAAGCCCGCGCGATTGGCCGGCGTCTCCATCAGGCCGGGCGCGATCGCGAGAACACGGATTCCATCGACGCCGAAGTCCTGCGCCATGCCGAAGGTGATGGCGTTGAGGGTCGCCTTGGTCACGCCATAGATCGTGCTGGGCGAGAAACTCGACATCGACGACTGGTTGATGATGACGCCCTGGCGGCCCTCTGCACATGCTTTGGCGATGGCTGGCCGCAGCTGATCGGCCAGGAGGACCTGACCGACACAATTAACGGACAGATAACGCAGCCATTGCTCCTGGCTTGCGCCGCCGAAGGTTTCGGAGATGTGGCCATATGCGAGGCCGGCATTATTGATGAGGACGTCGACCGAGGCATGATTAGCCACGATCATGCGCGCAAAGTCCTGAATGCTGGCCTCGCATCCAAGATCCACGACATGTGCGGTGGCGCTGCTCCCTGCCTCGGCGATCAAGGCGACTGTTTCTTCCAGGCCGGAGCTGTTGACGTCACCAACCACGACATGTGCACCTTCGGCCGCAAAGCCCATCGCGAAGGCTCGTCCGAGACCTCCGGCTGCGCCGGTCACGACGACCACCTTATTTTCATATCTGCGCAGCTGAGTCATGTCCGTCCTCTCTTAAGAGCTTTAATCCAGTTCCAAATGGCTTTGACGATCGGCCCGACAGCCAAGCCATAACTGGAACGGTCGACAGCGGGAAGCCGAGGCACGGCACTGGCCGATCAGCCGCGTAGTCGGCCGTAGGCGTCGGTCTGCGCGGGGCAAGGGTGCTGACCCTCGCCCCGGCATTTAAATCGTTGAGCGCGTCGCCGCGCTGCCGGTCAGCCTTAGGAGTAAGCCGAGTCCATCTCGAGCGCCTCCATCATGGCCGGTGAGTGCGACGCTTCGCCGCCGTCGACCGATATTATCTGGCCGGTGACGAACGACGACTCATCCGACGCCAGAAACGCCACCATCGAGGCGATATCATCGGGCCGGCCGATCCTGGTCAGCAGACTGTGCCTTGTGTGCAGCGCCGCCATCTTCGGAACCGCCTTCAGCAGTGCCTCATCCGCGATCATGCCGGGGCAGATCGCGTTGCAGCGAACGCCTTGCTTGCCGTGCTGGGCTGCGATGTATTTGGTAAGGACGTTCACCGCGCCTTTCGAAGCGCCATAAGCGATGCGGACATCATCGCCGAACAGGCTGGCACCCGAGCTCGTGTTGATGATCGACCCGCCACCGCCCGATATCATGTGCGGAATGGCATAACGCGCCGCCAGGAAGTAGCCGCGGGCGTTGATGTGCATCGTCGCATCCCAAAGCTCGGCGGGCGTCTCCAAGACGGTCGTATCCGGACCCATCTCGCCAAGGTTCACTAGCGCGGCGTTGTTGTGGAGGATGTCGAGGCGCCCGAAATGCTTCACCGTCTGCGTGATCAGGCTTTCGATCGAGGCGTCGTCCGCCGCATCGAACGCGACCGCGAACGCTCGATCGCCGTGGAGAGCGGCGACTTCGCGGGCGCCGTCGCCGTGAACGTCAGCAACGGTGACATAGGCACCCTCTTTTATGAGACGCGCGACCACTGCTCGTCCGATGCGGCCGGCCGCGCCGGTCACGACCGCGACTTTTTCTTTCAATCCCTGCATGTCAGATCACTCGCCTTTTCTGTGTCAGATGCCGACTCTTTCCCGCACTTACGACGGGCTTTTCGATAGTATGCGGAAGAATTCGTACGATGGATCGCCAGTCCCGAGCTTGCCCTGGACGAGGCCGCCATCGAGCAGTTCCATCGTCACCTTCGGCGGCGCGGGCATCTGGATCCCCCAGTCGTCGACGCAGACGCGGTGAAGGATGCGCCACTTGCCGTCACGGCGCTCATACTTGTCCATGTAGCGACCGCCGGTCACGAACACGACTTTCCCCGCTTTGGTATCGTAGCGGTGATAGGCGATCACATACAGCTCGCCCTCGGCCTGATCGCCATTCACCTCGATCAGGTGGTTGGTGATGTTATGCTGCAGTTCCTCCATCATGGGGCGCATCTCGGGAACGCCATCGAGGAACTCCCGAACCGTCTTACTCTTGTTATAGCCATGCTCGTCGAGAGCATCCGGATGATAGACATCCTCGAGCAGCGCCATGTCGCCGCGATCAGCGCCGCGGCAGTAGCGAAACGCCAGAGCTCGGAGTTCCTCCTTCGACCAGAGGACATCGAGCATCTCATCCTTGCTCAGCGGGGCAGCCATCTATTCTCTCCTAAAAATATGCAGATCCTGCACCTTCATGCACGATCTGGCAGTATGGATCCTGGGCGGGCGGGTCAATCCGCGGAGCGCGGCGATTGCGCCGGCCGGTCACCCATCAACCAGCTTTCGGCCGAAGATCCGCTCCTCGGCGTGAAGCGTATCGAAATATTCCTTGAAGATGCGGACCTTGCCGTCGACGATCTTGAACAGCCACACATATTGATTCCGGTACAGTTGGCCCGCGCCCGTAACCACACCGTGGCCGACCCCTTCGGCAACAACCCAATCCCCCTCTGCGACCACCAGCGTGAGATCGACGGGATTGCCGTTCGGGAAATATTCCGGAACCGGACCGCTATAGGCTTCGATCAGATCCTGCATCGTATTCGATCCGCCATGCGCACCATGGCCGATCACCCACCACTCGGCATCAGGCGCGAAGTCTTTGAGCGCCTCGAGAAACCGCGCCTCGCTCATCAGGCGAAAATGGTCGATGACGATCTGTTTATTGGCTTCCAGGGACATCAAAATCTCTCCGTTCGCGGCCTTTTCGTGTGAGGTGAGGATCAGACGGCTGCCGACTGGCCCCCGTCGATCCGCAGATTGGCGCCGGTAATATAGTCGCCGGCCGGGCTAGCCAGGAAGGCCACCGCTGTGCCGATATGCTCCGGCCGCCCGACGGCGTCCTCCAGCTGCCCGACCGACGCTTCGCTTTCGAGGTCCGCCGGAAGAAAACGGACTGCCAGACCGTTCGCGGTTAGCGCCTCTTCGGCCTTATGACCGACCGCCTGGTCGCGGCCGCAAAAGAAGACTTCGGCGCCTGCGCCGGCGAGCGCCTTGACGATTCCGTGGCCGATACCGCGCGATCCCCCCGTGACCAGCGCGACCTTACCGGCCAATCCATCCCCGTGCTTCATCCAATCCTTCCCCCTGAACGGCCTGCGCCCGTTTTGATTTGCTTGGGCGAAGCGTCGAAGCCGGTCACGCCCGTCGCTTATGAGCGGCCTTCCTGCACCGCCAGCGCTAATGTTTGTCGGGCCGTCAATTATTGGCCCTCGACCGGTCGCGCCACGCAACGTACCCGTCATACCGCGCGCACATCCTGTTCTTTCGGTGGGTGTGCCAGACGGCCGGTCGGGGTGAGCAGGCTTTGCAACGGCTGAGCGCAATCAACCGATGAGAAATGGGAATGGGATGGATATCGAGGCAAACCGAAAGATCGCGATCGACTTGATGACGTCGATGTCCAAGGGTGACGTCGCACGGGCGGAAACGCTTTTGGCCGACGATGCCACGTGGTGGGTGCTCGGTTCTGGCTATATGGAGCGAAGCGCACTCCTCGACGCCAGCCGCTTCATGAGCGCCGCGCCGCGGGCGAAGCTCGAGATCGTCGCGACGACGGCAGAGAAGGATCGCGTCGCGATGGAAGCAAAGGGCGATTTTCTGTTTGACGACGGCAAGGAATATAAGAACACATATCATTTCCTGTTCATCGTGCGTGACGGCAAGGTGGTGGAAGGAAAGGAGTATCTCGACACGGCGCTGGTCGAGCGGGTGTTCGGGAAGGCGGACGCCCAGGCCTGATCGGCTGTCACGAGCTTCGGATTAAGGAATGGATGCGATGAGAGGATTGGACGGAAAGGTCGCCATTGTCACCGGTGCCGCCGGTCGGATCGGGCGCGCGGTTGTGAAGCGGCTGGTGGAAGAAGGCGCCCGAGTGGCGGTCGCCGACGTCAATGCACAGGGTGCCGACGAAGTCGCTGGCCTGCATGGCGACAAGGCGTTCGCGGTGCAGTTCGATGCTGGCGACGAGCAGTCGATCAAGGCTATGATCGACGCGGCCGCCGGACATTTCGGCCGGCTCGACATCCTCCACAATAATGCCGCGCTCACCAACATGGGTGAACTCGGCTCCGACACTAATGCGCTGGAGACGCCGCTGGCGCTCTGGGACGCGATGATGCAGGTCAACGTTCGCGGCTACTTTGTGGCGGCCCGTTATGCGATCCCGCACATGCTGAAGCAGGGCGCCGGCTCGATCATCAACACGAGCTCGGGTTCAGGCCTGTACGGCGACGATGTGCGGATCGCCTACGGTACGTCGAAGGGCGCGGTGAAGATCCTCACCAAGTATATCGCCTCGCAGCACGGCAAGCAGGGTATCCGCTGCAATGCCGTTTCGCCCGGCATGATCGCGGACGAGGCACTGCATAAGGCGATCCCGAAGTTCATCGCGCTCCACGAGCGGCATGCTCTGCTGACGCGCGTTGGCCGGCCTGACGACATCGCCTCGATGGTCGCCTTCCTCGCGTCGGACGAGGCATCGTTCGTGACCGGCCAGGTGTTTCCCGTCGACGGAGGCGAGTCCGCGCATTCGCCGACGCTGGTCGAGTCGCTCGAAATGGGGTCGGCCTACGCCTGACCAGTAAGGCCGTTGCTGCGGCTCACAAGGAGAACGGGAATGAAGATGAGCGATGCAGTGCTCGGCGAGGTCATCGCCCGGGCGGTGGATGCCGAAATAGGGCGTTCCTCCTATCCGGAGGAGCTGCCGCCGCTGCCGCCCATGCCTGCGGCGCGCTATGCCGATGCCGAGTTCTACGCGCTCGAGCAGGAACATCTCTTTAAGAAGATGTGGCTCAATGTAGGCCATGTCAGCGAGGTGCCTAATACCGGCGACTACAAGCTGTTCGAGCAGCTCGGCTTGTCGGTCATCGTCAGCCGCTCGGCCGATGGGCAGGTGCGCGCCTTCCGCAACGTCTGCCGTCATCGTGGCGCCGCTCTTTTGACCGAGCCGCAAGGCAATGCCAAGCGGTTCATCTGTCCCTACCATGCCTGGGGCTACGACCTTGAGGGCAACCTCCGCTCGGTCCCGGAAGCACATAATTTTGCGTGTCTCAACAAGCAGAAGATGCCCTTGCTGGCGGTGCGCTGCGAGATCTGGCGCGGCTTCATCTTCATCAACCAAACGGACGATGCGTCGTCACTCGATGATTTCCTCGCGCCAATCGAGGCGAATGTCGGCTCATTCCCGATCGAGGAGTTCTCGGTCAAGGGTGTCATTCGCGCCGAGCTGGAGTGTAACTGGAAGTCCGCATTCGACAACTTCATCGAGAGTTATCATATCCAGACGGTGCATACGAAGACGATTGCGCCATTCATCCACCCGAAGAGCTTTACCGTGTTCCGGCTGAGGGGCGGCCATGCGCGTATGAATGCGATGAAGCGTGGTGCCGACACGATCTTCGCAAATAGCGGCCAAGAAGCGCAGATCAAGACCGAAACGCTATTCAGCCGCTATACGTTGGCGTTTCCACGCTTCCCGAACGGCTTTTTCAACCTCGATCCGTCCGGGCTGAGCTGGATGAACTTTTGGCCGATCTCCCAAGGGCGCATGCTGCTCGAGCAATATAATCTTGGGCGGACGATGGGCTCGCCGGTCGAAGACAAGGCCTATTGGGATACGTTCGACGGGATGACCCGGCGGATTCTGAGCGAAGATGTTGCGCTTTTCCCGGGCATGCGCCGCGCCATGGAATCAGGCGAGCTGACTGAGGTGCTGCTCGGCGTTTACGAGCAGGCGATTTACTGGTACAACGAGGAAATTGACCGTCAGATCGGGATCGAGAGGATCCCGGAGCGGTTCCGCATGCAGCAGGTTCTCGGACTGTCCTCGGAGTCCGGAGCTGTTTGGCACTGACGAATCCAACGATCCGATTGAGCGCTACGCATTGATGGAGAAAAGACACATGTTCGCCAAGCAGCACCTTGAGTTCGATCTGGGCTCTGGCAGGCTCAGCCCCGACCCGGACATCATGGAGACGGGCAAGGTCGATCTCGGCGTCTACCACACGGCGGAGCGTTTCGAGGCGGAGAAGGAACTTTACGGCCGCATCTGGCTGAACATCGCGGAAGCCGGGGATATTCCCAATCCCGGCGACTGGATTGTCCGCGAGATTGGCATCCGTTCGGTGTCGCTGATCATCGCGCGCGGCCAGGATGGAAAGATCCGGGCCTTCCACAACATCTGCTCGCATCGCGGCATGAAGCTGGTCTGGGGCGATCGCGGCCGCGGCGGCAAGTTCAGTTGCCCCTACCATGCGTGGCTCTACGACGCGACCGGCGCGCTGCTCAACGTGCCCGACGAGGCCTGCTTCTCGCACGTCAACAAGGCGGAAAGCGGCCTGACGCCCGTCCGCTGCGACATCTGGGAAGGCTTCATCTTCGTCAATCTCGATACAGACGGCACGCAGACGCTCGCCGAGTATCTCGGGCCGGTCTATAATCGCGTCCGCGACCTGCCGTTCGGCAGCTATCCCTACACCGCGCGGATCGGCGCGGTGATCGACGCCAACTGGAAGCTGGCGATCGAGGCGCAGTGCGAGGCCTACCATGTCCGCGCGCTGCATTCGCGGACGGTGAGCAAGATGCTCTCCTCGCAGGACAATCCCTACGTCCACTCGCTCGATGCCCAGGTCCTCGGCGCGCACCGCATGCAGTCGGTCCCGCGCAATCCGGAATATGGGCTCTCTCCCGAGAAGCTTGTCCAGGCCTTCTCCTTCACCAATGTCGCGCCGATCACGGCAGAGGCGGAGCGCGGCGTCGGGCTGAACAAGTCGTTCGCCGGCCATCCGGACATCAACACGATCCAGTCGAACGTCTGGAACAACGATCAATATGTGCTGTTTCCGAACTTCATCGTGCATGCCGCGATGGGCGGCTGGTGGCTGCATCGCTTCTGGCCGCTGGCGCCCGACAAGACCCAGTGGGAGGCCGTCTACCATTTCGAGCGGCCGAAGAGCCTGCGTGCCGTCTTCGCAACCCAGTATGCGTTGGCGCTCAATCGCGACACGCTGATGGAGGACAATCTCGCGCTGGTGCAGCAGCAGCAGGTGTTGGGCAGCGGCGCCAAGAAGATGGCCCAGTTCGGTGACCAGGAGGCGCTGTGCAAGCACCTCGCCGCGGTGTTCGAAGCATCATTCAACGACACCACCTACAGCATCGCGGCGGAGTAATCGGGAGTCGGCGTAGGGACCGGCGGCGGCCTGACGAGACCGGGTCGCCGTCAGACCGCGATCGGCGGGAGTCGAAGCACCCGGCGCTCCGGCGAAGGCTGGAGCATCGGTGAAACGCGATGACCTCTCTCGTCGATGCTCCCGCTTTCGCCGGAGCACGGGTCCGCTTGGGTGATTGCTTGAACCAGGCGCCAGAGGAGCACCTTCCACCGGCGCCGGAACAACGGCATGCGCGAACGTGCTCGAGGCAGCCGTAAGGCAAGGCCACCCGGCGGCGCTTCTTCCGCCGCCGGGTGGCCGCACCCTCAGCGGCTAGCGGCCGAACCGGTACCGCAGCTGGACGGACACGATGCGCGGCGCACCGTACAAGGACGAGAAGTAGCCGTTTCCGGCCGACGAACCGAACGAACCGTAATCGAACTTCTCATTGAAGAGGTTCGTTGCGAGGACGGTGACGTCCAGCGGCATTCCGCCGACTCCGTTGATGCCGATATTGGCATCGACTGTCGTCTTGGCAGCCAGGTAGAAGTCTCCCTCGAGATACTTGCCCGTATAGCGAAGATCGGTGTTGAAGACGAGCTTGCCACCGAGAACGTCCCCAGGATACTCGTAGAATATCCCCGCATTGGCCGTCCACTTCGGCTGTTGACGAAGGACGAATGCCGGCGACGTGCGACCGTTCGCGACGAAGACGGCTTGCAGGTTGGGATCGTTGGTGATGCTCTTCGCCTTGAAGTCGACATAGGCCAGGCCACCGCTGAGGACGAGCCCCTGCGTCGGCGACAATGTGGCGGCCGCTTCGAAGCCCTGGATCACCGATTTGCCGGCATTGACGTAGGTCGTCGCGGCCGGGACGCCCACCCGCCGGCCGGGCTGGCCGGAGGCGGTGGTGCACAGCGGGGCCGTGGAGCCCGCGGTGTTGGCGGCCTCGGGCACGCAGCCGATCCCCGCGCCGATGAGCTGCGAGGTCTGGAACGGGATCTGGACGTCCTTGTCGCGGCCGCGATAGAGCGCGACGTCGAAGCTGCCGTTCATGCCGCTGCCGCGCCAGCGCAGCTTGGCACCGATCTCGACGTCGTCGAGCGTTTCCGGCTGGAACGTCTGAACGCTTGCGAGAAACGCATCGTAGAGCGGCGAGTTGTAGCTGCCCGCGCGATAACCTCGCCGCGTTGCGGCGTAGATCAGGGCATCAGGTGTGATCTGCCAGTTCAACCCGAGATTGTAGGTGCCCTTCTTGAAATGCGCCGGTGGCAGGATCGCCGTCGTGCTGCTCGTCGCGATACTCGGTCCCAGATTGCCCGATCGGCACGCGCTCTCACCCGGCAGCGGATTCGTCGCAGTATCCTGCGCCAGGCCGGGTTGCGTGAACGGGAACACCTGCTGGGCGACACATCCGCCGCTCGTGTCCCACGTCTGTCGGTAGCCCGCGGTCAGGCTCAGTCCCTCTGCCAGCCAGTCGAGCGAATAATCGACCTGGCCGTAGAGGGCCTTGCTCGTATCGGTGAAGTATGAATAGCCGATCGTGTGCGAAAGCCCGAAGAAGGCGTTCACTTCAAGGGATTGGGTTCCCCCCGGACCGTCCGGCGACTGCTTGAAGTAGAAGCCGCCGACCGTGTACTTCAGCTTGTCGTCGAAAAGCGACCCGGAGAGCTGGAGTTCGTCCGTGATCACCTTCGTCTGGATGATATTCCGGGTGTCGAGCACATTGAGTGCCGAGCCGTCGTTGTCGCCGACGGTAAGGCTGTCGTTGGTTCGATAGCCGAAGATGTTCTTGAGGGTAGCATTATCGCCCAGCTCGATCGTCGTGGTGTTCGAAACACCCCAGATCTTGGTGACCGAATCCCACGGGTTGAAGTTCGCATAGTTCACTCGGCGGCCATCGCTGTCGGCCGCCTGTTGGAACAGGCGATAGTCGCACGTGATGCTCGTGCCGCACTGCGCCAGGCGCACGATGTTGTCACCGAGGACCGCGCCGAGCGCAGCGGTGATGACAGCGGGCGAGCGAAGATAGATGGCGGGAGGTGCGATACCCGGAACGCCGTTCGGAAAGAAGGAGCCGAACGAGGCAGCGGCCGAGCCACGTACTTTGGCATAATCGTAAACGGTGACGTTCTTGATTCCGTCCACAGGCTCGATCAACAATGACGCCCGGAACGATGTCGTCCTGAACTTGTCGAGGTTATGCTTGTTCGGGACCAGGGACGGTGGTGTCGCCACTCCGGTTGTGGGATCGACGGTGTAGGTGGAATATTGATAGGTCTTGGAATAGTCCGCGCCGTCATCGATCTGGCCGGCAACACGTAGCGCGATCTTGTCCTGAACGATCGGGACGTTGACCGCGCCCTCAATGCGTCGCCTATTATATTGCCCGATCTCACCCTCGAAATAGCCGCCGAAGTCGTAGGTCGGGGTCTTCGAATAGGTTAGGATCGCGCCCCCGATCGAGTTGCGGCCGAACAGCGTACCCTGCGGTCCCTTGAGCACCTGGATGTTGGCCATGTCATAGGTCGGGATCAGCGATCCGTAGGTCGGCAGCGGCACCTCGTTGAAGTAGGTGAGGACGCCGGGGGAGACGTTGCCGGTGACGCCACGAGACTGACCGCGAATGGTGGCGAACACGTTGGTGCGCGAGCCGCCGCCGGTGATGTTGAGACCGGGCGTGAGCTTCGTCAAATCCGCGACGTTCTGGATGTTCTTGGTTTCGATCTGCTCCGCCGAGAAGGCGGTCACCGCCACTGGCACCTTGCCGATGTCCTCGGCCCGCCTGCGCGCCGTGACGACGATGTCACCGGGATACGACGCCATATCCGCGTTCCCGGCGGCGGCCACCGGCTGCGCGGCGTCACCGGCGGTCGCCGGCGCGCCGGCTGAGCCCATGGTTGCCTGCGTATCCTGAGCCGATGCTCCGCCGCTCCACACCAGTGCAGCGGCGCACGTCGACAAGGCGAGACTCACCCTTATCCTCACAGCAATCCTCCCAGTTTTATCGTTTATAGTCAGTCTTTACTCGAAACGAACTTATTGCGCAGCCTGTTCGCCGTCCCTTTCGTTTGACTAGGAGACCAAAAGTGCGGCCGGGGGGGCAGATAAGGTTTTAGCTGGAGATGCTTTTCTCCCGTCAGTCGATAAGGCTCCGCCGCGACCTTGGCGCGTCGGCAGGGGAAGACTTTCCCCATCCGAATCTTTCCAAATACCGCCGAAAACGCGATGTTTGGTGGATGCGAAATGGAGACGAACAGCGAGTGCACCCGCCTTCATATCCAGACCGCTCTCCCCGAAGGGGAAGTTTTTCTCCAATTTGTGCGGGTGCGAATGGTGCTGCCGGTGAGGATTGAACTCACGACCTCAGCCTTACCAAGGATGCGCTCTACCACTGAGCTACGGCAGCACTGACGAGACTTCGTCGCGGCGTCGGGACACCGTGCCCGGCGCCTATGGAGAAAGCGGTGCCGCGCGTCAAGGCAGCTTGCCGAGCGCCCTCCTTACCGATTATCGCACTTTCATGGGAAATAAGGACGAAGAACGCGCGCAGCGCCTCGCTCAGGTGCTTCGCCAAAATCTGAAGCGTCGCAAGGCTCAAGCGCGCGGAGACGACCCAAGCACTCACGATAGCAGGGATATCAAGCCTTCGGCGCCGGAGCCTTCAGAGCGGACTCGATCGCAGCCTTGACTGCCGGATCCTCGGGTGGTGTCTTGGTACCGAAGGCCGTGATCAGCTGGCCGTTGCGGCCGATCAGATATTTGTGGAAATTCCATTTCGGAGTGTTGTCCGCCCCAAGCCGGGCCGCCGCCCAGCGATAGATCGGGATCGCCTCGGGGCCGACGACATGTTCTTTCTCTGCCATAGGGAACTTGATGCCGAACTTGCTCTGGCAAAAGCCTGAAATCTCCTTGTTGGTGGCAAGCTCCTGCCCCAGGAAATCGCCGGAGGGCACGGCGAGGACCGTGAAACCCTTTGGCTGATACTCGAGATGGATTTTCTGGAGGCCGTCATATTGCGGGGTAAAACCGCATTTGCTGGCGCTGTTCACCAGCAGCACCACTTTCCCCTTGAATTTAGTCATCGGCAACGGTTCGCCATCGATAGCGACCAGCTTGAAATCCCAGGCGCTGTGGCGCGCTGCGTTGGCAAGAGGCGGAGTCGGGGGCGTACTGATCTCGGGAAAGGCCATGGCGCCGGCTATTCCCGCAACGATCGCCGCGGCCCCGGCAAGCATCCATCTCTTGCGCATCTTGCTACTCCCTATCCAGCGGTCGACAACGGTCGGCGAGCCACGCTGCGACGCCGCCGGTCAATTGCGGCCCGATCCGGGCCAAAACGTCTGCGTGATATTGGTCGATCCATTGCCGTTCGTCATCGGTTAGCAGACCGACCGCGATCAACGCCCGATCGATCGGCGCGAGCGTGAGGGTCTCGAAGCCGTACATCTCGCGCTCCGCGCCCGCAATTTCGCGCCGCTCGACCAAAACCAGATTTTCAATACGAATGCCGAATTCGCCGGCCTTGTAATAGCCGGGTTCGTTGGAAAGGATCATGCCCGGCTGTAGCGGCTCGTCATTCGGCCCGCTCGCGGTCGCGATGCGCTGCGGCCCTTCATGAACGGAAAGGTAACTGCCAACCCCATGACCAGTCCCGTGGGCATAGTCCACGCCGGCCTGCCAGAGATATTGGCGCGCCAGTATGTCCAGCTGGCCGCCCCGCGTCCCTTTGGGGAAAACCGCGCGGGCAAGCGCGATATGACCCTTGAGGACGCGGGTGAAGCGATCGCGCATTTCCGCTGTGGGCGTGCCGATGGCAAGCGTCCGGGTAACGTCGGTCGTGCCGTCGCGATATTGGCCCCCGGAATCGACCAGGAACAGCGAGTTGAGCTGGATCGGGCGATTGGTTTCGGTACTCACTCTGTAATGTACGACGGCTCCATTCGGTCCTGCCCCTGAAATGGTATCGAAGCTCAGATCTCTCAATTCGCCGGTATCGCGGCGAAACTGATGGAGTTTTTCTGCGGCAATTAGTTCGGTCAGGCCACCCTTGGGCGCCTCGATCGCAATCCAGTGAAGAAAGCGCACCAACGCTGCGCCGTCGCGCAGCTGCGCAGCCCTATGTCCCGCAATTTCGGCCTCATTCTTGATCGCCTTGGGCAGGACGGCCGGATCGCGCGCTTCTATCGTATTGGCACCCGCTTTCTCAAGTACCTCGAAGATCGCGGCCACCGCACGTTCCGGATCAACCAGCAGGGTTTTACCACCGAGACTCTTCAGCCAGCCTGAAAATGTATCGCGCGGATGAACCCGGACGGCGTTTCCGAGATGGCGTATAACATCGTCCGCCATCTTTTCCGGCGCTACGAACAGGTCTGCCGTGGCGTCTGCATGAACAACAGCATAGGCGAGTGCTACCGGTGTCCGATCAACGTCCTGACCGCGAACATTGAATGTCCACGCAATTGAATCGAGGGCTGTGAGAATGGCGGCTTCAGCGCCTTGTACGTGCAGCGCATCTGCAATCATCGCCCGTTTATCGGCTGAGTTCCGCCCGGCAAGTGCATCAGGATGAATGACCAGCTTGGCTTGCGATGGCACGGGGCGGTCGGGCCATACGGCGTCGATGGGGTTGGCATCGACTGCGATCAGTTCCGCGTTTTTCTTGGCCAGCGCGCTGCGTGCCGCATTTACCCAATTTTTGCTGTGGAGCCAGGGATCGTAGCCGATCCGCGCGCCTTCGCCCGCATGGTCCTTGAGCCACTCGGCAATGCTGGTTTCCGGAACGGACTGATAGCTCCAATGTTCGGGGGAAACCTGTTCGCGTACCTGCAACGTATAGCGCCCGTCGACGAAGATCGCGGCTTCCGCCGGCAGCACCACCGCGGACCCGGCGGAACCTTGAAAGCCCGTCAACCAGGCCAGGCGTTGCGCGTACGCGCCGACATATTCACTCATGTGCTCGTCGGTCAGCGGTACGATAAAACCATCGAGCCGGCGCCGCGCCAGTTCTTCCCGCAAAGCCTTCAGGCGATCTTCATAGCTGGACATGGCAACGGGCCTCTTTCAACTCGTCACCTTAAATAGGCAAGGTTGGTGCCCGGCGCCAGTCGATCCCGACATATGTTTGTGCGCCTAAAAGTTATGGCGCCGGAAGCGGAGGCAGACATCTGTCGGCAACTGGTGACCTTGAACGCCTGCCTCATGGGTCGAGTAGCGATACTCGGCCTTAGCGTAGATGCTCTCGGCGAAGTACGCTCTTGCCATACGATAGGGGATGCGTTGACCGCCTTCCGGCAAGCTCTGCTGCACGTCGCCATGATGTTCGCGGAACATCTTCTCGAACTGCCGATTAGGAGAGAAAAATGTTGCTAAAGGGTCAAGTCGCCATCGTGACCGGCGCCGCATCGGGCATTGGCAAGGCAACAGCGCAACGTATGGCCGAGGAAGGCGCCTCAGTCGTTGTCGCGGATATTAACAAGCCAGATTCCGACACGGTTGCGGAAGGAATACGACAGGCAGGCGGCAAGGCGTTGTCGTTCGAAATAGACATTTCGCAGGAAGATCAGGTGAAGGCCATGATCGCCTTTGCCGTGGACAATTTCGGTAAGCTGACGATCCTGCACAATAATGCTGGCCCCGTAACGCTTCTGGCGAGCAAGGATCGCGACCTGGTCAATTTGGAAGCGGATATGTGGGATCGTGCCATGGCGGTCGCGCTCCGTGGACCGATGTTATGTTGTAAACATGCCGTTCCGGCGCTCATCAGAAATGGAGGCGGGGCGATCATCAACACCGCCTCTGTGGCCGGAAAACTCGGCGGCCATTACCTGATCACGCATCAGTCATCCAAGGGAGGGCTTCTCGCCCTCACGCGAGCGGTTGCTACGCGACATGGCAAGGATGGAATTCGCTGTAATGCCATCCTGCCCGGATTTGTAGAAACGCCGGCTTATGAGAAAATGCCGCCCGTCACCCGCGAAACGCTGCTTCGTCACACGATGTCCAACCGTGGTGGCGTTCCGGATGACGTCGCCCACCTTGTTGTGTTTTTAGCGTCCGACCGTGGCGGCTATATCAATGGCGTCGAGATACCGGTGGATGGCGGCTACAGCTGTCATGAGCCGTCCACTGCTGATTTTCAGGCTATCGAAGCGTCCAGCTAATCGGACAAAGGCTTAATCACCGTCTTTTTTGACGATGCTGTAATCCGTCGCGCTCAATTGAAGATCATAGGTTTTGCCGTTGATCTTGCGGGCGTCATCCACCTTCCAGATTTGGCCGTCTGGATCATATTCCACCCGGTTCCAGCTCTTGAAGCCGGCGGCGGTGAGTTTCGCGGAAATCGCCTGGGATTCTTCCTTACTTGGTCCTCTGTCGGCCAAGGCAGGGGATGCAACAGACAGGCTGGCGATCGCAAGCAGCACGCCGGTAAACATACGGGTCATGATCAGCTCCGTTAGGGATGCTTTCTCAAAAACCCCCCATAGGGCAATCAGGTTCCCGACGGGGAACCTGCCCGTCAGTCCGTCAGTGCTTTTGCTGCGTCATCCTGTCGACATACGCAATGCCCATGGCGGACAGGATGAAGACGCTGTGAATGATGGTCTGCCACATCACGCCTTCGCTCGTGGTCTTGGCGCCCTCCGTCCCAATCGCCGCTGCTTCGATAAAAGTACGCAACAGATGGATCGAGGAAATGCCAATGATCGCCATGGCGAGTTTAACCTTCAAAACCCCTGCATTCACGTGGCTGAGCCACTCGGGCTGATCGGGATGGCCTTCCAGGCGAAGGCGCGAGACAAAGGTTTCATATCCGCCGACGATCACCATCACGAGCAGATTCGAAATCATCACGACGTCGATGAGGCCAAGTACGACCAGCATGATCTGCTGCTCGCCGAATTCGCCGGCATGCGTCACGAGATGCACCAGCTCCTTCAGGAACAGGAAGACGTACACGCATTGGGCCACGATCAAACCCAGATAGAGCGGCAGTTGAAGCCAGCGCGAACTGAAAATGAGGAAGGGCAGGGGGCGAAGCGGTGCTTGTTCAGACGGATTCATGGAATGCCAATAGCAAAGCCGCATGTCGTGATCCAGTCAGACTGTTCCAGAGATTCGGCCTGCCGGAGGATCTCTTCTGCGCCGGAAATGCGGCTTGTGATCCCCCATGGTCGGGGCTAGCCTTGGCCCGATCAATCTCCGTGACGAAGGTCAGGCATGGCATTTTCCCGCCGCCAGTTTCTATGGGGGGCTTCCGCAGCCGCTTTTTCCATTCACCAAGCCAGAGGTAAATCCTTGGACAACCCTATTCCTGCTCCTCCCGTGGCGGCGCGCCGTCCGCATAGCTATTCGCGCCATGGCTATACGATCGAGGATCCCTATTTCTGGCTGAAGGATCAGAAATATCCGAAGGTCGATGATGCTGACGTGTTGGCCTATCTGAAGGCAGAAAACGCCTATTTCGAAGCCGTGATGAAACCGCAGTCCGATCTGGTCGAAACTCTGTTCGCAGAGATGAAGGCCCGGCTGAAGGAAGACGACTCAAGCGTGCCGCAAAAGGATGGCGCGTGGCTTTACTGGTGGGAATTCAAGCCGGGTGTCCAATATCGTCGCTGGCTGCGCCGTCCGGCGGAAGGTGGTCATGACGCGGTTCTGCTGGACGAGAATGCCGAGGCGGAAGGCAAGGAATATTTCAAGCTTGGCGTGTGGGAGATCAGTCCGGACGGGAAGCTAGCTGCGTGGGCGGCCGATACCAGCGGTGCCGAACGCTTTACGCTGAAGATTCGGGATCTGGTCACCGGCAACGACGTGGAGACGATCAGCGCGGTCACCAAGGGTAATGTTGTCTGGTCCGCAGATGGTACGCAACTGGTCTATACCGAGGTCAACGACAACTGGCGCACCTATCGCGCGCGTCTGCATATCCTCGGAACGGATCCAGTGACCGATCGCACGCTTTATGAAGAAGCGGACGAGGGCTTCCAGATAGGCGTCGGCCACACCCAAGACCGCAAATGGATGATGATCGCGGCTGGCGATAACGAGACCACGGAGGTGCGCCTCGCGTCGCTGGACAATCTCTCCTCGCCAATGCTCGTCTCACCGCGAAAGACCAAGCGGCAATACTCGATCGACAGCGCGAATGGCCGGTTCTGGATTTTGACGAACGACGAGCACGTGAACTTCCGTGTTGCCGAAGCAGATTGGAAAGCGCCAGCGGAATGGAAAACCGTTATCGCCGGCTCGGATGAAGTCTATTTGCGCGGGATCACCAGCTTTGCTGATCATCTCCTGATCAGCGAGCGGGTTGATGGCCTCGATCAGATCCGCTTGCGGACTTATGCGGGCGAAGAGCATCGCATCGCTTTTCCCGAGGCAAGTTATACAGCCTCTCTGGGTGATAATCCGGAATATGAGCCGAAGCTCTACCGGGTCGGTTATTCCTCGATGATTACGCCGAACACCGTTTATGACTATGATCCGGCCTCCCGTAAGCTCCTTGTCCGAAAAGTGCAGGAAGTGCCTTCGGGTTACAATGCCGATCGCTACGCCACTGAGCGCCTGATGGTGAAAGCGCGTGACGGCAAGAAGGTGCCTGTATCGATCGTCTACCCGAAGGGTTTCAAGAAAGACGGGACAGGCAAACTTTTCCTCTACGCCTATGGTGCCTATGGCATAGCCATTCCGCCCAGCTTTTCGACCGTCCGGTTGTCGATGCTCGATCGCGGTTATGCTTGCGCGATCGGCCATATTCGCGGCGGCGATGATCTCGGTTATGACTGGTATCTGCAGGGAAAGACCACCCAGCGCTGGAATACCTTCCATGATTTTGTCGATGTTGCGAAAGGATTGATCGCCGCGAACTTCACGAGGGCAGGCAATATCGCGATCAATGGCGGCTCCGCCGGCGGCGAATTGATGGGTGTGGTCGCCAACACTGATCCCGATCTGTGGGGTGCGGTCGTAGCTGATGTTCCGTTCGTGGACGTGCTCAATACGATGCAGGATGAAAGCCTGCCGCTCACGCCTGGCGAATGGCCTGAATGGGGTAATCCGATCACGGATAAGGCTGCGTTCGAGCTGCTGCGCAGCTATTCGCCATACGACAATGTTGCGGCGAAAGAGTATCCGCCAATGCTGATCACGGGGGGGCTCAACGATCCGCGTGTGACTTATTGGGAGCCGGCCAAATGGACAGCAAAGTTGCGTGCGACCAAGACGGGCAAGAGTCCGCTGCTGCTCAAAATCAACATGGGCGCAGGGCACGGTGGCAAGTCAGGCCGCTACGATTCCCTGCGCGAGGATGCCGAAGCCTATGCGTTCATCTTTGGCCAGATGGACGACGCGTGACTTCGCTTGCAGAAAGCTGCCCCGCGCGATAGGGCATCGCCGCCGGCAGGATCGGCATAGGAGCGGTGGCCGAGTGGTCGATGGCGCACGCCTGGAAAGTGTGTAAGGGTTAATAGCTCTTCGAGGGTTCGAATCCCTCCCGCTCCGCCACGGACCATTCCACAGAGGTCCGCAAAAGACCCCTGGTCTCGACTTTTTCCTCCTGAATACCGATGTTTAGCAGACCGGTTCGGCCTCGGCCGTCCGTGCCCGTCCAGCGAATCGGAGGGGCGAAAACGAGGTACGCGCGGTCGAAAAACGAGGTATTTTCGGAGACCGAACCATGCTTACCGATGCCAAGGTGCGCACGGCCAAGCCGCGCCCCAAAGCTTACAAAATTGCCGACGCCAATCGCCTCTTCCTGATGGTCACCCCCCAGTGGCGGCAAGCTGTGGCGCTGGAACTACGAATATGACGGCAAGAACAAGACGATGGCCTTCGGTGCCTATCCGCTCGTGTCGCTGGCAGACGCTCGCGAAAAGCGCGACGAAGCTTATGCCATTCTGTGCGAGGGGCACGATCCCAACGTCGCAAAGCGGCTGAAGATCGAGGCGAACCTCGAAGCCGGACGCCAGACGTTCGAGCGCGTGGCTCGCGAGTGGTATGGGAACGCCAAGGCGCAGTGGGCAACGATCCATGCGAGCGATGTCATCCGAAGCCTGGAGCGCGATGTTTTTCCGACGATCGGCTCCTTGCCGATCGCGTAGCTTACTCCGCCCCTCATCCTCGGCGTCCTGCGGGAAATCGAGACGCGGGGTGCCATCGAGACCGCGAAGCGCGTGCGGCAGCGCATCTCAGCCCTGTTCGTCTACGCCATCGCCCAAGGGATCGCGACGAGCGACCCCGCCGAAAAACTCGGCGCCGTACTCAAGCCGCTGCGCAAGGGACGACAGCCGGCGACCAGGACGGCACGATCCTTCTCGAAACCTGTAAACCCTGCTTTTGGATCATTACGTCCGCGATATGCGTTGAGCCATTCCATCGATCGAGGAGAGAGGGTTGTCAGAGGCTGCGAATAAAGCAAATTTTGGTATTGCCGGCTTGGACGACATCACGTCTGGCGGCTTGGCACGCGGACGCTTGTTCCTTCTTGAAGGACGGCCCGGCACGGGCAAAACAACCATCGCGACCCAATTCCTGATTGCTGGCGCGAATGCGGGCGAACGGTCACTCTATATCACCCTTTCGGAAACAGATGATGAATTGCGCGCTGGCGCAGCTTCTCACGGCTGGCCACTCGATGGCATCGATATCTTTGAGCTCGTCCCCCCCGAAAGCCTTCTTGACGAGGAGCAGCAGCAAAGCCTCCTATATTCTTCAGATTTGGAACTGGGAGAGACTACACGACGCATTTTCGAGGCCTTTGAAGCTATAAAACCCGATCGCGTCGTCCTGGATAGCTTGTCAGAGATCCGATTGTTAGCGCAGTCTTCCTTGCGTTACCGCCGCCAAATCCTTGCGCTAAAGCATTATTTCTCCCGTAGCAAAGCAACCGTGCTGATGCTCGATGACCTCTCCAGCGAGCCGAATGATCGCACAATGCACAGTGTTGCGCATGGGGTCATCCGTCTCGAAGAGTTGTCACCGGACTACGGGGCGGAGCGACGGCGTCTGCGGGTCGTAAAGTATCGCGGTCAGCGGTATCGAGGTGGTCACCATGATTTCGTCATCGATACGGGCGGCGTACGCGTCTTTCCTCGGCTTATCTCCGCGGAACATCGCACTCCCTTTGTGCGCGAAGTGCTACGAACGGAATCGGACGAGCTGAACGCCTTACTGGGCGGAGGGATTGAACGCGGCTCGAGCGTTCTTATCCTGGGCCCGGCCGGCACAGGCAAATCGTTGTACGCGATGACATTAGTAGTCGGCGCAGTGAAACGCGGCGAGCGGGCAGCGATGTTCGTTTTCGATGAGGAGCTCGGTTTGCTGTTCGAGCGCGCCAAAGGGCTGGGCATTGATCTTCAGGCCATGGTGGATGCAAAACAGCTCATAATCGAGCAAGTTGATGCCGCCGAGCTCACGCCAGGGGAGCTATCCGATCGCGTAAGATATTACGTCGAGGAGAACGACGCCCGCACGGTCGTGATAGACAGCCTCAATGGCTATCAGGCGGCAATGCCGGGAGAAAAGGAACTCATCTTGCACATGCATGAATTGCTGCAATATCTGAATCGCCGAGGTGCATCCACATTTCTCACTGTGGCGCAGCACGGGCTCGTCGGCGATATGAAAGCTCCGGTCGACGTAACCTACCTGGCGGATACAGTCATTCTCTTGCGTTATTTCGAAGCGCGCGGCCGTGTAAGACGTGCAGTCTCCGTCATCAAGAAGCGTACCAGCACCCATGAGGATACTATTCGCGAGTACCGGATCGGCCAAAACGGAATTACTCTGGGCGAGCCGCTGACAGAATTTCAGGGCGTTTTACGGGGCGTGCCCGAGCTCGTTGGGGATTCGGCAAAGCTGCTTGAGACCACGCAGGCGTGATTCCCCACCTGTCAGAACGCGCCTTGGTGTTTGCGCCCCATGGACGTGACAGTGTCGTTGCCTCCGCCATGCTACGAGAGGCCGCGATAGCGCCTGTTCCCTGTGAGAATCTCGAGAAGCTCGTGGGTGAGTTGAGCGCGGGAGCGGGTTTTGCGGTGGTTACTGAGGAAGCGGTACGAGACGCAAATCTGACGAATTTGGCGCAATGGATCCACGAACAACCCGAGTGGTCGGATTTCCCGTTCGTCCTGTTGACTCAGCGCGGGGGCGGGCTTGAGCGGAATCCCGCAGCTGGCCGCTACCTCGAAATTCTCGGCAATGTCACCTTCCTCGAACGGCCCTTTCATCCCACCACCTTGATCAGCCTCGCGCAGTCGGCCCTACGAGGAAGAAGGCGGCAATATGAGGCCAGAACGCGGCTCGAAGAACTCCACCAGCTCGCGAGCGAACTTGAACAGAGAGTTGAAGAGCGGACGGCGGAGCACGAAGCCGCTATGGCCCAACTTCATGAGGTGCAAAAGCTGGAAACAATAGGGCAGTTAACTGGAGGTGTTGCTCATGATTTCAATAACCTTCTCACACCAATAACAGGCGCTTTGGACCTGTTGCAGCACAAATATGCAGAGCAGGACGCACGCACCGCAAGATTGATCACAAACGCGCTTCTTGCTGCCGATCGCGCAAAAACGCTCGTGCAGCGTCTTTTGGGTTTCGCAAGGCGTCAAACTCTGCAAACCGTCGCGGTCGATCTGGGCGAGTTGCTCACAGGGATGAGAGATCTGATTGCGAGCTCAATCGGCCCCACCATCGAGCTTCGTGTGCGATTTGCTCCTGATCTGCCGCCCGCCTCGGTGGATCCCAATCAGCTGGAACTCGCTGTGCTGAACCTCTGCGTTAATGCCAGGGACGCAATGCCTGCAGGTGGGCCGCTAACAATAACTGCGCAGGAGGTGACTATCAGTCCAGGCTTGGAGCCAAAGCTGCCGCTTGGGCTCTATGTCCGCCTATCGGTCATTGATGCTGGTACCGGGATGGATGCGACTACCCTCGCCCGCGCGGTTGAACCATTTTACTCAACCAAGGAGATCGGTCGTGGCACCGGCTTGGGGTTGTCCATGGTACATGGCTTGGCCGCTCAACTTGGAGGAAGCTTCGTCCTTTCCAGCCAACTTGGGCAGGGAACGCGTGCCGATCTCTACCTCCCGATTGCCACCGGCCCGGGGAATGCAAAAACTCTAGACAGGGTAAGTCCTCGTGCTCCATCAGGCCGGCCTTTGTCGATTATGCTCGTCGATGATGAAGACGTGGTACGGTTCGGTACGGCGGAGATGATCCGAGACCTTGGTCATAGGGTGATCGAGGCCCGAGGCGGTGCAGAGGCGCTAACTCTGCTTGCGGACAACCCCGATATAGACGTGGTGGTCAGCGACTATAAAATGCCTCGTATGGACGGCGCTGAATTTGCACGCCGGCTGCATGCCACTCGGCCCCAACTACCCGTGCTCATAGTAACAGGTTATACCGGCCCTACAGACGAGGTTCTTCACTTACCCCGCCTAGCCAAACCGTTCGGACAAGCGGAGGTGGCAGCTGCACTAGCGGCCCTAGTTAACGGACATCAAAATGTGGTCAGTCTGCGTAGATAGCTCCTTGACGCCATTTGCTACCTAGCCGGTAGGACGCGGGATTAGCTGACGATCGCAAAGTGAGGCAGCAAACGCCGACTAAACCGTCCTTCGATATACAAGCGTGACCTTTCGAAAGCCTACGTTAAATTATCAGGCTGATTTTTCCGAAATCTTGGACGATCGCGACCAGTTTTTCTTGAACGTCCAAGCGGGCAAAAGCCGACATCAGGATGCGGAACAGTATATAGCGATTGTGCGGCAGACAACGGACTGGCGGATGTTGGCGATCTCCACGACCGTGATTGACACCACCCGCCTAAATGGGCCGCCGATCGCGGATATCTGTCGGCGTTGCACTTCTAAGGGGCCTATCCGCGCGCAGGTCTCCCAGATGAAGCACTCCCGGCGAGAGTATCCGCCGACGAAGCCCCATCAAGATAAGTAGACATACCGAGTTCCGGCGTCGCTCGATCAGCGTAGCGATCGCCTACCGAGGAGATTACCCAGGAGCCGGTATGACCAACGAACTCACATTCGCTTTCCATGGCGCGGCACGCACGGTCACCGGCTCCTGCATGGAATTCTGCCATGCGGGAAAGCGTCTTCTCATCGACTGCGGTCTTTTCCAAGGCTCCCGGACGCTGGAGACGCTCAATCGCAGCGCGTTCGCGTTCGATGCGCGGCATGTCGATGCCGTTATCCTGACGCATGCTCATATCGACCATAGCGGATTGTTGCCAAGGCTCGTGGCGGAAGGTTTCACCGGCGATATCTGGTGCACCGAGCCGACCGCCGCCCTCCTCGAATTCATGCTTGCGGACGCCGGTCGCATCCAGGAGGGCGACGCCGCGCGGCGCAACCGACGCAAGGACCGCGCCGACCAGCCCGAGATCGTGCCGATCTATACCGAGCAGGACGCGATCGCCGCCTGGAAGCAGACCAGGCCGGTCGCGCTTGAAGACTGGTTCGAACCTGCCCCCGGCTTCCGGGCTCGCCTCTGGAATGCCGGGCATATCCTTGGGTCGGCTTCGATCGAACTTCTTGTCAACGACACCCACATCCTTTGCTCAGGTGACCTGGGACCCAAGCACAAGGCCTTTCATCCCGATCCTGAAAGCCCTGCCGGGTTTGACCACATCATCTGCGAATCCACTTATGGAGACCGCAAGCGCGACGATCTGACTATCGGTGATCGTCGCACCCTGCTCGAGGCCGAGATCAAGGGTGCGCTGGCGCGCGGCGGGAACCTGATCATCCCGGTATTCGCGCTCGAGCGGACGCAGGAGCTCTTGCTCGACATGGCCGCGCTGCTTGATGCGAAACGCATCGCTTCGGTGCCCATTTTCGTGGATTCCCCTCTCGCCAATCGAGCGACGAGCGTGTTCGCCAAATATGCAGATACGCTCGAAGACATGGCTGGCGAGAACATCTTCCGGAACACGGCCTTTCATTTCGTCGACGCGACCGCGGAATCCATCCGGCTGAACAGCGTCTCGGGGGCGATCATCATGGCGGCGTCCGGCATGTGCGAGGCGGGGCGTATCCGGCATCACCTCAAGCACAACCTTTTCAAGGGGGAAGCGACCATATTGTTCGTCGGCTTCCAGGCTGAAGGAACGCTGGGCCGGGTCATCCTCGAAGGCGCGGAACGGGTGCGTATCTGGGGCGAGGATATCGTCGTGCGGGCGCAGATCCGGCATATCGAAAGCTACTCGGCGCATGCCGACCAGGACGGTCTCCTCGCGTGGATGGAAGCTCGCCGGCCGATCGGCGGTAGCCTGTTCCTGTCGCACGGCGAATCGGCCTCGATCGAGACGCTGCGGGGCATGGCGCAAGCGAAGAAGATCGCTCCCTCCATCCTCGTGCCCGAGATCGGCGAAGTCTATCGTCTTTCGCCAGCGACGCCGGCGACACGGACCAAAACGGGAGATCCCCAGCTTCAGGATGTGATCGGCCGGGATTGGCAGAACAGCTATGCTGACTTCGCCACGAACTTGAAACGGGAACTCTCGCAAATCCGGGATGCCAAGACCCGCGAGAAGGCCGTCGCCGATATGCGGGCGGTGCTCGAGAGCTACAAACATGCCCGCGCGCAGCAGGTGGACCGACGGCATCCATCGTGAGGTTTGCCATTTCCGGATCAGGTCGGCCCGGCCCCGCGTGTGATCCGGCGAATCCCGTAGCGACACCGTGTCGGCTGGGTGCCGCCTTTCCCACCATGGAGGTGCACCTTGGACATGCTCTCCTATCCAACGGTGTTCATCGAGAGCCACAAGGGTCCGGGTCGCAGGCGGTAAAGGGGATGGTCACGCGACCAAGCCTCGCGAAACAAGGTACTGAACCGGGGGACTAGCCGGGTCTGGCAGGGAGATTGTTCGAGATGGCCAATATCGATGTAATCGGAGCGATTGGTCTCTCCCTGGCATTAGGCCTGCTGATCGGCATCCAGCGCGGGTGGGCACTGCGCAAGGAAGAGCCGGGTTCCCGCTTCGCGGGGATCCGGACATTCGGACTGCTGGGACTCGTGGGAGGCGTGGCTGGGGCGCTACGCGTTGTCGATGATCGCATCGGGATCATCATTATTACCGCCGCCGCCCTGCTGATCCTGATTGGATATGCCGCGACGACGCGGCGTAGCGGCAACATCAGCGGGACGGCCAGCCTGGTCGGGCTGCTAACCCTTGGTTGCGGGTTTCTCGCAACGACCCAGCAAGCCATGCTCGCCACGATCATCGCGGCCGTGGTGACGCTGGTGCTGGCGTTGCGCACCCAGCTTCACGGCTGGATCGGACGGCTGAGCGAAGTCGAGGTCAATGCAATCGCTCGGTTCGCACTGATCGCCCTTGCGATCCTCCCGCTGCTTCCAGACCGCGCCTACGGTCCGCTCGATGCCTGGAATCCGCGCCAATTGTGGATGGTCGTGGTCATGGTCTCGGGCTTTTCGTTCGCTGGTTATGTTGCGAGCAAACGCCTGGGCGTATCGCGCGGCACGATCGCGGCCGCCGGCGCGGGTGCAATGGTTTCGTCGACCGCCGTCACCGCAGCATTGGCCACCCGATTGCGCGACGACAGTGAGAACGCACCCATTCTCTTCGCCGGGATCGCCACCGCCTCGACGGTCATGTTCCTTCGCGTATTGGTCCTTGTAGGCGCCCTGGCACCCATCGCGCTCCCCGCGCTCGCGCTGCTCGTTGTTCCTGCTGCACTCGTCAGCGTTTTGGCGGCACTCTGGTATCTAGGCATGGCGAAGCGGCATCCAGCCAAGTCGCCGCAGGAAGTTCCCGTTCGCAACCCGTTCGACATCGTCCCGGCCTTGGCACTCATGGCGTTGGTAATGGTCCTGTCGCTGGCCTCGCGCTGGGTGCTGCACAGGTTCGGCGATGCAGGTCTGGCGACTGTCCTCGCGCTTTCCGGCATGGTCGATGTCGATTCCGCCATCATCACCATGGGCGGATTGCCGCGCGGAACGCTTGACGGCCAGACGGCTGGCCTGACGCTTGCCGCACCCATCATGCTCAACACCCTCGTCAAGGCTGGAACGGCGATCAGCCTCGCCGGCTGGGCGCGCGGTTGGCGGGCCGCCTTGCCGCTTGTCGCCAGCATCGCGGCGGGGCTGCTGATGCTCCCCTTGGTACTGGCGCAGACCTTTTCGTGAGGCCGTCATGCCACACGCCGGGTCGCGCACTGTGCCATCGCTTGCTGGCGCAGCACGCCGAAGTCGAGCGTATGACATGCGGATCATCGGATTATGCGGCGGCCCGGTAGGCGCTGTCGCTACGTGTTGGGCCAGCTTGTGCTCCCTCGCCTTCCACTCCAGACGCTTCCGATGCCATTTTGGTGGGGCTTGTGGCTCGTGCGAGCCGCTCGCGCCGCGCGAGAATGCTCTCCTCGATCGTCACGAACAGCATGACACCGGCGAACAGCGACGTGGCACCGACCACTAAATAAGCAAAATATGCTCCGATGAATGACAGCATGACGGGTCTCCTGGATGGAATGCCGGGCCAAGCCGGCGCCGCTTTCGAATAGATTCGGGAGTTTGTTTGCGTGGCGGACGGCGTTCAGGTGACGCCGTATCAGTGTAGCATCAGCAAGGTGCTCAGAGCCTGGACCAGGACAATCGTACACAGGAGCGAGGTACCGACCCGCAGGCGCAGCCTCTGGTCGTCGTCCCGCGGGTTCACTCGCTTATTGATCGTCTGCATGGCCGAGCTCCCTTTTGTCGGGACAAGCCTAGGCTGTTGCCTTCCGCACCATATTCGGAAAGTTGCGTAGGTAGCCGTGGCGCGCCTTCTACGTAGACTTCCCGAAATCGGAGGTCCCAATGGTGCGATATCCTTCTCGCGCCCCACGAGAGGACATCGCCATGACCAACCAAAGACCGGCCAAGCATGCCGTGATCGCCTGCCATCCGGCAGTGGATAGTTTCACGATGTCTGTCGGCACAAGATATCGCGAAACGGTTGAAGCGCTGAGGCACCAGGTCGTGATCCGCGATCTCTATCGAATGGACTTCGATCCCGTGCTGAAGGAAGATGAACGTCCAACGTCCGCGTCGCACGTCCTTGCCGACGACGTGGCCGAGGAACGGGAACTGCTCGCCGGAACGGACGTCTTCGTCCTCGTCTATCCCATCTGGTTCGGATCGCCGCCGGCTCTGATCAAGGGGTATATCGACCGCGTTCTTGGCGCCGGCTTCCCTTATGGAGCGGTACGCGACCGCCGATTTCATCCCCTGATGGCTGGAAAGCGACTGGTGTCCTTTACATCGTCAGGAACGACACGGGCATGGCTCGAGGAGCAAGGAGCTTTGGGTTCGCTTAGAAACCTTTACGACAACTATATGCGCAATGCCTTCTCGCTCGAGGCAACCGAGCACATCCATTTCGACGCGATCACCGAAGGGTTGAAGAAGACGTTCGTGGACGAGAATCTCTTTCAGGTCCGAGAAGCGGCCCGGCTCATTTGCAGCCGGTTTGTCCACAATCGGCCGATCCCCTCCCAGCCCGCATCAAAAATCGCGCCGACCGTTTGAGCTAATGATCAGAACCCTGCCAGGCCCAGCAGGTCACAGGCCTTCCGGACGACTCCCGTGGTCCCGCCAACCGTCTCGAGCGTCTTCCAGTTTGCAGGGGGCGGGACATGCGCAGCGGATTGGGCTCTGGCCACCTGCGCATCGGCATCCGAGGCGTCGATCGGCCGCGCGCGGACGCGGTCTACGCGGCTGTCATTCGGCAGTTCCAGCCATATGCCATCGAAGCGGCACGCCGCTTGCTCGGCTGTGGCGGCTATAGCATCGCGTTCGGCTGGTTGACTGAACATGGCGTCGGCGATGACCGCCCGACCTGCGAGCAAGGCACACCCCGCCAACCGGCCGAGTTCCTCATACACGGCATGACTGGCCGACGCTGTATAGGCTGATGCCGGCAGTCGGGTCTCCGGCTCGACCGCTGCGATTCGCTTGCGCAGCACGTCGCTCCGCAGGATGCGCGCACCCGGCGGCGCGCCAATGGCCCCACCCAAGGCACGCGCAAGGGTCGATTTGCCGGTCCCTGACAGCCCGCCAATAGCGATCAGGCGTGCCGGGCCGACCCTTATCAGGGTGCTGGCCAGATCTAGATATTCTGCAGATCGCGTCGTCGCCTGGCCGTTGCCCGGTTCCCGAGCCGCCTGGGCGGCCAGCACATGCGCGCGGATAGAAGCCCTAACGGCCATGAACAGCGGGATGAGGGCGACGCCGTCCTCGTCTGCCGCCGAGCGATCGAGATAGCGATTGAAAACGACGTTCGCTTCGTGCCGCAGGCCTCTATCCCATAGATCCATCAGCAGGAATGCGATGTCGTAGAGTATGTCGGTCGTCGCCAACTGCTCGTCGAATTCAAGGCAGTCGAACGGTGTCGGGACGCCATTGATGGTCGCGATATTGGCGAGGTGCAGATCACCATGCACATGGCGTATCCGCCCCGCCCGCCCCCGCGCGTCGAGGAGGTTCGCATGGCGTGCGATCTGGGCGCGAAGATCTTGCGTAAGCGCATCGACGCGGTGCGTGTCGAGCACGTCCGGAAATGCCGCCATGCTCACGGCGTTTCCCTCGACCACGCCTGCAAGGCGCTCGGCGCCCCTGTCCGTTCGCATGATGTCAGCGTCGTGATAGAATTGGACAAGCTGATCGGTCAACTGGGTCAGCGCCCTGTCATCCAGCTTTTCGTGCCGGGCGACATCATCCCAAAGCGCGTCGTCGGGAAAGCGCCGCATTTCCAGAAGCCAGTCGACGACCTCGCCGTCCCCGTCGATCGCCAACTGATCGCGGGCGTCACGGGTGACAGGATGCACCGCCAGATAGAGTGTTGGCGCCGTGCGGCGATTGAGGCGGAGTTCGGCCTCCAGGACATCCCGCCGGCGATCAGCGCTGGAGAAATCCAGATAGTTGTAGCGAACCGGCCGCTTGAGCTTCCACGCCCGGTTGCCCACCAGGAACACGCTCGCCGCGTGCGTGTCGATCCTGCGGACCGGGCTGCCTGCCCCGAACGGCTCGCCGGATGCGAGCCAAGCGGCGACATCCGATTCACCCGTCACGGGCGGATCGAGAGATGTCGCCGCCATCCTGGATCAGCTCTCGATCGCGATCTTGCGCGAACGTTCCGCGGCCTTCTCGTCCTTGCCAAGGGTAAGCGAGAGCACGCCATGTTGGAACTTGGCCTTGATCGCGTCAGCATCGACGTCCGCGGGAAGCGAAATCTGACGCTTGAAGCTGCCGTAGCGGCGCTCGCTCAGCAGGAAGCCATCGTCCTTACGCTCGCTTTCCTCCTTCTTCTCGCCGGAGATCGTGAGCACGCCATCGGCGACTTCGATGCTGACGTCCTTGTCGGTGAGACCGGGAAGCTCCGCCGTGAGCTGATACGCCTTGCCGTCATCCGTCAGTTCCAATGCCGGCACGGGGCCGCCGATGCGCGGCGCGAAGCTGAAAAGGCTTTGGCCCGGTCGACCAAAATCGTCGAACAGCCGGTCGATCTCGCCGCGCAACCAGCCCATCGGGCCACCTTCGGCGAGTGGCAAGCGGTTGGCGGAGGTTCGCGCGGGCGGGGTCTTGGTGATCTCGTTCATTTCATCGTCTCCATCTTTAAGGAAAACACACAACGTCAGGCAAAGAGCCCGGGCTCGCCCTCCGCCTCGAACGGTTCGGGCACGACCAGCTGTTCATGGTCGTCTGCGTAGGGCTGATGGGCTTCGGGAGGCGGCCAAAGAGCGTCCGTTAAAGTGTTGCACCAGCTCGTCGTCATGATGAGCGGCAGCTGCCAGAACCGTTCGATCGCAATCCAATCGCCCTCGGGGGGCGAAGCGCCCAGATCGGGAGAAACTACACTCGCCACGGTCTTCTCCCTCTCGTGTGACTCAAGATTAGGATGCCGTGACAGCCGCCAATATCGGTGATGATACTTAGGGAGTGGCCGGCACCAGAACCGCTGCCCCGACCAGTGCGCCGGACCTGAGACGCGCCAGCGCTACGTTCGCCTCGTCAAGCGGGAATTCCTCCGTCACGATCCTGATGGTCGAATTCCCGACCATCTCGAAGAAGGACAGCCCATCCTCTCGCGTCAGGTTCGCAACCGACAGGATCTGCCGTTCTTCCCAGAGGTCGGCATAAGGGAAGCCTGGGATATCGCTCATGTGGATGCCGGCGCAGACCACCTTGCCGCCCTTGCCGACCGCCTTGAGCGCGAGCGGCACGAGGCTGCCGACCGGCGCGAAGATCAGGGCGGCGTCGAGCGACACTGGCGGCGCCTGCGTCGATGCACCGGCCCAGATGCAGCCCAGCGACAGCGCAAAGGCCTGGCCTGCGCCATCGCCCTCCTTGGTGAAGGCATAGACCTCGCGGCCCTGCGCCACGGCGACCTGCGCAAGGATATGCGCCGCAGCGCCGAAGCCGTAGAGACCGATGCGCGCGCCGGCGCCGGCAAGCCGCAGGGCGCGCCATCCGATCAGGCCAGCGCACAGCAACGGTGCCGCTTCGACGTCGGAGAAGCGGTCGGGCAGCGCGAAGCAGAAATGGGCGTCGGCAACGACATGGGTCGCATAGCCGCCATCACGCGTCGCCCCGGTGAACTCGGGATGGTCGCAGAGATTCTCTCGGCCGGAGACGCAATAGGGACAAGAGCCGCAGCTATGGCCCAGCCAGGGAATGCCGATGCGCTGGCCGAGCGCGAACCCCTCGACCGTCGCGCCGATCGCCCGGACGCGGCCCACGATCTCGTGGCCGGGCACGATCGGATAGTGCGCCATGATCTCGCCGTCCAGGACGTGGAGATCGGTGCGACAGACGCCGCATGCGGCAACCTCCACCAGCAGGTCATTGGGTCCGGCGTTCGGCAATGGGCGTTCGATCCGCCGGAGAGGTGTGCCCGGCGCGTCGATCTGCATGGCAATCATCGTCGTCATGTCGTCATTCTGCCTCACTCGATGGCTGACATCGTGCGTCAGAAACCCGCTCCGCGAAGGGTAAAGCCGATGAGCATCAGCATGATACCCTGGAACGACAGATCGACGGCGAGCACCAGACCCAAAATCCAAACGGCATTGATCGGCCATCCCAGCGCCACCACCAGTGCGGCGGCGATGCTCACGATACCGGAAGCCAGCATCCAACCCCATCCGTGGCCGCGCCAACCCAGCGCGATTCCGATACGCGCGAGTCCGGAGGCTCCGAGGGAGATTGCCAGAAACAAGGTGAGAAGGCTCGCGGCAAACAGTGGATCGTAGATCACCGAAGCCGCGGCCGTGAGATAGAGCAGGCCGGAGACGATCCAGAAGGCGATCCAGCCCCGCCGCCGTACCCCGAAGGCGTGGACGAGCTGGACGATCCCGCCGGCGAACATCGTCGCGCCCACGACATAGGTCGCCACCATCGTTGCGAAAATGAGATTGGTCGAGGCGATCAAGCCCAAGAGCGCGAGCGCTGCGCCGACACCGACGAACCAGCCCCACGCCCGTGTTTCGATCGTCGGCGGCACGCGATCCTGCCGCATGGTATATGTGGTCATGACGAGGTCCTTTCCCGCGGGAATTGGTCGATGGGCGTGATGATAGATCCGGCGGGATCGCTTCGCCGTCCGTGAATCTACGGATTTGCCCGGAACGCCGCGGAAGCCATCACCGCGAGCATGGCCCCTCGACCAGGCGGCATGCGGAGACATGACATGAAAGCGCTGATCTATCACGGCCCCGGGCAGAAAAGCCTCGACGACCATCCCAAGCCCGACGTCAAGGATGCCGGCGATGCGATCGTCCGCGTCACACACACCACCATTTGCGGCACCGACCTCCACATCCTCAAGGGCGATGTGCCGACCTGCCAGCCCGGGCGCGTGCTGGGCCACGAAGGCGTGGGTATCATCGAAGCCGTGGGCGCCGCGGTTTCGACCTTCAAGCCGGGCGATCATGTGCTGATCTCCTGCATCACCGCCTGCGGCCGCTGCGACTATTGCCGCCGCGGCATGTATTCGCATTGCACCACCGGCGGATGGATCCTCGGCAACGTGATCGATGGCACCCAGGCGGAATTTGTCCGCATTCCGCATGCCGACACCAGCCTCCATCCGATCCCGCAGGGCGCGGACGAAGAAGCCCTCGTCATGCTGAGCGATATCCTGCCGACGGGCTTCGAATGCGGCGTCCTCAATGGCAAGGTTCAGCCCGGAAGCAGCGTCGCGATCGTCGGTTCGGGTCCAATCGGACTGGCGGCGCTGCTGACCGCCCAATTTTACGCGCCGGCACAGATCATCATGGTCGATCTCGACGACAACCGGCTTGCGACGGCGCAGCGGTTCGGCGCCACGCATATCGTCAACAGCAAGACCGAGGATGCGGTCGCCGCGATCATGGCCGTCACGGATGGCCGCGGCGTCGATACCGTCATCGAAGCGGTCGGCGTGCCGGCGACCTTTGAGCTGTGCCAGGACCTGGTGGCGCCGGGCGGGACCATCGCCAATGTCGGCGTGCACGGCGTGAAGGTCGACCTGCATCTCGAGAAGCTCTGGTCGCGGAACATCACCATCACGACCCGGCTCGTGGACACTGTGACAACGCCGATGCTGCTGAAGTCGGTGACGGCGAAAAAGCTCGATCCCCTGCAACTCGTCACCCATCGATTCACGCTCGATGGCATCCTTGATGCCTATGAGGCTTTCAGTCACGCAGCCGAGACGCAAGCGTTGAAGGTGCTGATAACGCCATGAAGCGGGGCGCTGGCGTTGCCCAGATCGTCCGGGCATCGCCTTGGCTGATACTCTTCCCGTTGGCGATGGGCGCGCTGGCACCTGAATTGAAGCGGGCGCATGCCGTCCCACGGAACAGGATGCCAGAATGACGGCACGCATGGAGAAACTGGCGCACGAGATCGTGCGGCTGCAGGCCGAACTCGATCGCGAGATCGAGCATCGCCGCAAGGCGTTCGGCTGGGCGGTGAAGGGCAGACTCGTGCAGTTCGAGCAGGGGCTCGTCGCGGAGCAGCGCGCTCTGCGCACCAGCGTTGCTCATTTCCTTGCCCGATCCGCCATCGGGTCAATCGTCTCGGCGCCCGTTATCTATTCGATGATCGTTCCACTTGTGCTGATCGACCTCTGGACGAGCCTCTACCAGGCGATCTGCTTTCGTGCCTATTCGATCCCAAGGGTCAAGCGCTCGGACTATATCGCGCTTGACCGGGGGCAACTCGGCTATCTCAACTGGATCGAGGCGCTGAACTGCTCCTTTTGCGGTTATGGCAACGGCGTCATCGCCTATGTGCGCGAAGTTGCCAGCCGGACCGAGCAATATTGGTGTCCGATCAAGCACGCGATTCGCATTTCCGCGCCGCACGACCGCTACATCTCCTTCCTCGAATATGGCGACGCCGAAGGGTATCGCGCCAGACTCGAGGCGTTCCGCGACCAATTGCGGGCGTCCGGCAATGCGACCGACGAACATTCATCGGTCAGGGACATTGCGTAACGACCGCGCGTCCTGACAAGGGCATCTCCGCTCCGGACAATCCAGTGCGGAGACATGCTCATGACAATGGCGCAGGCGCGCGTTGCTCTGGTGACGGGCGGGACGACCGGTATCGGCGCCGCGACATGTGAAACCTTGGCGGCGCTCGGCTATCGGGTGGCGGCCAATTTCTGCGGCGCCGAAGAGCGCGCCGCCGCATTCACCCAGCGGACGGGCATCAGGACATGGCGCTGGTCGGTGGTGGATCACGAAGCTTGCACGGCGAGCGTCGCCGAAGTCGAGGCCGCGCTTGGCCCCATCGACATATTGGTCAACAATGCTGGCATCACCCGCGACGCCAGCCTCGCGAAGCTTTCGCCCGAGAATTGGCAGGCCGTCCTCGACACCAATCTGACCGGCTGCTTCAACATGTCCCGGTCGGTGTTCCGAGCGATGCGAGACCGCAAATGGGGCCGGATCGTCAATATCTCCTCGGTAAATGGCGAGGCTGGCCAGTACGGTCAGACCAACTATGCCGCGTCGAAGGCCGGCATCCTGGGTTTCACCAAGGCGCTTGCTCTTGAAGGCGCACGCGCCGGCGTGACGGTCAACGCGATCGCGCCAGGCTACACCGACACAGAGATGGTCCGCGCCATTCCGGCAGACATCCTCCCTGCGATCATCGCGAAGATCCCGGTCGGCCGTCTCGCCACGCCAGCCGAGATCGCGCGGTGCGTCGCCTTCCTTGTGGCGGAGGATGCGGGCTTCATCACGGGCGCGACACTCGACGTGAATGGTGGCCAGCACATGGCTTGAGGCGCCGGACCCTTACTTACGGGAAGTTGCGCATATGGATCCTTCGCTCGGCGCACCAAAACAAGGCTCGACAGCCATGGGAGGGCATGATGCAAATCCAGATCGAACCGACCCAAACATCAGCCAGCTACCCGCAACGCGACGCGATCCATGATCTCCGCAATCTGTTCGGGATCGTGGCTTCAGCCAAGCATGTGCTTGAGCGCGACCCCGATCGGTCTCAGCGTATCGCGCTGCTCGAGGCTATCGAAGACGCGGCGATCCGGGGTGGCGAACTGACGACCGGGTTGCTTTCCGGCAACCGTGGCTCGGTCGGCTTCACGGCGATGGATATCGAAGCCAGGATTCTGGGTCTGGGTTCGATGATCCGGGCACTCGCCGGCCCCAGGATCAAGGTCGATCTCGAACTCGAAAGCCCGGCGTCTCAAGTGAGGCTTCTCCCCGCCGACTTTGACGCGGCCCTTCTCGAACTCGTCGCCAACGCAGGCGCCGCCGATGCCAGCACGGTCGTTATTCGCACGCGCCGGGTCGGTTCACGGATCTGGGTCCTGGTCGGCGACGATGGACGTGGCATGTCCCGGGCCAAGCTCGAACAGGCGCGTCGTGGCGTTGACGCCGGTTGCGCGCATGGGACCGGGCTCTGCCGCGTGCAGCAGTTCATGCGTGCGTCGCATGGCCATTTTCTGATCCGCAGCCGGCCTGGTGCCGGCACGACGGTTTCCCTGAACTTGCCGACGGTCCTGAAACTGGCCGCGTGCGAGCCCGGCGTCCGGAAGGGGCGCCTCCCCCTCAACATGAAGGAGAAGACCCGTGAAGAAGACCGACAGCCAGCTGCAGCATGACGTGATCGCCGAGCTCGAATGGGAGCCGAGTGTCGATCACGCCGATATCGGCGTCGCGGTGAATGATGGCGTCGTCACCCTTTCCGGCTTCGTCAAATCCTATCCGGAGAAGATGGCAGCCGAGAAGGCGACCCGTCGCGTCGCCGGGGTCAAGGCGATCGCCGAGGAGATCAAAGTGCGCTTCGCCTCCGATCCCAAGACCGCCGACCATGAGATCGCCAAACGCATCCTCGACATGTTCGCCTGGAACGTCTCGATCCCGGAGCAACAGATTAAGGTGAAGGTCGAACATGGCTGGGTGACACTGACCGGCACGGTCGACTGGTTCTACCAGAGCAACGAGGCTCGCAAGGCCGCAGGCCGGGTCACGGGTGTCATCGGCGTCAGCAACCTGCTCGAGGTGAAGAAGCTGCCCGCAGCGTTCGACATCAAGGACCGGATCACGGCGGCCTTCAAGCGCCAGGCCGACCTCGACGCGGGATCGGTCACGGTCGTTACCGACGGGGGCACGGTAAAGCTCGGCGGCAGGGTCAAGGCCTGGAACGAGCGCGGCATCGCCGAACGCGCAGCCTGGGCGGCACCCGGCGTCACCAGGGTCGAAGACAATATCGTCGTCGCTTTCTGAACCTGCCTCTACGGCTTCTGCAGCGGCCGTCCGGATCTCCGGGCGGCCGCTTCCGCATCCGTATCCGTATCATCACGCATATCGACCAAATAGCCGAGGCAATAGCGTCGCCTTGCAACGATGGAGGCGACAATGAAGAACGTTCTTTTGCTGGTGCATGGTGATGAAGGACAGGAAGCCCGGTATCAGACGGCGCTTGACTTGACCCGTTCACTTGAGGGGCATCTGACCTGTCTCGACGTGACGCCTTACCCAATGGTTGCCGGCGATCTCTACGTCGGCTTCGGGGAAGCAGCCATCCTGTCCGATGAACGGGAGAGTGAGGCAAAGAACAAGACCGCGCTCACGGCCCGCTTGGCCCAGGAGGACGTAAGCTGGAGCTGGAGCGACGCAACGGGTGACATCGCAAGTTGCATCCTGGACGCGGCGACGCTTGCCGACCTGATCGTGCTCAACCGCTCGCTCGACGAATATCCCCTGCCGGACATGCGCACGATCGCCAGCCAGATCCTGATGCACGCCCGCACGGTGGTCGTTGCGGTTCCCGAGAGCCTGCCGCGGTTCAATGCCAATGGCCGCGCCCTCGTCGCCTGGGACGGTCAATCCTCAGCAGCGGCTACGATGCGTGCCTGTGTTCCGCTGCTCCGGATGGCATCCGAAGTCCACATCTTCATGATGCGCGACGGCGCCGAGAAGATCGAACCAACAGAGGCGGCCGAGTATCTGTCGCGCCACGGCATTCATGCAAGCGTGCGGATCATCGATGACGGACTCCATGCCGCGGATCAGCTCATCGCCGAGGAGTGTGCGCTCTGGCATGCCGACTATGTGGTGATGGGCGCTTACAGCCATGGTCGGCTGAGGGAGGCGTTCGGCGGGGTCACCAAGCGCATGCTGACCAGGAGCAAGCTGCCGTTGGTGCTGGGTCACTGACCCGGCCCCCCTCACTTCGCGCGCCGGGCCGGTCGCATTGCGCACCGCCCAGTGTCGCCCGGGATGCCGCGCAACCGCGCTTCCGTCGGTGATTTGTCTCAGTCTTTTGACTGACCTCGATAGGATGCGAAATGCTCGACCGGGCAGATGGATTTGATCGCTCGTCAGCGGACGTGATAGTCCGGATCACACGTCCGTGAGCGATTCTACCGCCTTCTGGCAGGCCGCGCCCGACGAAACTCTCGAGCGTCTCGGCGTGTCGCGCGAAGGCCTGACGATAGAGGAAGCTGCGGCACGGCTGAAGCGCGACGGTCCAAATGCGATAGCAGGTGCCCGGGAACGGCACCTGTTGCTCGACCTTCTTCGTCGACTCGCCAATCCCCTGGTCGCCATTCTCCTCGTCGCCGCGGCCATTGCCGGGGTGACGGGCGATGTGGCGAGCTTCGCGATCATCGTGGCCGTGGTGATCCTGTCGACCACGCTCGATATGGTGCAGGAACATCGGGCCGAGGCAACCGCCGAAGCGCTCAAGCGCTCGATTGCGCTCCACGCCACCGCACTGCGCGGCGGACAGGCGGTGGAACTGCCCGTCGCCGACATCGTGGCCGGCGACATCGTTCTGCTGGCTGCCGGCGATCTGGTGCCGGCCGACGGCATCGCACTGGCGGTCAATGGCGCGCAGGTCAACGAAGCCCTGCTGACGGGTGAGCCATATCCGGTTGAAAAACAAGTCGATCCTGCCGTGACCGCGACGATACCAGCCGAAGCGCGTAACGCATTGTTCCACGGTACCTCGCTGATCGGCGGCACCGCGACGATGCTGGTCATCGAGACCGGCGCGCGGACCCGCTTCGGCGCGATCGCGGCTTCATTGGTCGGGATCGAGCCGCCGACGGCGTTCGAGCATGGCATCCACAAGCTCGGCATCCTGATCGCGCGACTGACCATTTTCCTGGTGCTGTTCGTACTGCTCGCGCATCTGGCGCTGGGACGGCCACCGCTCCAGTCCTTCCTGTTCGCGATGGCGCTGGCGGTGGGCCTGACCCCCGAGCTGCTGCCGATGATCATGACCGTGTCGCTCGCACGCGGAGCGCAGCGCATGGCGGCGGCGAAGGTGGTCGTGAAGCGGCTGTCGGCGATCCACGATCTCGGCCAGATGGATATATTGTGCACCGACAAGACCGGAACCCTGACTGAAGCGCACATCACGCTGGTCGGACATCCCGGAATCGATGGCGAGGACGATGATCGCGTGGCGGAACTGGCGGCGGTCAACGCCCGCTTCGAGACGGGTCTGAAGAGCCCGCTCGACGAGGCGCTGCTGCTGCATGCGACGGCCGAGCGGATCGCCGGCTGGCGCAAGCTGGACGAGCGTCCCTTCGATTTCGAGCGGCGGCGGGTGGCGGTTCTGGCCGAGCGCGACGGCGAGCGGATCGAGATCGTCAAGGGCGCGCCCGAGACCCTTCTTGCCCTGTGCGATCAGGCTCAGGACCGGTCCGGCGCGCTCGTCGCGCTCGATGAAGCGCTACGAGAAAAGCTCATAGCCGTGCATGCCGACCGCGCCGCACAGGGTTTGCGATTGCTGGCGGTCGCCTGGAAACCGGCCGAGGGACAGGACCGGATCGGCGCGGAGGGTGACGATGGGCTCATATTCGCCGGCTATTGCGTCTTTGTTGATCCGCCCAAGGCGAGCGCGGCCGGTGCCGTGGCGCGGCTCGAGGCCGCGGGCATTCGGATCAAGGTTATTTCGGGCGATGCGGCGGCGGTGGTCGAACATCTCGTGGCGGCGCTTGCTCTGCCGGTCGAAGGCGTGCTGACGGGCGAGGAGATCGCAAGACTCAGTGATCCGGCGCTTGCGGCACGAGTCGAAGCCGTGGACCTGTTTGCACGCGTGACCCCCGACCAAAAAACCCGGATCGTCCGCGCGCTCAGGGCGCGGGGCCACACTGTCGGCTTCATCGGCGACGGGATCAACGATGCGCCGGCGATCCGTGCCGCCGATATTGGCCTGTCCGTCGACGGGGCGACCGATGTCGCACGCGAGGCGGCTGACATGATCCTGCTTGCGCCCGACCTCAACGTGCTGGCCGACGGTGTCGCCGAAGGACGGCGCACCTACGCCAACATCATGAAATATATCCGGATGGGCACCGGTTCCAATTTCGGCAACATGCTCACCATGGCGCTGGCATCGCTTGTCCTGCCCTTCCTGCCACTGACCGCAGTGCAGGTGCTGCTCAACAACCTCATCTACGACATGTCGCAGATCGGCATCCCGTTCGACGACGCCGACGGCACCGACCTCGCCCGACCACATGGCTGGGACATGCCGGCATTGGTGCGTTTCACCGCGATCATGGGGCCGTTGTCGTCGATATTCGACATCGCGACGTTTGGGTTGCTGCTCTGGGTCTTCCATGTCGATGTCGCGGCGTTCCGCGCCGCATGGTTCATCGAGTCGATGGCGACGCAAATCCTGGTCGTATTCGTCATCCGCACGGTCCGTCCGGCATGGACCAGTCGCGCGCATGTCGCGCTGACCACGACCGCGCTCGCCGGGCTTGCAGCGGCGCTCGTGCTTCCCTTCCTGCACTGGGCGCCTGTGCTCGGCTTTGCGTCGCCGGGCGCTGCGGTCGTCGGTGCGATCGCGGCACTGGTGGCTGCTTATCTGGCTTGCGCGGAATTGCTCAAACGACTCGCCCTTCGCACCAGTCATTGAATGACCATGCCATTTTCCGATGGGTGCTTTTCACCGGGATCGCGCCAGTTCGTGTGACATCCGGTCTACGTAACACTCCGCATAGGTGCGCTTGCCGCCGGGCCTCATCAAAGGTGAGCGGGACCATCCTCCATCGGCCGACTGGAGTGCATTCCTGCATTTGGGAGCCGCGCGATGAATAGCAGCCTGCTGGAAGAAGCCTGTCCCTGCGGGGCGGATGACGACCCGTTGAGTGGACCCGCCAATGTTGTGGATCGGGCGACCGGCGCAGCCCTCGCGCAACTGACCGGCGGCCTTTCCCCTGCCTCGCTCGGTGCCGCCTTCGGCGACTGGGCAAATCATCTGGCGATCTCGCCCGGGCGGCAAATGCATCTCGCGGCCAAGGCGGCCCGCAAGGCCGCGCGCCTGGCCGACTATGCCCGGCAGGTCATGACTGGCAATGGCTCTATAACGCCCTGCATTAAGCCTTTGCCTCAGGATCATCGTTTCGACGATCCGGCCTGGCAAGGCTGGCCCTTCAACCTCCTCCATCAGGCCTTCCTTCTCAACCAGCAATGGTGGGACCAGGTCTGCTGCTCGGTCGGCGGCGTCACCCAGCGCCATGAGGACATGGTGCGCTTCTCAGTACGCCAGATGCTCGACATGATGGCGCCGTCCAATTTCATCGCCACAAATCCGGTCGTCCAGCGCCGCATTGCGGAGACGGGCGGCCAGTGTCTCTCGGAAGGGTTCGCCAATCTGCTCGGCGACATGCGCCGCACGTTGGCGCGAGAGCGCCCCGCCGGGACCGAAGACTTTCGACCGGGTATCGAGGTCGCCGTAACACCCGGCGAGGTCGTCTATCGCAATCACCTGATCGAGCTGATCCAGTATCGCCCGACCACCGAAACGGTCCATCCCGAGCCGCTGCTGATCGTGCCGGCCTGGATCATGAAATATTACATCCTCGACCTTAGCCCGGAAAATTCGTTGGTGCGCTGGCTGGTCGGCCAGGGTTTTACCGTCTTCATGATTTCATGGCGCAACCCGGGTGAAGCGGACCGCGACATTTCATTCGACGACTATCGCCGTCTCGGCGTGATGCCTGCGTTCGACGCGATCTTCGCGATCACGGGATCGTCCAGCATCCATGCGGCGGGCTATTGCTTGGGCGGAACCCTGCTCGCGATCACCGCCGCCACGATGGCGCGCGACGGCGATGATCGCCTCGCCAGCATGACGCTTTTTGCTGCCCAGACCGAATTCAGCGAGCCGGGTGAACTCGGACTCTTCATCGACGCCGCGCAAATCCATTTCCTCGAGAATCTCATGTGGACTCGCGGCTACCTTGACAGCCAGCAGATGGGCGGAGCGTTCCAGATGCTTCGGTCCAATGACCTGCTCTGGTCGCGCATGATTCACCATTATCTCATGGGTGACGCCGAGCCGATGAACGATCTCATGGCGTGGAACAGCGATGGCACGCGGCTCCCGCTTACCATGCATTCCCAGTATCTGCGCGAGCTCTTCCTCGACGACGATCTGGCCGAGGGTCGCTACACCATCGACGGCAAGTCGATCGCGCTCAGCGACATTCGCGTGCCGATCTTCGCGGTGGGGACCGAATGGGATCATGTCGCGCCCTGGCGATCAGTGTTCAAGATCCATCTCCTGACCGAAACCGAGGTCACCTTCCTGTTGACCAGCGGCGGTCATAATGCCGGCATCGTCTCGGAACCCGGGCATGCTGGCCGGCATTTCCGCGTCATGATGCATTGCGCGACACGAGGGCATCTCGATCCCGACGGCTGGCTGGCCCGCGCTGAGCGGACGGAAGGCAGCTGGTGGCTCGAATGGGGCGACTGGCTCGCGCAGCGGTCATCGCCTGCAGGGCCGCCACCGGCAATCGGCAACGCGAACAACGGCTTTGCGCCGCTCGGACCGGCGCCGGGAGGCTATGTCTTCGCGCACTGAACATGACGCCGCGGGACGCAGCGGCGGTTGGCGAAGCTGGTTCTTCGGCCTCATCCTTGTTGCGGCATTGTTCGGCGCGGTCTTGCATTGGGGTGAGATCGAGCGCTTTGCCGATCTCGTCCGGAATGCCGAGCCCGGCTGGCTCGGCCTCGCCATCCTGTTCCAGCTCTCGACCTATGCGAGCGTCGCAGGCGGATGGTCGACCGTCTTGCGGAGCGCGGGCACGCCCAGGTCGATGCCACGCCTTATGCGGATCGCGGTGAGCAAGCTGTTCGCCGACCAGGCGCTGCCCAGTGCCGGCATGGGCGGTAATGTGCTGCTGGTCGACCAGCTCAGGGCGATCGGCGTTCCGCGCGGCACTGCGGTTGCGGCGCTCTTGCTGTCGATGATCGGCTTCTACGCGGCCTATGCGCTGTTCGCCCTGGCCATGCTCGTCCTGCTTTGGATGCACGATCAGGCGACACCGTTGATGGCGGGCCTCGTCACTCTGTTCCTTGCGGTCGCGATCGCCATTCCGAGTCTGGCGCTGTGGCTGCGCAATCGCGGAAGCGAGCCCTTGCCGCCGCGTATCGAGAAGATCCGCTTCATCCGATCGCTGCTGGAGACTGTGGCTGAGGCGCCAGGCGAATTGCTCCGTGACCGAGCACTGCTGGTGCGAGTGACGGCATGCAGCGCACTCATCTTCCTGGCCGATGCGGCGACGTTGCTGGCCTGCCTGCATGCACTCGGGCAGGCCGCTGCATTCAGCACCGCGTTCATTGCGCTGATCATGGCGTCGATCGTCGTCACACTTGGACCGATCCCACTTGGGCTGGGCAGCTTCGAAGCGACCTCGACCGCCACGCTACGCTTGCTGGGCGTTCCCTTTGAGGGGGCGTTCGCCGCCACAATGCTATTGCGCGTGCTGACTCTGTGGCTGCCCCTATTGCCGGGAATGCTCTTGATGCGTGGAGCGATCAAATCCCTCCCTCGCCGAGACCGAAAAGCTCCTCGAGCCAACCCTCGCGGGCCTTTGCGTCCCCCTCGACATTCCCGATAAGCAGATGCTTGACCGGGCTGATGCCGACGAATTTGAGAATATTGCGCTCGAGGCTCTTGAGACTGTGGGCACCGTAGAATGCCCTGTAGAACAAGGCGGGCATGCCCATCGTCACGACGACCTGGGCCGAGCGCCCCTTGAGCTTCTTATCGGGCAGCCTCCCCTCGCGTTCCACAAAGGCGAAGCCGGGACGCATGACCTGCTCGAGAAAGCCCTTGAGCAGAGCCGGCAGGTCGCCTAGCCAGAGCGGATAGAGGATCAGCATGCTCGGCCCATGCAATCGCCTCCTGCGCGTGACGAATATCGGTCGGGAGATAGTCTCCTTCCCAGTCATGGCGCGAGCCGATGAGCGGGAATTCGAGCTCCGCGATCTTGATGCGGCGAGCTTCATGCCCGGCCGCCGCCGCGCCCTTGGCATAGCTCTCGGCCAGCGCATGGACGAACCGCCCAGGATCCGGATCGGGATGGCCATCGATGATTGCAAGACGCCTCGGGCTCATCATGCTCCTCCCGCGGGCGTGAGGTCACGCCGGACGATCCGCACGGTCGGATCGTCGGGATCGGCGACGGACGTGAAGCCCATTTCGCGCTCCATGCGGATGGCCGCGTCATGGTCGGCGCATTCGATCGCCTCCACCGTGCCGATGCGCTCGGCCTTCGCGTAGCGCAGCACATAGTCGAACAGCGTCCAGCTCAGTCCCTTGGCCTTCATGTCGGACCGCGTCGTCAGCGCCACTTCGGCGCGGGTACGGTCGGGATCGGCGGCCAGCATCGCAGTCGCGATCACGGTCTTGCGGTCTTCGTCAAACGCCAGGAAGCTGATCGTCCGGCGATAATCCACCCGCGTCATCATCGCGAGCCGGTCATGGCCGACTGTGCTTAGGCCCGTGAGAAAGCGGAAACGCAGATCTTCGGGCGAGACATGCGCGAAGAAGTCCGCAAGCAAGCCCTCATCATCAGCGCGAACCGGCCGCACGAAGAAACGCAGCCCATTCTGGCTCACGAGGGTGGACGCCCATTCCATCGGCGCCGGTCGCAAGACGAGGCGCGAAACCGCCTGCGGCTCGGGCGTGATGCGGATGCGCGCATCGAGCGCGATCACGCCATCCGCGTCGACCAGCAGCGGATTGATGTCGAGCTCGACGATATCGGGAAGGTCGATCGTGATTGCGGACAGGGCGTCCAGCACGGCGGCGAGCGCGTCGATATTCGCTGCGGTCTCTCCCCGGTAGCCGGCGAGCAGTTTCGATATGCGGGTCTGGCCAATCAATGCGCGCGCCTGCGCATCGTCGATCGGCGGTAGCGCCAACGCCTTGTCGGCCAGGATCTCAACCGCGGTACCGCCGGCGCCCACCATCAGCAAGGGGCCGAAAGTGGGGTCGGTCGCGATCCCTACGATCATCTCATGGGCGTGGGGACGCTCGCACATCTCTTCGACGGCATATCCCACGATATGGGCCTCGGGATGCTCGCGCGTGATCCGCATTTCCATGGCGCAGGCAGCCGCCGCGGCGGCCTTGCGGCTGTTCAAGCCCAGCGCTACTCCGCCGACGTCCGATTTGTGGCTGATATCGGGCGAGACGACCTTCACGGCGAACGGCGGTGTCAGCGAGACACAGGCGTCATCGACGGCTTCAACGGTGGCGGCGAAGCGGGTGCGGACCGTGGGAATATTATAGGCGTCAAGCAGCGCCTTCGCCTCGATCTCGGTCATCACAGTCCGTTTCTCAGCGCGGACACGCGCGATGAGCCGCCGGGCTTCCTCGACATCGGGCGTCAGCTCCCGCGTGGCCGCGGGCGCATCGGTCAGGGCAAGGCGCGCACGCCGGGCGGCGAGCAGGTAACCGAAGGCACGTACCGCGTCGTCCGGCGTCGCAAAGATCGGAATCCCGGCAGTGGCCATGCTTTCCCGCACCGACGCCGCATTGGCGTCTCCGAGCCAGCAGGCGAGCACTGGCTTGTCGCCATGCCCTTTGCCTGCGCCGGTGACTTCGCTCGTAATGGCGGCTGCGATGTCGAGTGCGTGGGTGGTGCCGGTCGGGCAGTTCATCACGAGCAAGGCATCGACCGCTTCGTCATGCAGGACCGCCCGGACGGCATCGCGATAGCGATCGGGACCGGCGTCGCCGATCACGTCGACGGGATTGCCGCGGGACCAGCCGCTGGGCAGACAGGCGTCAAGGGTCGCGAGCGTGGTCGGCGCGAGTGTAGCTAGTTTCGCGCCCGCGCCGACCAGCGCATCGACCGCAAGGATTCCGGCGCCCCCGCCATTGGTGACGATACCCAGGCGATCACCGACAGTTCGGCGGGACGTACACAGGATCTCGGCCGCGTCGAACAGCTCGGTCAGCGTATCGACCATGACGATGCCCGCCCGCTCGAAGGCAGCGCGGTAGACATCATAGGAGCCCGCGAGCGCACCGGTGTGGGAGAAAGCAGCTTTTGCTGCTGCCGCTGATCGGCCCGCCTTGATCGCGATCACCGGCTTCATGCGCGCTGCGGCGCCTGCGGCCGAGAGGAACTTGGCAGCATCGGTGACGCCCTCGACATAGAGGAGAATGGCATCGGTTGCCGGATCGATCGCGAAGAGATCCACCAGATCGCCGAGATCGACGTCCGCCATGTCGCCGGCCGACACGATGCCGGAAAAGCCGATGCCGCGCGTGTCCGCCCAGTCGAGGATCGCGGTCACCAAGGCGCCGCTTTGCGAGATCAACGCAAGTCTGCCCGGCTTGGCAGGCGTTCGCGCGAATGTGGCATCCAGCCCGGCGTGCGGCGCCATGATTCCGAGACAGTTCGGCCCGACGACGCGCAGCAGATGAGGGCGCGCCGCGTCGAGCGTCGCCTGACGCAGGCCGTTTTTTGCAGTGATTCCTGCGGAAAGGACCACCGCGCATTTGGTGCCGAGGACGCCCAGATCAGCCATGATCCCGGGTACGGTCTCCCCGGGGGTCATGACGATCGCGAGATCGGGCGCCGCTGGAAGGGCACTGACGGATGGAGCCCATTGGACGCCGGTTCGATCAAAACGGTGCGGATTGACGACATGGACCGGACCGGAGAAGCCGCGCGCCAGCACATTGTCGAGCACGATCGCGCCGAGCGTCCCGGCATGTCCCGAGGCGCCGATGAGCGCGATGCTCTTCGGGGGGAGGAGCGCGGACAGGTTGCGGATGGTCATGGCGCCTCGCTGGGATGAAATCTCCGTGACGGAATTGCTCGCCACTGGTCGAAAATGCCGCAGGTGACAGAGTGCGAACCATTAGTAGATTCCCGCATAGGGTGGGACACGGCGGCGCGATATCCGATGAGGACAAACCCCTACGTCGAACTCCCGATTTATCGAAAGGCAGTACCATTTCGCCGCACGCAGATTCAGGCTATGCTGGTCGTGTAACGACGCGTGCGCGTGAAGCTGGACGGCGACCCCCAATGTTAGAGCCCGCACGGATGGGAGCCGTGCGCCTTATGCCGAACCGTGAAAGTAGATTTGCCGTCCGTGTCACCATGGCCCTGGCGATTGTGGCAGTCACCGCCGGCCTACGTTATGCGGCTGATCCATGGATTGGCGATCGGGCTGCCTTTTTCCCCTTCGCTCTCGCGCTGATGATCTCGGCCGTCTGCACTGGTACGCGACCTACCGTGATTGCCGCGCTCCCGGCTCTGGGCTTTGGTATATACTTCGCCAGTCATCGGGGCTTCATGCGTGACGAGGCCGTGGAGGCGGGGCTTTTCATGGCTGCACTTAGTGCGATCGTCCTGATTGCCCGGAGCCTCGATAGGCTGCGGACGCATGTCTTCGTGCAGGTCCGCGAATTGGATGCCAGGGCCACGAAAACAAGCCAAATTGCCGAAGAGCTCGGTCTACTTATCGATGGCGCCCAGGGTCATGCCATCTATCTGCTCGACCCTGACGGTCGGGTGACGATCTGGAATAAGGGCGCCGAACGGCTGAAGGGCTGGTCCGAGGGAGAGATTCTTGGGCGCCACATGTCGATTTTCTACCCGAAGGAGGCTGTTGCCGCAGGGAAGCCCGAACATGACCTCGCTTTGGCGGCTTCGGAGGGCAAATTTGAAGAGGAAGACTGGAGGGTTCGAAAGGAGGGATCCGAGTTTCTTGCGAGCATCTCGATCACCGCACTCCGCAATGAGGATGGCAGCCTGAGAGGTTTTTCCAAGATCGTATCCGACATCACGGAGCGGCGGGCGGCCGAGGATGCCGTACGCGCCCGGGAAAGCCATCTCCGCTCGATCCTTTCCACCGTGCCGGATGCGATGATCGTCATCGACGACCAGGGCTCGATCGTCTCGTTCAGTGCCGCGGCGGAACGGCTGTTCGGCTATGCCGAAGCCGAAGTCGTCGGCAGCAATGTCAGCCGTCTGATGCCCTCGCCCGATCGGGAACGGCACGACGGATATATTCGCCGCTATCTCGAGACCGGCGAGAAACGCATTATCGGCATTGGGCGGGTCGTGTTCGCCGAACGCCGCGATGGCTCGACCTTTCCGATGGAGCTTTCGATCGGCGAGGCAACCGGCATCGACAAGCTCTTCACCGGCTTCATTCGCGATCTGACCGAACGGCGGCAAACCGAACAGCGGCTCGAAACGCTCCAGGCCGAACTCATCCATGTTTCGCGGGTAAGCGCGATGGGGACGATGGCCTCGACCCTCGCCCATGAGCTCAATCAGCCGATCACAGCCGTCGCCAATTATGTCGAGGGTATTCGCGATCTGCTCGCGACCCCCGACCCGGACGATCTGCCGATGATCCGGGAGGCGCTGAACGACACCGCCAGCGAAGCCCTTCGCGCCGGCCACATCGTGCGGCGGCTGCGAGACTTCGTTGCGCGGGGCGAAGTGGAAAAGACGATCGAGAAGCTTCCTGCGCTGATCAACGAGGCGGCCGCGCTCGGATTTTTGGGCGCGCGAGAGAAAGGGGTCGAACCGCAGTTCGACCTCGATCCCTATGCCTCGCCCGTGCTCGTCGACAAGGTCCAGATCCAGCAGGTCCTGATCAATCTCATCCGCAACGCGGTCGAAGCGATGGCGGATTGTCCCGTGCGCAAGCTCTCCGTCACCAGCAGGGCCGATCAACCAGGCTTCGTCCGCGTGACGGTGGCCGACACCGGCAGCGGCGTCGCGCCGCACATCGCCCGGCAACTGTTCGCCGCGTTTGTCAGCTCGAAGAGCGAAGGCATGGGCCTGGGGCTTTCGATCTGCCGGACCATCGTCGAGGCCAATGGCGGACGCATCTGGATGGAACCGCGCAAAGGCGGTGGGACAGAATTTCACTTCACGCTCATGCGCGCACAAACGGAGGAGGAACATGACGGATAGAAAATTGATCCACATCGTCGATGATGAGGATGCCATCCGCCGATCGGCGAGCTTCATGCTCAAGACGTCCGGATATGCGGTCGAAACCTGGTCTTCGGGAGCGGCTTTCCTCAAGGACGTCCGGCATGCCGAGCATGGATGCGTGCTGCTCGACGTTCGCATGCCGGAAATAGACGGCCTCGAAGTCCAAAAGATTCTGGTCGAGCGCGGCGTCACCATGCCCGTGATCATCCTGACCGGTCACGGCGACGTGTCGATCGCGGTCCGCGCCATGAAGATGGGAGCGGTGGAATTCATCGAAAAGCCCTTTGAGAAGGCGGTCCTCGTCGGCGCGATCGAGGCGGCATTCGAACGGATCGCTGCAGCCGACGGCGCCAGTGCACGCGCGGCCGATGCGCAGATGATCCTGGGCGCCCTGACCCCGCGCGAGCGCGATGTGCTGGAGGGTCTGGCCCAGGGGCTGCCCAACAAGACGATCGCCTATGATCTTGGCATTTCTCCGCGAACGGTCGAGGTGCACCGCGCCAACCTCATGACCAAGCTCGACGTGCGCAGCCTCTCCGACGCGCTGCGGATCGCCTTTGCTGCGGGCATGGGTGTCTGACTTAGGACCAATACGTAACGACCGCCGGCCCCTTCACTGTCATCCAGGTGTCACTTGAAGGGTCTCGATTTCATGGATGTTGCAAAAGGTGCTTTGCAGGCCGCTCGGCCGAAAATCCTCCTCCTAGAGGATGATTCAGGGGTTCGCCGGTCTCTCCAACTTCTCCTCCAGGCGCAGGGCTTCGACGTCAGGGCGTACGCCGCCGGCGCACCTCTTCTCTCGGACGAGAGCGCGGATGAGGCTGTCTGTCTCATTGCGGATTACCGCATGGAGGATCTCGACGGCATTGCGGTTCTCTTGCGCCTGCGCGCGAAGAATTGGGCTGGTCCTGCAATCCTGATCACGGCCTTCTCGTCGCAAGACCTTCGGGAACGCGCCACCTCGGCCGGGTACGCCGTAGTGCTTGAAAAGCCGTTGAGGCAACATGCCCTGGTGGAGACGGTATCCCGCCTCACGGCCCACCGGCGATCGAGCGAGACATGAACAGCGCTCCCGGAGCAAACCCACAGCGCGATCGGCGGCGGCGGGGCATTTCGGTCGCGAGCCTGTCCGCCCGCGAGCGCGATGTTCTGGGTGGCGTCGTCCGGGGACTGACCAACAAGGAAATCGGGATCGAACTCGGCATCAGCCACCGCACGGTCGAGATCCACCGGGCAAGGCTCATGCGCAAACTTGACGTCACAACTCTTGCCGCCCTCATCGCGATCGCCCTGGCCGAATGCGACAAGCTGCCGAAGCCAGCCCAGAAAACGTCTGCGTAACATCCCGTATATCCACCGCTCCCAACCCCGGCCAGAAATCCCATCTGTTCCCCTGAAATCATGTTGGAGACCCAGCCATGGACCAGAACAAAGATATCGGCGCACAGTCTGGCCGTCCGAGCGCAGCCGCCTTCTTTCCCTTCGCGGGCATCGTCCCGGATGTCGCGAAGATGCTGCTGGTCGTGCCCCACTTCCAGGCCGCCCTGCTGAAGGCCGCCGTCGGCCAGCAGCGCGAAGCCATCGCTTTCATGGGCCGGCGTTGCGACGAGGAATTGAAGCTGGTCGACAGCATCGGTGCCGCCACATCGATCAAGGATGTCTATTCAGCATGCCTGGGCTTCTGGCAGGATGCGGCCGGGCAATATGCGACGGAAGCCGGAAAGGTCGCTGAACTGACGTCGCACAACGCCATGGAAGCGGTACGCGCCGTTCAGCAAGAGGCAGCGACAGTCGCTCCAATGCAACCTTTGCGGAAGGCCGCCTGACGGGGACTGACCGATACTGGCGTCAGACCTTGTCGACGTAGATCAATCGCCCCGATCCAATCGTTGCGAGAACCTCTTCGAGATTGTCCTGGGCGACTGCCAGGCATCCCTCGCTCCTGCCAAGCTTGCCGACCTGGTTGGCAAGCGCCGCGGTCACATAGCTGGCCGCGTGGATCACGATGGCACGCGCTTCGGCATTGCTGTTGCCGGGGTCAAGGCCCACGAGCCGTCGCGATCGACCATGCTTGCCCATGTAGAGATCGCCGGTGAGATAGGCGCCGGCCGACGACGCCTGTGATCCGGGCGCGTTGGAGAAGCGCTCCAGCCAGCCGCTGTGATCCGGATCGGAGCCTCGGCCATGCGCGACGAGCAACGCGCGCTGGCGGCCGCTTACCAGGTCGATGATATGGAAGCGCGGCATGCGCGAGGGTGCGCCGAAATCGACGACTGCCATGCGATCGCGATTGCCGATGGCCGTGCCGTGCCGGTCCAATGCGATCTTGGCGCGCTGGATCAGGCCCTCGCGGGCCTCCGGGGCGTCGATGCTCGCATTGGCAATCGATGGCGCGCAGATGAGGGCGCTTGCTGTCAGGACACAAAAATGTCGCCGAGAGATCAAAATCGAACCGAACTTTCCTTTAGAATTTGCGATGCCTGAACCTACAGACCCGCGGCTGTCTGCGGGAGGTCCGTACAAACCCTTATAGTTCACCGCGCCGTTTCTGCCGACGAGGGCACCATGAAACGGATGCTGCTTTTGCTGTTCGCTGGTCTGCTGGTCGCTTCGGCGCCGGGGACGAACCCACATTGGACGCGCCCTCAGGTCGAGCGGCTGATCGAATGGATGACGGCCGCCGACGCCGAGGGACTTGGCGCCGTTACAGCCGATGTGCCCGCAGTACGGGCTGCCTTGACGGACGCCGATGGGACCACGCTCGATGCGGTTGCTACCGCTGCAGCCGTCCGTCTTCTCACCGCGCATCGGCAAGGCTGTTGCAACGCCGCGCTTCGGACAGGCTGGCACATTTCGGAGGATCGTGCCTGGCCCGACGCGAACGAGGCGGTGACGACCGCCGTTGCACAGGATCAGCTCGATCAACTGTTCGGAGGCGCCCGGCCGACGCATCCCTTCTACAACTCGCTGAGGCAAGCCTTTGCGCAGGAGCATGATCCCGCGCGTCGCGCGACGCTCGCTGCCAATCTCGATCGCTGGCGTTGGATGCCACGCGATCTCGGCGCCCGCTACCTGCTCGTCAACACCGCCGCGTTCGAAGCAACGCTGTGGCAGGGGCGCGAAATGATCGGTCGTTGGGCCGTGGTTGTCGGCAAGACGAAATCTCCGACTCCCGTATTTCGCGCGCAGGTGACCGGCGTGACGTTCAATCCCTGGTGGGAAATCCCGCCCAGTATCGCCGCGGAAAGCGTTGCCGGAATGATCGCGGGGCGCCCGGCAGAAGCGGCGCGCAAGGGCTATGTCCTGCAGAATGGCCGCTACCGCCAGCGGCCGGGGCCGGCCAACGCGCTGGGCCGGATGAAGCTGGCGATGCAGAACGGGTTCAACGTCTATCTGCACGACACACCGGCACAAGCTTTGTTCGCGCAGGAGGTGCGCGCCTACAGCCATGGCTGCGTTCGCGTAGGCGACGCGCTTGGACTGGCGACCACGCTGTTGTCACGACAAGGAGACTGGGATCGCGCCCGGGTCGATGCCCTCGTCGCGTCGGGTCGCACCGAAACCGTGCCGCTGGCGACACCGATATCCGTCTACATTACCTATTTCACAGCCGAGCCGGACGGTTTGGGCGGGATACGACTATTTCCTGACATCTATCATCGCGATCGAGGAGCGTCCGCGCCGGGCGACGACGGCACCTGCAGTCGGTAGACGGTGCAGTGCCTATCCGCGATCGAATCCTGTCGCTTCACAGCACCTGCGCCAAGGTTCGCCCCAGCATTAACAACAACGATCGGGGAATTGAAACGGGACCAAGGCCGCATGAATTGTCGCCGGGCTCGGCGTGATTACGTGTCTACGTAACAATCCGCATAGGGACCAGCGCGCTACGGGGCCATCAAGACGCCCGGCAATGCCCCTTTCCACGAGGGGCGGAAGACCTTGCACAAGGCAATGTCGCTCGTGGGCATGAATCAACTCGTGGAATGGCCGGGGCGGCACCCGTCGCCACGAGGAAGGACCGCTCGATGACCTATGTAACCACCAATCCATATTCCGGCGAAGTCACGGCGACCTTTGCCGCCGCAACCGACTCCGAAATCCTGCAGCCGACCATCGTAACCGATATCGGCGAGGATAATCCGGCGCGTTATTGGGAGTTTTTCGGCTCGGTCTCGATGCTGTTCCGCGCAAAGGACGAGGACGATGCCGTGGATATCGCCAATGATTCGCCGGTCGGGCTATGGGCGCGAGTTGCTCGGGCTCGGCATCAAGGAATTCGTCAACCACAAGCTGATCGACGTCGTCGACATCGACGCACCCTTCTGACGAGCCGTCGCCCGATCTCATTTTTCCCAAGTTACGAGGCATGATCATGGACAAGACAATGAAGGCGGCCGTCGTCCGCGAATTCGGCAAGCCGCTCGTCATCGAGGAAGTGACGGTGCCGATGCCCGGGCCCGGCCAGATTCTCGTGAAGATCGCCGCGACGGGAGTCTGCCACACCGATCTCCATGCCGCCGAGGGCGACTGGCCGGTCAAGCCCAACCCGCCCTTCATTCCCGGCCATGAGGGCGTCGGCCATGTCGTCGCGGTAGGCGCGGGCGTCACCCATGTGAAGGAAGGTGACCGGGTCGGCGTCCCCTGGCTCTACACCGCGTGCGGGCATTGCGTGCATTGCCTGGGCGGCTGGGAGACGCTGTGCGACTTGCAACAGAACACCGGTTATTCAGTGAACGGGAGCTTCGCCGAATATGTGCTCGCTGATCCCAATTATGTCGGCCATCTGCCGGCCAATATCGGTTTCATCGAGATCGCGCCGGTTCTGTGCGCGGGCGTCACCGTCTACAAGGGCCTCAAGGTCACCGACACCAAGCCAGGCGACTGGGTGGCGATTTCCGGAATCGGCGGGCTCGGCCATATGGCGGTGCAATATGCCAAGGCAATGGGCCTCAACGTGGTCGCGGTCGATATTGACGACGCCAAGCTGAAGCTCGCGACGGAACTCGGCGCGACGCTCACGGTCAACGCGCGCAACACCGATCCGGCCGCGTTCATCAAGAAGGAGATCGGCGGCGCACAGGGCGTGCTCGTCACCGCCGTCAGCCCGATCGCCTTCCAGCAGGCGATGGGCATGGTCGGCCGCGGCGGCACGGTTTCGCTCAACGGGTTGCCACCGGGCGATTTCCCGCTGTCGATCTTCGATACGGTGCTCAACGGTGTCACCGTACGCGGCTCGATCGTCGGTACGCGGCTCGACCTACAGGAGGCGCTCGACTTCGCCGCCGATGGCAAGGTCCACGCGACCGTCGCGACCGACAGCCTCGAAAATATCAACGACATCTTCGATCGCATGCATCGCGGCGAGATCGAGGGCCGGATCGTCATCGACTTCGAGAACGCCGCTCAGCCTTCGCGTCAGCACGCCGAAGCCGCGTCGGCGACATCGGAACGGACGGCGATACTCGTCAATCCGGCCTGACACGACCGACGGTAACGCGCCAGCGGGATATGGCAAGCCAGGATGAGGGCGATATGAAACAGGCAGAGCACAAAATCGTCATCATCGGCGGCGGTATCGCCGGACTCTGCGCCGGCGTCTACGCGCGCAAATGCGGGTAAGAGGTCGAACTTCTCGAGCAGCATCACAGCGCGGGTGGACTGGCGGCGAGCTGGCGGCGCGGCGACTATATCTTCGAAACCTGTCTGCACTGGCTGCTCGGCTCCAATCCTTCGGGTGACCTCCACGCTGAGTGGCTGGAGGTATGCGATATCGATGCGTTGCACTTCATCAACCATGACGAGTTCGTGTACGTGGAGGACGAGCACGGCGTGAGCGTGCATATCTATTCGGACGCGGATCGCCTCGAGGTCGAACTCTGCCGTGTCGCGCCGCATCACGCCGCGAATGCCCGGCCGCCACATGGTCAGAAATCCGATCTCGAAGATCGCGCGAAAAGGCTTTCCCCATGATCCGCCTCCAACGACCGGTGAATCATACTTTTCGCTTTCAGAATCCCCCGCACGAGCCCTATTTCACGCCCGATGCTCTAGAACCTCCGCGCCCAGCACCGGCATCGCCAAAGGCTTGATGACACCATCTGTCAGATGAAGCCAAACTTCTTCACCGTGTTTGCTGCGCAAGCTGGCGGTCAGTCGGCCGAACCGGCTCTGGGCGGCCGACATGATGTACATTCCGACGGCGCGCGGCTTCGTCTACCTCCTCGCTATCATCGGCTGGTGCAGTCGGCGCTTGCTGAGCTGGCGAGTGTCAATCACGCTCGACGCCGACTTCTGCATCGAAGCTTTGGAGGAAGCGCTGGCGCGCTTCGAAAAGCCTGACATCTTCGGCGATCCGAACTCAAGCCTTCGCTGTCGGATGCAACATTTTTCGATCATGCCGCTACTCGCAGCGGCATGATCAGCGGCCGACGATCCACTCAAACCGCACAGACGATCTTCGCGGGGCAGGGGGCGGTGCAACGAGCCCGCAAGGTCGTCCAAACAGACCGAGTTACCCCTAATTTTCGAGCCACGCCCGCCATTGGCTCAGGAGTGTCCAGCCACCTTGATGCCGACGGTCTTGATCCGCAGGAACTCATCCAGCCCCTCCTTCGCGCCCTCGCGGCCGTATCCACTCAAGCCGTGGCCGCCGAACGGTCGGTGCGCGTACACATTGCGCGATCCGTTGATGAGGACGACACCACTTTTGAGTTCCTCCGCTACGCGGAGAGTCCTGCTGAGATCGCGCGTCTGGATGTAGGCCGACAGTCCATAATCCGTGGCATTGGCGATCTCCACCGCCTCCTCCTCGTTCCGGAACCGCGTAACGGCGAGCACCGGGCCGAAAATCTCCTCCTGCGCCAAGGCCGACGCGGGATCGACGTCGACGAAGACGGTCGGTTCGATGAAATAGCCGCTGGCAAGTTCTCCCTGAAGCCGCTTTCCGCCCGCAACCAACCGACCTGCGCCTTCGGTCCGGGCCCGCTCGATCACGCCAAGAATGCGATGCAGCGCGGCCTCATTCACCACCGGGCCGGACGAACTCTGCGGGTCGAAAGGGTCGCCTACCTTGATCGACTTCGTCATCGCAAGGGTCCGCTCGACCACCTCGTCATACACGTCGTCGTGTACCAGCATGCGTGTTGGGAAAGCGCAGCCCTGTCCGCTCATCATCGCGATCGATCCGAAAACGCCAAATTCGCAAGCCGCATCGAGATCGGCATCCGGAAAGATCAGATTGGCCGACTTACCGCCGAGTTCGAGCACTGCAGGCTTCAGCTGTTCTGCGCAGGCCGCCAGGATCTTGCGCGCCGTCACCGGGCCGCCGGTGAAGCTCACTTTTTCAACGCTCTTGTGCCGCACCAGCGCCTCACCAGCGGCGGCAGAGCCGGGAACCATATTGATTACGCCATCGGGAATGCCCGCTTCGCGGACGAGGTCCATGTACAGCTCACCCACATAGGGGGTCATCTCGGAAGGCTTGACGACGACTGTATTGCCGGCTGCGAGTGCTGGCCCGACTTTCATGCCCAGCGAGGTAAGCGGGCCGTTCCAGGTAATGATCAGGCCAACTACGCCATAGGGTTCATAAAGGGTGTAAGCGAGTTCACCGCGCGCGGTGACACTGTCGGTTACGCGGCCTTCAATACGATCCGCCCAACCCGCATAATAGTTCAGCCACTCATGGGCCATTTCGGCATGGAAGGCCGCGAACGATGCAGGGGTGCCGTTGTCCATCGCGCCCAGGCGGCCGAAATCCTCGCGCCGATCCATGATCAGGCTGGCAAGCCGACGCAGCAGGCGACCGCGCTCGCGGGGATCACATCGGCGCCAGGTTACGAAGGCCTGCGCCGCAGCGTCGACCGCGCGGTTCATCTCCTCCACGCCCGCGAGCGGAATTTCACCTGTCACCTTACCGGTCCCGGGATAAATGTGCGCGTGCTTGCCTGCGGAACCAGTCTCGAGACGCGTTGATCCGATGTGCAGGTGAACAGGGATGGGCGAAGGATGATGCAGCATGACCTCTCCGGCGGGACTAAAAATCTCACGTCGCTTAATGATGGCCGCACATCATCCTCACCTGTCCGTGGAAAGGTTGGCCGGATCCTTTCCTGCAGAGCAATGGACGATGTCCTGGAGCGCCCCTCCAAGATACTTCGTGCGCCCTGGCTGCGCCACCTTACATTGTGTCGGACGTTATACGTCGACTGTGGGATGTGGAGGGGTTTAGATTTTAGCGAGGTGATTTGTAGTTACGGATAGATGGGGAGGTTGCGGGATGCGTGCGGCTGAGGCTAAATATGCATATGAGCGCGTGGCGTACGAGAAGACGCGCACGAGTTATCCGGAGGGGTTTCCTGTACTTCCTGAGATTCCGGGCGGTCGCTATTTCGACCAGCGTTTT